>Ga0209628_10000636_pt1 | contig 21632 bp, 12 predicted proteins | sample TergutCu122P4_FD_187285 | JGI IMG/M metagenome (GOLD analysis project Ga0209628, IMG submission 187285) | Cubitermes ugandensis P4 segment gut microbial communities from Kakamega Forest, Kenya - Cu122 P4 (SPAdes) (version 2) | ecosystem: Host-associated > Arthropoda: Insects > Digestive system...
ACGGTATGGAAAAAGTGAAAGAACGGATTTTGGAGTTTCTTTCAGTCTTAAAACTTAAAGAAGACATGAAATCGCCAATTCTTTGTCTGGTAGGTCCTCCGGGAGTTGGAAAAACCTCATTAGGACGTTCATTGGCAGATGCTATGGGACGAAAATATATTCGTGTATCTTTGGGCGGATTGCGCGATGAATCCGAAATACGCGGACATCGCCGTACCTATATCGGAGCCATGCCCGGACGTATCATCCAAAACATGAAAAAAGCAAAAACCTCAAACCCCGTCTTTATCCTTGACGAAGTGGACAAAGTCATCGGCGCTAATATCAGCGGAGACCCAACAGCAGCATTATTGGAAGTGCTTGACCCCGAACAAAATACAACATTTCACGATAATTATTTGGATGTTGATTATGACTTGTCCCGAATACTTTTTGTGGCAACAGCAAACACCACTGCCACCATACATCCCGCCTTGTTAGACCGTATGGAAGTGATAGAAATGAGCGGTTATCTGTTAGAAGAAAAAAGAGAAATAGCCCGCCGTCACCTCATTCCGAAGCAGTTGAAAGAACATGGGATGAACGATACACAGTTGATTTTTACCGATCCAATCATTGATTTTATCATTGAAAATTATACCCGCGAATCGGGCGTCAGAGGGCTGGAAAAACGGATAGCCAAAATCATGCGATGCCATGCTACACAAATTGCAGAAGAACTACCATACGAACCGACATTAACACAGGAAGCAGTACGAGATGCTTTGGGCATACCGACATTTCAGAAAGATAAAGATATTGACAATCTCATACCCGGCGTTGTGATAGGTTTGGCATGGACGGCTGTCGGAGGGGAAGTGCTTTTTGTTGAAGCCGTTATGAGCAAAGGAGACGGAAAATTTACCCAAACAGGAAGTCTTGGCGACGTGATGAAAGAATCGGCTGTTATTGCGATGGCTTATTTGAGAAGTCATTCCGAAGATATCGGACTTGATTCAGAACTGTTCAACACCCGTAACGTACATATCCACGTCCCCGAAGGCTCAACACCAAAGGATGGACCCTCTGCCGGAGTTACCATGCTAACAGCAATAGCATCTATGTTTACCGGACGTAAAATGCGCAAAAATACAGCCATGACAGGCGAAATTACGCTGAGAGGAAAAGTATTGCCCGTTGGCGGCATCAAAGAGAAGATATTAGCCGCTAAAAGATCCAATATCACCGACATCATCCTCCCTCATGATAACGAGAAAGATATAAAAGAAATCCCCGAACGCTATCTGACCGGATTACAGTTTCATTATGTTAAAACGATGAAAGAGGTGTTGGACATGGCGCTTGAGTAATGATAATACCATGAAAATCACACTGCTTGTCATTGGTAAAACCTTAAGCGAATATCTAAAATCCGGCGAAGATGAGTATCTAAAACGACTTAAATTCTACGGAAATATTTACTATTACACCATTCCTGCCATCAAAAATGCCAAATCACTAACAGAAGAACAACTAAAAACAGAAGAAGTAAAACTCTTTCTTTCCAAAATAGAAAACTCCGATTACTGTGTTCTATTAGATGAAAATGGAAAAAACTATACATCAGAAGAATTTGCTGATTTTCTAAACAGTAAAATGACCTCAAGCATCAAAAATTTGGTTTTTATTGTTGGTGGCGCTTTCGGGTTTTCAGAACAGATGTACCAACGAGCCAACCATAAACTATCACTCTCGTCAATGACCTTTTCACATCAAATGGTACGACTTATATTTATGGAACAACTATACAGAGCGTTTACCATGTTGAAAGGTGAACCATATCATCATAAATAAATTCATATTTTACTATAGAATATTATAGTAAATCATGTCGTTTTAAAATTTACGATATTGTTATGGATTCATTTAAGAATCAGATGGAAAAACGAAATCCTCCTGATAGATTGAGTCTCCCAAATCCTTCAGAATATTCTTTAAACAAAAATGAAAGGTCTCCTACATAAGATGCCTGAAAATATACTGCTATTGTATTTGATAAAGGAATATCATATTCGACGCCGCACAATAGCCCTATTGCCTTGTCAGTAATTGTGCTTTCAGAATTTTCCCATCTGTGTACTTCGCTATAGACAATATATCCTATCCCGACGTTTATCAACAATGCACTTCGCTTTCGTTTGTCAAAATCTCTAACTGTAAAAGTTGGAATAATATGTAGGATACTGACTTTACTGAAATTAAAATGACTTGAATAAAAGTTCATTCCCATCCCCAATGATTCATTGAAAAAGTAATTCATCTCTATTCCAAAATTAAATCCGTTTCTCATGTTTTTTAAATAACTGTCATCCCAGTAACCTTTGGGCAATCGAGTTCGAAGGCTGTAACCGCCTGCAAAAGCCATTCTGAAAGCAGGATAGACCTTCTTCCGTTTCATTGTTTTTTGCTCTATATCGAAATAATAATCTTGGCAAGAAGACACTACCTGATCCAATGGTATAGCGTTTCTTATTCCTTCGTCTTTCATCGTGCTATAATAAATCATACCATCACCAATCACTAAAATTTTACAATTAATAGAATCTTGATTTGTGGTAACTATCAAATCCTGAGCGTATAAAGCATTGGAAATCAAAACGAATAAAGCTGAAATTGAAATTTTTCTCATCTGTATATATTTTTTTATCATTAATATTTCCTATACTGCCCCTCTTTATATTTATAAATCGTATCGGGTGGTTTCTTTGAATAGTTATATTCGTATATATCAATCACCTGTAAATTTAGGCTTATCAAATTCCTCAATCGGAACGAACCCATCATAACAACAAGGTAAAATATTTATTCCGATAATTTCTTTATCAACTATTTTAAATCTAACCATTTCTACAGTTTCTTTTGATTTTCTATCGCATAAAAAATAACTAACTATTATGCTATTATTTTCTTCCTTATATGAAATTATAGAAAACTTATTCAGTTTACATTGATATTCAAGATATACTTTTATGTATTTACATCCCCATATTAAATTATCTAAATATTCATCAATTATAAAACCATTACAAACTATTCGTTTTTCATCATTATTTTCAATATAATCTCGAAAAGAAAAAGCAGTGTCAATAAATTCTTTTTCTTTTGTATTCAATCTGAGTTTTTCAATGTAATAATGCGGTTCTTTCGGATTTTTTTCAATAGTCTGTGAAAAGCAAATAATGTTTAAAATCATTATTGAAATTAAATAAATAATTACTCTCATAATTTTATTTATTATTTATAAATTATTAGAAAAGATTTTGGGTATGGCTATTATCTCCATATTCCGTAATTAGCTGGATATAGAATTTCCCAATGTCCTAATCTAATTGCTGACGAACGTATTTGTAATGCCTCTTGCCACCTACCTGCATCCATAAAAGTTTTGTATGTTTGATTGTAAGCTATGCTCTCACTATATGGTTTAAAAAATCCAGTTATAGTAGATAAATGTCGAATATGTATCATTTCATGACCTGTGAAGGCTTTAAAAACAATATCGTCAGCATTTGTAACGTAAGGAGAAATATGTAATTCTACAGGTTTACCTCCAAAAGTATGCCTTGTATATGCAGGTACTACGCCCCCCGTCTCGGTATTCAAATAATTTCCATCAGGAAGTAATCCATATTCGCCTCCTCCTGTTTTTGTAGTAATCTCTTTCAGTTTATATCTTCCTATATCAGGATGATTGTCTTGCAAACGAACGGATAAATATACATCAGTATCTTTTGCCATTACACTGTTATCGTAACTTTCACCAAGTGATATTGCCTGAGCATTATCATATAATCCGCCCGTCTCACTAACAACCTCCATTGTTCCCTTCCCCGTCATCGGATCCAGCCCTAATCTTTTCGCTTTTAAAAACCCGCTTATTCCATTTGTTGCTGCGCTAATTGCAGCGCAAATAGCAGCACTTCGGAACCCTTGTCTAAAAATCTCGCTGGTGCTGGCGCCTCGCACCCATGCGCTTCCTGCGCCGCCAACGAAGCCGGAGGCAGCGCCTGCTGCTGCGCCATATACCACGCCTTCCAAAAAGCCTACTGCTCCTGCGCCTATTCCTGCGCCAAGCGCGCCGGCAACTGCTCCTACAGCCATGTGTCCCAAATACTGCCAAGTAGGGGTTATGGTATTATTTCTTATGTCGGAAATGGCGGTAGAAAAGCCGAACATGACTGCTACCAGCATCGCTCCCGCTAAAATAGGATTTTCACCACTCGGATCGGTGAATTTCAAGGGGTTATTCAGTGCGTAACTATAACGATTAAATCCCTGTGTTCCGGCAATACCGTGTGTGTATGGGTCGGGTGAGAGCATCCGTCCGATGAGCGGGTCATACATTCGCCCATTCATGTTGATTAAGCCGAATAGCGGCAGGTGTTCGTGACCGGTATAGCCGCGGTCGAGGATGGTCATTTTGGGGACGTTGTTGTATGTCCAATCGGTTGGATTTCGCATACGTCCCCACGCGTCGAAGGAGCGTGTTTCTTCTACTGCTCCTGAGGAGTTGGTGATGTGGGTGATGCTGCCGAGATGGTCTTTATAGAGGTAGTACATCTGTCCGGCGTTGTTGCCTTCTTTGATGAAGGCGGCTAAGGTGCCGTAAGGGGTGTTGATGTAGTTGATTTCGCGGGTGGTTCCGTTTGTGTGGTCAACGGTTTTTTCGTAATTGGTGGCGAAGTATTGCAGTACAGACGAATAGTCGCCGACGTTTGCTTCCGTCATCATGGCAAGTCTGCCAAAGTTGCTGTAGTCGTTATGTAATGCGGTAAGCATGTTTTACAAAATATTGGGGCAAAGGTAACGCTTTTTCAATATGTGCCGCTATAAGACAAAAACCTTTTAATTGTTCATTTCTTATCAAGAGATTTTTTATGCTCTTTCTGCTTTTTCTTTTCCTGTTTTTCTTTTTCTCTATCTTTTTTTCTTTCTGTTGCTAAGTCGAATTTTATCGGCATCATGTATAGTGATCTTACTTCTTTTCCTTTTACTTTTCCGGGTTTCCATTTGGGCATCTTTAATACAAGGCGAGCTGCTTCTACATCACATCCACCGCCAATTCCTCTTGCAAGTGAAATATCATCAATGCTGCCATCTTTTTCAATAGTAACTGCTATATAAACAGTCCCTTCTATTCTTTTCTCTTTTGCTTCTATGGGATATGTTAGGTTCTCTTGAATAAATTTCGAAAGCGCTTCTTTACCACCGGGGTATTGAGGAGGTTGCTCAGCCATAACAAATACTTCGTCCTTTATAGGTTCGCTTGATTCTCCTTTTTCATCAGGTAAAGTAAACTTTATCCGCATAAAACAAGGAAATCCAACTTCTTTTCCATCTTTTTTTCCGGGATACCATCGCGGCATCATTTTTGCAACACGTACAGCCTCTTCATCACAACCACCTCCAATACCATGCAACAGTTCAACTTGTTCAACATTGCCATCTTCATTAACAATGAAACTCACATAAACATTCCCTTCTATTCCTTTTTCTTTAGCCTCTTTGGGATATACTAAGTTCCCTTTAAGAAATTTCAAACGAGCCTTTTCGCCTCCAATATATAGAGGAGACTGCTCTATCACGCCAAAATTCCCACGATTGTAAATCGGTGCCGGTTTTGTAATAACGGATCCCGATACTTTCTTTATCGTATCTTCTTCGTTTTCATATTTTTGATGAAAATAAAAAATACTTTCATCAAAAATATCAGCACTCATTCCATAAACTTTTTGAGAGCCAAATAAGAACAAGAATGTGATAGTAAACAAAAATGTTGATTTCATATTCGTTTCTTTAATAATTTATTATGCTTTTGCAAATGTACATGAAATTCTCGAATTACACACAGACGAATAAAAATTTATTTCAAAATTTATAGAGGAAATGTACATGAAATTCTCGAATTACACACAGACAAATAAAAATTTCTCCCAAAATTTATAGGGGAAAGTAATGATTTATTCAATATGCGCCACCTCAAAATCAAAACCTTTTAATTTTTCCTCTAATACCATTGTGCGAAATGCAGGGGAACATAAATATATTGGATCAGGATGTATGACTCCTAGTTTTGAACCTATTTTCTGTTTTGTTGCAAAAAAATCATTTTCTTTTATTAGAGGGCTATTTTTAATATGTGGCTCCGATAAAAGATTAGCTCCTATAATATGGCCTAAAGGACATTTGAATATTTGCTTTTCATATTTAATCTTGTAACCTTGTATCATATATTCACCACCCTCACTACTTTCCGGAAAATTCCAAGGATCCATACCTGTTACAGTTTTATCTGCAACCTCTAATTGAACTAAAGGATTTAGTTGATAATAACTTGTTACATTTTTTCCAAACATGACAGTATTAAACGATATGCCTTTCAGATTTCTTTGTTCAAAAATTGATTTGAATTTTGCTGATAGCACAACTTCTCCTTCGCCTGCAATGGTTCGAGCTATATCTTTTTTAGGAATGCTACCTTTTTTTAAAATCAAATAACCCACTTGTTTTCTACCAGACTTACAAATTGGACATGCAAAAGTTTCATCGTATATAGTACCACATTCTTCGCCTACCGGTTCAAAATACGGTTTAATTTTCACATGAAATAACGCTGCCTTTTCTAATTCTTCATTTGTATATGTGCGTTTTGTATAAACATACATTGCAAAGCCTTTATTATATTTTTTTTGAACAAAATTATTTAGATTATGTATTTCCTCAAAAAGAGTATCATCTTTTGTAATATGAAGTACATATATTGAACCATTGTATATTGCCGGATTTGGCTTAGAAAGCAGATGATAATAATCATCAAATATTCTAAATTCAAGAATTTCTTTCATTATTATATCTATATTTTATTAAATAACTATTTTAATTACGGATATGAATATCCCGGTGGTAATGGATATTTATCATATACTCGACTCATTATCTGTCTTCTATATATTTCGTTTCGAATGGGGCCCTGTCCATATCCCCATTCATTTCTAAACGCATTAGTTATTTGCTGATGATAAGCCGGATTCAATGGGGCAGTAGGACCGCTTCTATCTCCACCCAAATATTGTGGTGTGATATGATGATTTTGATTCGGCTTAGCCGCCAGATTGGGATAGGCTATTTTTGCTTCTGCAACGGCTTGTCCGTATGAATTTTCAACTTTTTGTGCCACCCGAAACAACGTCGTCAGTTCTGCAACCACCGCCGGTATTCCCGTTGTAACGCCTGCCATTACGCCAGCCAGCATTATTCCGCCGAATGCCATCCCTGCCGGATGGCTGAAGAACGCTTCCCCGCCTTTTCGTACTTGCGAGTTAAACCAATCTGATTGCTGTTGACGGGTCATTGACTTCCAACCGTTGTTGTTTGTTCCAACTCCAACCCCGATTGCCCCTCCGCTTCCGCCTACTCCACCGCGGTTATTTGATGGATTTCCGTAACCGTTTCCTATTGCTTCCGGTCCGTAGGGATTACCTTCTGGGCTGCCGCTGTTGCCGGAGGGTCCAAAGTCCCAATCCCAAATGTCAAAACTTGGTGTCGAAGCGCCCTCTACTAAAACAGTAGAAATCAGATTATTTTCGTAAAACAGCGAATAGAGTCCACTACCACCGCCACCGCTCGTAAATGTAGTACACCACGAACCAACGTTCTCATAGCGCAGTCCATCTATATATATAACAGGATCATTTCTGTTCTGATAAAACTTTTCACCACTACTATTGCTGTAATAAGCTTCCCCTGTCGGGTCGATATATTTCAACGGGTTGTTGATACAATAACTGTAGCGGTTGAATCCTTGTGAACCAACATTTTGCACGTATGGGTCGGGGCTGAGGAATCGGTTAATGAGCGGGTCGTACATGCGTCCGTTCATGTTGATGAGGTCGAAGCCGAACAGGTGTTCGTGTCCGGTGTAGCCGCGGTCAAGGATGGTCATGGCGGGGACGTTGTTGTATGTCCAGTTGTCGGGGTGGCGCGGGCGACCCCAGGCGTCGAAGGAGCGACGCTCTACCACCGTTCCTGAGGCATTGGTGATGTGGGTGATGCTGCCGAGATGGTCTTTGTGGAGGTAGTACATCTGGGCGCTGTTGTTTTCCTGTATGTATGCGGCAACGGTTCCGTAAGGCGTGCTGATGTAGTTGACATCGCGGGTGGTTTTTGGGGTCACTTCTTTTTCGTAGTTGGTGGCGAAGAATTTGGTTTTTTGCAGGCTGTTTTGATATAATAATTCGGTTTTTATACGTTCTTTGCCAACTCCGTAGTGGATATTCATCTTATATCCGTTTTGTCCTTCTATGTAATACACTTTTTGGTAAGAGTTGTATTCGGCAGTTTGCTCTCCGCTGTTAAACAGTACATTCGAGGGAGTTGTAATTTGTTTTACAGCGTGTGGTTTATTAGATTCATAAACGTATTGTCCCACATCACTTTTTTTGTCTATATTTCCGTTGTCGAGATATTTTGTTATTACCTTCGGCAGCGTTCCCTGTATGCTGATAAGATTGATAGAGTCCAAGCGGTTCAACTTGTCGTATCCAAATGCTTCATTGTTGAATTTATTGGCGCTAAATACCTTTTCATCTCTTTTGTTCAAATTGCCGTTTTTGGGGTTGAAACTATATATCGAATGTTGGACATCGGGCGTGATTATCGAAGTCAGATAGTGGTAGTTGTCGTAATCGAAGGTAATGGTTTTACCGTTTCCTATCGTGTATTGTTTTGGCTGACCTAAGGCGGTTTCTTCGTTGCGTTTCCAAATCAGTTGATCATTGGCGGCATTTTTTATCTCCGTCAAATAGCCTTTATTGTTATAGGTACGTTTGATTTTGAACCCTGCGGGATAGGTAACAGCGGTTTTCTGTCCGTATTGGTTGTATTCGTACTGTGTTGTCAGCGCGTATTCGGTTACTTTTGTTTCTCTGCCGTAGTTATCGTATTCGTAAGCGACTTTTTTCTGGTTGTTTCCGGTAATATATTCGAGCATTCCGATGTTTTGTCCGCTTGTATGGTATTTGTATGTGATGTTATCGTCGGGCGATGTTTCGTTTTTCAGGCGGCGCAGGAAGTCGTATTTTGCCGTAGTAACTTTTCCGCGCATGTCTTTCATGTAGTTCATCTCGTTGAAAGGAGTGTATCCATATACAATGGTTCCGGCATTGGGGTCTTTCAGCGTGTCTTGCCGTCCGAATTTGTCGTAGGTCATCTTAAAAACGACATCGTTGCCAACCGTAATTGTCTTTGGCTGTCCGGAGCAATGATATTTATAATCAACTTTACCGCCTTCATCTTCAAACCATCTTAAATTACCCAATACATCTATATATCTTGAAGTTGTTTTCCCGTCCGGTGTTTTTATGGTTGAAATGTTGGTACCGGGCGTATAGGAATACTTTGTTATCAATCCGTTATCGGTAATCGTTTCTATTCTTCCATAATCATCGTAATCGTTTTGAACCCATTTTTGAACTCCGTTTGTGTAGTACGGATACGAAGTTTTAAAAAGTTGTCCTTTGTTGTTATATTCGGTATCAACTACAACAGTTCCGTTAAAGCCGTCGGTTTGCGTCTGAACTTCGCGCCCCAATATATCGTAAAATGTTTTAACGGTTGGACCTCCCTGGGTTACGGTTTCGATGTTAAACCTGAGTTTATCGCTGTTTCCCGAAACCCAGTTATAAGTTGATAATGAAGTATATCCTTCGGGGAATCTTACCCCATTCATTCTCCCAAACCCATCGTAACGATATTTTGTAGTAAGTTTGTTGACGTCTGTTTGGGACAGCAAATTTCCGGAGTTATTATAACGATAATCACTGCTCCCTAATCCGGTTATTGTTGATTTTGTTATAAAGCGATTTTTCTCATCGTAAAAATAATCTTCAATAAAAGTCTCCTCCTGAGGCGCCGATATTTTTTGTTGGGTAACCAATCCTATTGGGCTGATAATATAATCTGTTATTACGTTGAGGTCTGATGTTGTTTTTACCAAATTTCCTTTGTTATCGTAATCGTAAATAATATATCGGGTGTGTTTCTTTCCGGGATCGTCGTTATGTGACCGAATAATATCATGTCTGCTTATTTTATTTTTAAATTCACTTTTTCCTTTTTTGATATATGTAATAGAGTCAATAGTTTTGAGTGGGGAATAGAGCGTGTGTTTTATTAAATTGCCGTTGGCAACATCATACTCAAAACCTTCATTCACTGCATCATTTGTCGGATAATATTTTTTTGAAGTACTGTAAACATATTGAAAGAATCTATTATTTCCAAATGTATGCGTAGTATTTTTGTATATAATGGAATAGGCAAGGGTATTATTAGACGCAAGATGCAGGTATGTAGTGTCCAAATAGACGTTAAAACAACTGTTGTCATATCCGAAAATATTGGTGCATTTAATATTCTTTGTAATATCGGTGGAGGTTATTGAGTTAAATCCCATAAATCGCCGCGACGGAGTATGCGCCCTGGCGCCCTTGTAATAAAATGAAATCGTATTGTTGCTTCCAATTCCGTTTTTACTTATTAATTTGGAAACTGCCAACAAGTTCATCTTGGAGAAAGTTACGTCATTATATTTCGGTTCTTTTCCTCTTTCGTGTATCAATCCATGGAATATGGCGTCGTATTCAAAACGTACCGTATTGTTTAGTCCGTCGGTAATGTTGTTAACAAGTGGACTGTAAACCTTTGGCGACAGTGAATACATGGCAAGTCTGCCGTAATTTGAATTGGAATAGACAATGGATTCTTTGCCGTCTCCGTTAAAATCAACTATAAGAAATTGGTACGACGAATCGGCATGATATGCTAACTCGGGTACGGTGTGTTTTTTGAAATGATAAATTCCTTTTAAATCAATTGGAAATGTATAAGGATATGTACCTTGAAAAGATTTATATCCTTTATTAAGATAGATGGCATTGTGTGTCGGAATAAACACATCAGACCTTCCATCTCCATTGAAATCGCCAACATATATAGCCGAATCACCTTGTTGAAAAGGAATATCTGTAAAAACGGTAACAAAACCGTTTCCAGTGTTAATGGACAGATTGTAAGAACTTGAGGCTTTGCGTAAAATATCGGTCTTTCCATCTCCATTAAAATCTCCAATAAGACTTTTGCTGTTCAATAGGTTATCATAGGAGTACAAGACCTTCATATTGTATGTTCCATTATTATTCTTATCAAAGGAATAAAAAGTACTTGATGTATTGTTACTGTCAAGTTTTATCAAACTGCTTTTTTCATCGCCATTCATGTCGTATATCAAGATGTCTTTTGCTCCGTTCAGATTAGTTATAAGTTGAGATTCGGGCAAACCTCTTGTATAGCCGGGGATTACATAATATGGTTGATTTTCCAATTCATTGCCATTATCATCCAATACTTGCGTTCTCATCAAAAAATACGGCACGGAACCATCGCCATGAAAATCACCGGAAAATAACCTTACATCATATTTCTTATTGCATGTATATTCTATTTTGTTTATCCAATAAAAATCGTCTCCGAATTTAGTGTTTTTAAAAACACATTCATAAAAATAGTGTGTCCATGTTGTATCGTTAGGTTTTTCATACAGATTACAAAGAATAAAAAACACATGTTGTTTCCCATCTCTGTCGGGGGATGAAATATATTCGCCCCTATATTTTTTATCTGGGAAAGTATTGTGGTTAATATAAGTTCCAAACATTTCTGTATCAACTATAAAATAGATAGAGAATGCTTTTACAGGACCTGAAGGAAAGTGTTCAATGTTATCAGAAGAGTTCGAATAAAAAAACTCATAAGTAGGGTCGCTTTTTTTATCAAATGTATGGGTTATAAATATATCTTTTTTCCCATTTCCGGTAATATCAGCTACATATATTTGCTTTGGCTTTTTTTCATTACTATTTTCTGTTTCGAACTTTTTCGTATTGTTTAAAAAATTATCTTTTTGCCGGTTTATGATGGTAGAGTTGAACTGTTTGCCATCCGATCCTTCTTCAATAATTTCTACTAAATAAGAAGCAAAATCATCGTAAGTATAGTAAAACCAATATCTGCGAACAATTTCCCCATTACTTTCTATTTTGATACTTCTTACTAAGTGTTCGTGAAATGCCGATTGATTTGTTATGTATTCTCTCCATGCATCTTTTCGTTCAGAAGAATACAAAAAAGTAACAGTGCAAAATGGAGCCTGACCGGATGCCGTACCTGTATATTCCATTTTTTCGATCCTCAGTTCGCCATCACCATTATTGGCGTAGGTATATAACATATAGTTTCCGTTATCATCAGTAATTTTGTTGATTCTCCACTGCCAAACAGTCGATCCAAGTAATACTCGCGAATTTGGAGAGTTACCATACTCTATTGTCATTCCATTTTTTGTTATAACTTTAAACCATTTTGGACCGCTTCCTATTGCTTCCATAGAAGTTATCCGCGAGTATGTCTCTTGTTCCGTAGCATAAACAGTTCCATTTGCCCCATACGCTCCATTGTTGGTAACAATTAGCCTGCTGCCATCCAACAAGAAACGATCGGTATTATTCAAACTTACAAAAGTTTCTATTCCATCGTGATAAACAGTTTGCCCCGTCCGCGTTATTGCAGACAGCCCGGCAATATCCCATCCCACGCCTAAAAGCCCGTTTCCTGCTTGACTGTTATATACAATAGAAATTTGCGGCTGCATCCCAGCCGTTCCGGGCGGCGTGAAGATGGGAATCTGGTAGGTCGCCGCCCCTGTGGGCGACACATCAACCACCCCCGCAATAGCGCCTACTTCCTTGGTTTCGTCTATCGGACGGTTCGGGTCAATAGGTTCTTGGTACTCAACGGGAAATATCATCGTATCATTAATTCTTCCAAGAAATTCTTTCCCTTTTATATGCGACGAATTAAAACCCGGCAGCAATCGTATGGTATCACGGGCAATGTATGCGTCGTAATTGGTGTTTGGAATTGGAAGTGTGGGATCAAAAAAATTGGGCTTAGGTATAGTTTTTTGTTTGATTACCTTATCGTAGTAGGTATATCCTCTATCACCTCCTTCATCACCTCCGTTTGGTGACCCTTGCCCCCATCCCCAAAACGGAAATGTGAGGGCTATGTATATTATAATGTGTATTTTTTTATTCATTGGTTTAATTTTTATTAAATTGTTATTTTTTTTGCCACGAATGCACAAATATATTTTTAGGGCGAAGCCCTTGTATCAATAGCGTATGGCAACGCCATACGAAAATAGTTATCATCGCATGTCTCAGGCTGAAAGCCTGACATCTAATTGATTGCGCCCTTTCAGGGCTTAGGGTTTGACGGATATTTTCCCGTATGGCGTTGCCATACGCTATTGATTGCGCCCTTTCAGGGCGTATTTGTTTTTTCAACAACCTCAATCCGTCCCTTTCATCCCGTAGGGATGTAATATTGGTAGAAAAACCGTTACCAGCAACAACAGCATGCCGTAGATATGCAACCGCCGTCATTGCGACTGCGAGTTTGCGAAGCAGGAAGCAATCCAGAGTTAGACGACAGTTGTTGTTTTCAACAGATTCCTCACTCCGCTGACGCTCCGTTCGGAATGACGGGCGTTTTTTAAAGAGAGGGGGAAAAGCGAAGACGTTAGCGACCAAGTCGCCAACGTCTTCGCTTTTCTTCTCAAAAAGAATCGTCGTCATGTCGAACGAAGTTTGCAAAGCAAACGAAGTGAGACATCTGTTCGAGTTGTTTTTATTAATCCTGTTCATCTTGTAAATCTTGTTAAAATCCCGGTTCAGACGATCATGGTTCAAACACTCCCCCCTCCTTTGGAGGGGGACGGGGGAGGCTACTGTTTCACAATCTTTCGTGTTACAATTCCATTATCGGTTATTATTTTCACAAAATAGATGCCGGAAGGGAGGTGGGAGATGTTTAAGACCACCCCGTCAGGCTTCGCCTGCCACCCCTCCAATAATTTGGAGGGGAATTGTTTCCCCCCTTTGGGGGCTTTTCCCCCTGTGGGGGAACCAAAGGGGGATAGGGGGGCTGTACGACCCATAACATCGAAAATTTCCACATTTTGTAAAGACGCGAGGCTGTGCGTCTCTACATATATCATTCCATTAGTCGGATTGGGAAACACCGTAATCCGTTCGCCGAGTGTAACCGTTGTAATGCCTTCTGTTGTTACAATAACGGTACAGGGTATTTCAAACAGCGGATGGACGGGGTCGTTGGTGGTGATTTTGATGGTGGCGGTATAGGTGTCGTTTTGTAGCCCTTCGGCGTTGATGATAGCGTCGAATGTTTTGCTGCTTCCGATTGATACTGTTCCTGTTGTAGCGCCGGAAAGGGAAATCCAGTTGCCTGAGGCAACTTCCAATTTTGCTTCGTAATTGCCGACAGCGGTTCCGGAGTTGGTGATGGTGATTGGTCGCGTTATTGTAGTTGATGCCGAAACGGTTTCTTCTATCGAGGTCGGACTGACGCTCAATTCGGGCGTTGGCAACTCAAAAACAAGCGTGCAGGGTATCACAAAAAGCGGTTCATTCGGGTCGTTGGAAGAGATTTTCAGTTTGGCGGTATAAGTACCGTTGGCGAGTCCTTCGGATTTTATCATGGCGCTGAAACCGGCGCTACCGCCGATAGGAACAGAGCCGGATGTGGCGCCGGTCAACGAAATCCAATTATTGGAAACGCCCTCCAACCATGCAAAGTAAGAACCTTTTGCTTCGCCCGTATTGGCAATAGAGATGTGTTTTGTTATTGTAGCGGGTGTTCCTTCGGTGATGGTTTCATGGATAGAAGCAGGTGTAACAGTGAGCGCAGGAACGCTTGTATTGCTTAAACAAGAATAAACAAAATTGTCTATGTAATAATTATCACCTGCATCCGGAGGACAAAAGTTAACCGCCGCTAACTGTTTTGCTCCCACTCCAAAACCTTGTTTAATACTGAACTGCCATTGATAATATTGAATGTTGTTGATTTTAATGTTTGCTATATCGCTGTCCAAGTCTATGAACAATGAAATGGGAACCCATGTATCAAGCGGAAAGGTAAAAGGTATTTTATCCATATTGAGTAAAATATAATTTTTTTGAGGCAATGTTGCAAACACATGATTAAAATAAACCTCAATGGACCATTCACTTTCAGGATCTTTAAAAATATGCTGCAAACTAAAGTACCCGCTGGCACCGTCAGGAACATATATGTCGAAATCAATGCCATAAACTCCGGTTGTTTTGTTACCGGCTTTAAATACCAAATCGTTGCCATAAACGCATTTTACCGAGTTAAGCGCAGAAGAAGCCTGCTCGGTTGTTATCAAAGCATCTTCCGAAGTGCCCGGCTTAAAGTTCCAGGTTGTCCACCAAACAGGATGCGATTGCGCAATGTAATCGCCCGCCTGTAAGCCGTCGAAGTTACCGTTGTAAAGAACGGTACCGGCTCTATTATCTAATTCTTGTGCGTGTAATATGAAACTTGCTGAAATACACGCTATTATTGTTAAAATTACTTTTTTCATTTTTTAAATTTTTATTTTTTTATTTTTTTTACCACGAATGCACGAATTGATTGTTGTCTGAACTGTGATTTTAGCCTGATTGATCTGATGAGCATGATTGATAATTATCATATTAATCATTCTAATCATATTAAAATCATAGTTCAGACTTAATTATCTTCCAACTCGTTACTTCTTCTCCTACCGCAATCTGCATTATATACGTCCCAACGGGTTGTGCGCTGATATCCAATCTGTTTTCATCCGAAAGCGACTGTTGTTGTGTTACAATTTTACCCTGCATATCGTACAGCGTTACATTAGAAACGGCGCCTTGAGGTTTATTGATAAATTTTACCGTCAACAATCCTCGTGTCGGATTGGGGTAAATGGTAATAAGCGCATCGGACAGAGAGTCGGTATAGATTTCCTGAGGTATCTTTTTGTTGTTATTGGTTTTCGGACGATTTTCGTCTTCGTTTTCAATCTCTTGTGCGTAGGTAAAAGGGTCTTCTTCGTCAAAGATATTTTCGGTGCTGTCCTGTGGCGGCGGAGTTTGTTCCGGCGATTTCATCACAATGGTTCGGTGGGTGCGGTTGCCTGAGTCGTCGTAGGTGTATTTAATGGATGTTTGGGCAGTAGCGAAAGAGACTGTTAGACAAAAGACTGATAGACACAAGACGGTAAGACACAAGACCTTTAGATGCAAGACTTTTAGACGGTAAGAGCGTAAGAAGTCATGATTTATTAAACGCAAAGGCGCAAAAGCCCCCTTCAGTTCCCCCAGCCCCTTTTGCCTTCGGCATTTTCCAACCCCTATCCCCTTCGGGACTTTCCCCATTAGGGAAAGAAAAAGGATGAAAATGTTTATGGGGAAAAGAAAAGGAACAAGTTTTTTTTGGGAAAGACACAAAGAGCGCAATGAGTTGAAATCAAAATATTTATTCTTAGCGTCCTTTGCTTTTTCTTTGCGTGCCTTGCGGTAAAAAAAACTATTCGTTACTAATTTCATAATCATTACTTCTTAAGTTGGTTTATTTGATTTTGTTCGTTTTGCATAAAAACCAAACACTGTGTAAATCAGTCATTTTTGTCAATTCTTTTCCACTGAAAAAAGCGTTTGTTACCTTGCCTGAATAATTGATAAAATTCATTATGTTATTCATTTCATTTTCGGGTACAAAAATAGAATATTTTTTTGAAATAATAATAATTATTTCACTGGTTTTTTTAAATATCTTAGCCCGATTATGTTACATTTATTTGAGAGATTATGATACTGCTTTTTTCCTTTCTCCCCTTCTTCTATTTTCATCACAAATGCACTGATTAGCCCTTAACATCCCTCCCTTTCGGAGGTGCTTGGGAAGGGATTATTGTTTAACGATTTTTCTTGTTACAATTCCATTATCGGTTATTATTTTCACAAAATAGATGCCGGATGGGAGGTGGGAGATGTTTAAAACCACCCCGTCAGGCTTCGCCTGCCACCCCTCCAATAATTTGGAGGGGAATTGTTTCCCCCCTTTGGGGGCTTTTCCCCCTGTGGGGGAACCAAAGGGGGATAGGTGGGCTGTACGACCCATCACATCAAAAATTTCCACACCATGAATGTCATTGCGGGCTTGACCCGCAATCCCCTCCATATTTGCAGGGGATTCCGCATCAAGTGCGGAATGACGAATGCCGGAAATGTAAATTTCCCCCTTCGTAGGATTAGGATAAATGGTAAATGTTGAATGTAACTCCATAATACTAACCGGAATCGAAACACAGGATTCATTACTGAAATCACTTTCTTTACCTACATAATAACCAGCTGTTACTTTATAACAATGCTCATCATAATCATTTTGAGGGAGTGTATGAATATACTGCAGTTGTGAGGCAGGAACTACTGTGATTTTTATTTCATCTCTAAAAATACTATATTGTTGAGGAGAATTTTCCACAGGGGCTTCCCATGTTATTAAAATATTTCTACCTTGAGTATGTTTGGCAACACAGTTCAACGGAGGCGCTAATGGCAGTGGAGGCATTGACTGTTCATACATCGCTAAAGTTGCGATACTTGCAATATTTGCTTTTGTCATTAATGAAACCAATTCCGTACTGTTCACTCCTAATCCGATTAGGTCGTCAGGCTGATGATAATGCGGATTTGATGTAAAATCGTATTCAATAGATGTTATTCCCATATATCCGACATTAATAAATGAGCGGTGGTCGCTGTTACTCATATAGTTATTATGTGAAAAAGGCATTTCCGGAAAATAAACTTCGCAGATATTTTTACAATAATCTGCTAAGCGGTCTGCAGCAGGCGGATTGCTGAAATGGATTTTAACGTTTTCACCGGGCGCTACATATCCTATCATATCCATATTAAAATAAGCAACAATATTCATTCCTTGCGTGGCACATTGTTGGGCATAAGAAGCGCTGCCGAGAAGCCCGGCTTCTTCTCCCGACCATGCACAATAGACTATGGAACGTTTAAAATCGTATTGACTTAATATTCTTGCTATTTCTAAAATTCCCGCCGTACCTGACGCATTGTCATCGGCGCCGGGTGCAAAATCGGTATTTGTAGATGAATAAGAATCATAATGCGCTCCACAAACAATAAATTCATCCGGAAATTCCGTTCCATATTGAATGGAAATAATGTTATCCGATTCGCTGTAATTATGTGGTGGAGGCACATCAAATGCCTGCAACTCAACCATCAAACCAAACATTTCAAATTGTTCTTTCAACAAGTCTTGAGCTAATTTTGAATTTGGATGTTGAAAATATCTCGTTTCAAAATTCTGAAGTGTTTCAATATCCGACATCATTCTGCTAATCGAAATCTGCGATATGTAGTCTATAACTGCCTCATTAGTCTCTGTTATAACGGGATACGCCGCAACTGTTTTTGGTAATATTGTTTCATATCCTGCAAAAGCAATGATACTGTTGTTTAATAAAGACGCTAATAATAAACAAATGGTGAGGATAAAAATTTTATTCATAACTCCAATATTTTTTTGCAAATGTAGTTGAAATTTTGAAAATACCTTGCTATGAACTGGTATTTTAACACAATCCCTCGAAAAACCGTATCTTTGCCCCCAAATTTTATAGCGAATGAAAATATCGTATATTTGGTTGAAACAATATGTAAATGTGGACATTGCGCCTGAACGTGTTGCACAGATTTTAACCGATACCGGCTTGGAAGTGGAAAGTATTGAAACAGTAGAGACCATTCCGGGCGGATTAGAAGGTGTTGTTGTCGGATGGGTTAAAACCTGTGAAAAACATCCTGATTCTGACCATTTGAGCCTCACTACTGTTGATATTGGAGGCGACGAATTGCTCAACATCGTATGTGGAGCGCCTAATGTGGCAGCAGGACAAAAGGTGGCGGTAGCAAAAGTCGGAACAACGCTCTATTGCGGTGAAGAGCCTTTTAAGATTAAAAAGAGTAAAATCCGCGGCGCCCTGTCCGAAGGCATGATTTGCGCCGAAGACGAACTCTGCCTTGGCTCATCCCACGACGGTATCATGGTATTAAACCCCAACGCCAAACCCGGAACACCGGCAAAAGAATATTTTAAAATAGAAAACGACTACATTTTTGAAATCGGTTTGACGCCCAACCGCACCGATGCCATTTCACATATTGGCGTAGCACGCGACCTGTTAGCAGCATTAAAATGTCACGTAAACAGTCCTTTAACCCTTCAAATCCCTTCTATAAAAGACTTTAAACCCGACAACCTGTCTCTTCCCATCGAAATTGAAATAAAAGACACGCAGGCTTGTCCGCGCTATACCGGCATCACCATAAAAAATGTAACAGTAAAAGACTCCCCCGAATGGCTGAAAAACCGTTTATCTGCTCTTGGAATTCGTCCGATTAACAATGTTGTGGATGTTTCCAACTGGGTACTTTGGGAAATAGGGCAACCTTTACACACTTTCGATTTAGATAAAATAAAAGGTCGAAAAGTGGTCATCCGTAAAGCAAAAAAAGATGAAAAATTTGTAACACTTGACCACATTGAACGAACTCTTAACGAAAACGACCTGATGATTTGCAACGAAACCGATGCGATGTGTATTGCCGGTGTTTTCGGCGGTATCGGGTCGGGCATCACAGAAGAGACAAAACACGTCTTCATCGAAAGCGCCTATTTTAACCCTGCCACGATTCGCAAAACAGCACGCCGTCATGGCTTACAAACCGATGCCTCATTTCGCTACGAGCGCGGCGCCAATCCCGACATCACCATCTGGGCTGCCAAACGTGCCGCCTTACTGATGAAAGAGTTAACAGGAGGGGAAATCGCCTCTGACATTATTGACGTCTATCCCAATCCCATTGAACAGAAAAAAATAACGCTTACTTACGAAAACACAAATCGTTTAATCGGCAAAATAATTGACCCGAAAACCATCAAACAAATTCTGTTATCACTCGATTTTGAAATAATATCCGAAACCGAAACAGGCATGATTCTTTTGTCGCCATATTATCGCGTAGATGTAACCCGCGAAGCCGACGTCATAGAGGAGGTTTTACGTATTTACGGCTATAACAATATCGGAATCAGCGATTCGCTACGTGCCTCTCTCTCTTATCAGCCAAAGCCAAATGTTGAAAAATTACGTAATGCCGTTTCCGATTTATTGGCGGCAAACGGCTTTCATGAAACGATGAATAATTCGTTTATAGCGCAATCGTGGTGTGAAAAATTGAGTAGTTTTCCCGAAGAAAATATAGTTAAAATATTAAATCCGCTCAGTTCCGATTTGAACATCCTCCGTCCTACGCTGTTAGCCGGAGGAATGGCAACGATTTTATACAACATCAATCGAAAAATGAACAATCTTCGTCTGTTTGAATTTGGCGAAGTGTATCAATATCATCCTGAAAGTGATAAAAACGACCCTGTTACCAAGCGTTATTCGGAAACATGGCATTTAGGTTTGTGGCTTACCGGAAAAAATTCCTCCGAAAACTGGAACGAACAGCCCAATGATTTTAATTTCTTTGATTTAAAAATGTACGTTCATAAAATCCTGTCGAAATTAGGAATTGATGCTAAGCAGTGTAAAACGACTTCGGCAAATTCGGAACTTTTCTTTGAAGGATTAACGTATTCCATAAACAATCACGTTGTTGTTGAGTTTGGGCAGGTTCATCAAGCCATTCAAAAACAGTGCGATATAAAACAGCAGGTATTTTTTGCCGATTTCAACTGGAAATCTCTTTTAAAAGTCATCAATAAAAAAGACGTTGTTTTTCAAGCGATTCCAAAGTTTCCCGAAGTTCATCGCGACTTAGCGTTGTTGTTAGATGCGGATGTTCCTTTTGCAAAAATCGAAGAGATTGCATACACTACCGAACGTAAATTTTTGAAGGAAGTCCGTCTATTTGATATTTATACAGGTGAAAAATTAGGCGAAGGGAAAAAATCATACGCCATCGGTTTCACGCTTTTAGACGAAGAGAAAACTTTAGAAGACAAACAAATAGACCGAATTATGGGCAAACTGATGGAAGCCTTTGTACAAGAAGTAAACGCACAAATAAGATAAAAATTTATGACGACCTTAGAAGATTATAAAGCATTACGTGAAAGGCTTTTAGCCTTGAGGAGGTATCTTTGACATTGATGGTAAACTCCAAGCCATCGCCATAGAAGAAAAACGCACACAGGAAACCGACTTTTGGGACGACCCCAAAGAAGCTGAAAAACTGTTACGCGAAATAAAAGATAAAAAACGCTGGACAGACGACTTCACCGCAGCCAAAAACGCCGTTGAAGACTTGACAGTTCTTTTTGAGATGTTCGACGTCGGCGAAGCATCCGAACAGGAATTAGACGACCAGTATGCACAAGCCGTCCAAAAAATCGGCGACTTGGAATTTATGAACATGCTCAGCCACGAAGAAGACAAACTTGGCGCCATGCTCGAAATCAACGCCGGCGCCGGAGGAACGGAAAGCAACGACTGGGCTTTGATGCTCATGCGAATGTATATCCGCTGGGGTGAACGTAACAACTACAAAGTGAGACAGATAGACATA
>Ga0209628_10000637_pt1 | contig 21632 bp, 23 predicted proteins | sample TergutCu122P4_FD_187285 | JGI IMG/M metagenome (GOLD analysis project Ga0209628, IMG submission 187285) | Cubitermes ugandensis P4 segment gut microbial communities from Kakamega Forest, Kenya - Cu122 P4 (SPAdes) (version 2) | ecosystem: Host-associated > Arthropoda: Insects > Digestive system...
CTTCGCGCGGGTTGGCCGAGTCAGCCGCCCACAGGCGCGTCGCCGCGTCCGCCATCCAGGGGTATTGCGCCGCCTTGTCGCGCAGCCAGAAGACGAGACAGCCGATGTCATCGAACTTGAAAGAGGTTTGTTTCTCGCTGCTCGGCCCGCCGCGCAACTGGGCGGCGAAACGCGGGTCGCTGATGATCATATTGCAGCGGGCGCAGGTATCGCGGTCCCATTTGATCTCGACGACGCCTTCCGGCAAGCGCGTTTTGTCGCTGCAAGCGGCCAGCGGCGCCAGCAGCAGGCCGCCGGAAATGAGCAAAAATTCCCTGCGGCTATTCATGATGCCGTCCTCCCACGTCAGACTTTCTCTGTTTCGCTCAGGGAAAGATCGGCAACCAGGCCGACGTAGCGGCTGATCATGCCGAGGAAGCGCAGGCGGTCGGGGCCGGCGACCTGGCCGGTCCATTCCAGCTCGTCGGGGGAGGCGCGAAAATTCCAGGCGGTGAGCGCCTTGGCGAAAGCCGCTTCGGCGCGTTTGATGCGGATGCGGCAGTCGAGCAATTCCGCCAGCGTGACTTGATCGGCGACGCGGTCATCGAGCGCCACTTTGCCCATGTCCAGTTCGATGACGCGATTGACCAGGCCCGCCACTTCGTTGAGGCGATGGCTGGAAATCAGCATGGTGGCGTCATGCTGGCGCTCGGCGAGCAGTTCAAAGAAAATTTTGCGCGCTTCCGGGTCGAGGTTGGCGGCGGGTTCGTCCAGCACCAGCACGCGGGCATTGCGGCCCAGCGCGATGGCGATGAGGATTTTCTGCTTCTGCCCGCCGGAGAGTTTGACGAAAGGCTGCTGGGCCACGCGCGCCACGTCGAGGCCCAGGCGCAGGGCGAGATCGGCGATGCGTTTCTCATCCGAATGACACAGCGCGGCGGCGAAACCGATCAACTGCCCGACCGGCATTTTCAGCGGCGGCGGCAATTGCGGCACGAAGCCGACCGAGGCGAGCACCTGCGTGCGGTTGGGCCGCGGCGCCTTGCCGTCGAGCGTGACGCTGCCTTCGTGGGTGTATTCGCCGAGCAGGCAGCGGATCAGCGTTGTCTTGCCGGCGCCGTTGGAACCGATCAGCGCGACGCGCTCGCCCAGCCCGATGTCGAGACTGATGTTGTCGAGAACCCGATTGCGCTTGAAGGTCTTGGAGAGGTTCTGAAGATGAATCATGGGACGTGATTATAAAGGGCGCCACGCTGTCAGAGGAGTTTCGAGAGTCCCTTGATGTCATAGGTCAGCGAGCCGGTCGGGCAGACATCGACGCAGAGGCCGCAACGGGTGCAGTCCGGGCCGATCGGCACTTCGGTATGCACGGCGCGGCCCTTGATGACGGTGTCAAGAACGTGCGGCACCAGGCAGACCTTGCGGCAATTGCCTTCGTGGAAACACTCCGCCAGCGTGTACTTGATGCGCACCGGGCTGAAGATGCCGACGACGCCGTAAGTCAGCCCGATCGGACAGGCGTAGCGGCACCAGGCGCGGCGCACGAAGAAGACCTCGAACACCAGGAGCGCCAGCACCCAGAGCAGCGCCAGGCCCGGTCCGTAGATGAGGGCGCGCGAGAGAATGCCGGTGGGCGAGATGGATTCATACACCGTGTAGCCGGTGACGAGCGCGAGCGCGGCAAAGATGAGCCAGAACACCGAGCGCATCCAGCGGTTGATGCCAGCGTCAACAACCAGCTTGCGCTTGACCAGCCAGAGGTGGATTTTTTCCGCCCACTCCGCCACCAGATGGTAAGGGCAGACCCAGGCGCAGAAACTGCGCCCGCCGAGCAGCATCCACAGCACCAGCACGGTGCCGGTGCCGATGAGCAGATTGGTGATGATGTGCTTGTGCGCCAGCATCACCTGCAAGGCCGAGTTGAGGTCGATCAGATGAAAGCCGATGAAGCGCGAGGCGGTGAGCGCGCCTTCGAGAATCTGAATGTCGAAAGAGTAGGAGACGACGAACAACAGGTTGACCAGCGCCAGCACCACCCAGCGTCGGTTGCGCCACGTGTGCGAGGTGCGCATGTGCGCCTCGGCGTGCGCGGCCCCGGCCTGCACCTTTTCCTTGTTGGTGGTGCGCTTGAGAAGATGGACCTGCTTGGCCGGTTCGCTGATCTCCCCCGGCTTTTTCGGCTCGCGGCCGAACATCACCAGGATTTGATCGAGAAAGCGTTTTCTCAGGATGGCGTTCATGTTCTCCAGACCTCCCGCGGGACGATTTCGATGCTGGCGACTTCGGTCGGACAGATCATTTCGCATACTCCGCAGCCGACGCAAGGCTCGTGCACCACTGGCGATTTGTGCTTGCTGCCGTCGGGCGCGTAAACCGTTTCAATCGAGATGGCGTTCTTGATCGGGCATTCGCGGGCGCAGAGATCGCATTCGGCAATGTCATAAGGATGCTCGGCGATCCTGATCGGCTTCCAGCGGTCGACGCTGGTGTAGCGCATCTTGCCCTTGAAGCTGGCGCCGCGCGCCTGGCCCTTGAAACCCTCGCCCTTGATTGCCAGACACAATTCAGGCCGCGTCAGGCGCGCAACCCCCATGCGCTCCGTCAGATTGAGCGTCGGTTCCTTGCTTTTTTCCTTGTCGAGCAAAATCGGTTTGGCGGCAAGCTGCGCGCCCGGGCGCACTTTGAAGAATTCCGGCTTCTTGTAGGTGAGCGAGCCGGTCGGGCAGGCGAGAATGCATTGCACGGCGTCGCAGGAAAAATCGCAGGCCTGCTCGCGCGGGTCGATGTGGGGCACGCCGACGCCGAAACCGTCGACCAGATCGCTCAACTTGATCGCGCTCACCGGGCATACCTGCTCGCACTGGCCGCACTTGATGCAGGAAGCGAGAAAATCTTTTTCGTCCAGCGCGCCGGGCGGGCGCAAACGCTGCTTGCGCGCGTAGAGCATGGGCAAAAACCCCGACAGGCCGGCGCCGAGCACGCCGCTGGTGAGCAACACGGTGTGCAGGAATTTGCGCCGCATTTCCTGCCGCTTGCTGCGCGAGAGCGGCGGGCGCTTGCCCTTGCCATCAGGCTTGGCCGGCGGCGCGGGCGGTTCTTGCGCCGCTGCGTTTTCCGGGGGATCAGCTTGGCTCATTCGGATTTCCCTTCCATTGGGTCCTTTTCCATTTTGCGGAAGCGCGGCGTCTCGTCCCTGAGAATGATTTCAGGCGAGGCAAAGGGCGCCAGACGCTCAAGAAAATCGAGCAGCTCCAGCGCCGGCGATGTCTTGAAGAAACGCGCATGCGGGATTTCCATCCAGATGCGATCAGCAAAGGCGTATAGCTCGTAAGGCGTGTCGCCGACGTTATCCTGATTGCGGTCGAAGCCCTCGTAATCGTCCCAGTAATTGCCGCGCCACTGGTTGAGGCCGGCGGTGTTGCGGCCAGCTTGGGCAACGTGGGTGAGATTGCCCTCGAAGAAATTGCCGGTCGCCACATTGCCGCCCAGATCGGAGGTGAACAACATGCCAACGCCATTGTAGGCGATGCGGTTGCCGCGAAATTCAATTTGGGTATCTGGCTGGAAAGGCGAGAGATCGGATTGCACGCCGACCGCGCAATAGATGATTTCGTTGCCTTCGATGATGGCGTTCGAGGATTCCTTGAAACCGATGCCCAGGCCGGTCGCGCCGGTGGCGTGGGAGATGACGTTGTGCTTGACGTGCACGCCGTCGGTGTACATCAGGTACACGCCGACGGCGTTGTCGTAGAAGCGGTTGTATTCGACCAGGTTGTAGGCGGCGAACATGAAGTGGATCGAATAGCGGCTGCGCCGGCCCACATTGTGGCTGAAGACATTGCCGTCGGAATACCACGCCACCATGTCGCGCGAGTCGGAAATGTCGTTGCGTTCAATCCGGTTATTGCGGCTGTACCACAGGCGCAGGGCATCGCCGCGCACACCGAGCGAAAAAGGCTTGGAAGAGATGCGGTTGCCGCGCACGAGATTGTCGTTCGACTGTTTGAGATCGATGCCGAACAGGCAGTCGGTGATGACGAGGTTCTCGGCGACATTGTGATTGCCGCGTATATCGAGGCAACTGTCATCGGTGTCGTGCGATTCGCCCGAACCCATCAAAGTCAGCCCCCGCAGGACGGCATTGTCGGTCTCCAGCGAGAAGACCGAGCCTTTGCCGCCGGCGTCGATCGTCACCTGTCCGCCGCCGTCGATGACAAGCGGCTTGGCAAGCCGCACGGGACCGGCGTAGCGCCCCGGCGGCGGCTTGAGCGTCGAACCGGCCGGAGCGGCGTCGACCAGTTCCTGAAACGGTTTCAGGCCGTGGATGCGCGGATCGCGTTCGCGCAGGGTGTAGGCGGGCTTGGGCCGGTCGACATCGGCGCGCACGCCGCCGTGGGCAGCGGCATCGACGTTGCGCCGCGGCGCTTCCTCTTCTCCGCCGCCCACATTGCCGAACGCTGTCGCCGCAATCAGCAGCGCGAGCGATGCGACTGTGCGCCGCATGCGCTACTCCGCCGTGCCTTCGCACAATTGCTTGCGGCGGATCAGCAGCGCCAGCATCAAGGCGGCGAACACCAGCAGCAGCAGGGCATAGCCCCAGTACGGATAAGAGTAGGTCGAGAATTGCGCCACCTTGCCTTCGCCGAATACCGTCGGCATGAACGGCTTGACAGTAAACGCGCCCCAGGGATGCAGGTTGTGCCCGAAGAACCACAGCCAGCCGGCATAGGTGATGACGAAATAGATCGGCAGCAGCGCCGGCACCAGGGCCAGCAGGAGCTGGAAGCGGCGTATATAGGCCACGCCGGCGAAAACAGCGCCCATGATGAAGATGAGACCGGCAATGACGATGTAGGTGATGATGCGCACGTTGTTGCTCCACGCCTGAATCAGTTCGGCATCCTTGAAGTAGGTGCCGGTTTCCTTCATGTACGCCGCGACATGGGCGTTGAGGTGGCCGAGCGCGAACTGGTCGATGAGCATCCAGGCGGCGGTGGCGGCGAAGCCCGCGCCGAGCACGATCAGGCGCATCTTCTTTTCCCGCATGGCGAAGGCGAGCATCATGCTGGCGAAAAAGGCGAAGAAGAATTTCGCCAGCGGTTTTTCCACCGGCGCGCCGGTGGCGATGGGGAACATGCCGACGTAGTGATTGATGGTGTTCATCTCATGCACGCAGTCGAGACCTTTTGCGCCCTGGTTTAGATTCTTGTCCTTGTCGAGAATCGGGTTGTAGCGCTCGTCGCCGGGGGTGAAATCTTTCTGGATGATTTCGTCATTCAGGCGCGAGCCGGCGCCCGCCGCCTTGCAGCCGTTGAAGACGCCGTTGAAATGGAAATGGATGCGGATGCCGTCCGGGAAAGCGTCCTTCGGGTAGTTCGGCGCGGTGAGGGCAACCCACCAGATCGGCGCGAAGTAGGCGGCGATCATCGCCGCCAGGGCAATGGCCGTCAGCGCGGCGACGAGGAGGTTCGGGTTTTTCTGGGCTGGCATGGTCGGTTCTCTGTCTGATGATGCGGTCCGTGGCCGGAGCGCGCCCGACCGCGCGGGTGCTGTCATCCGCCGCCCGTCCACCGTTGATCACGTGGGCGGGCGGCGGTGAAAAACGATGCTTACTTCTTGCCTGCCTTCGGCTTGCACATCGCGCCGGGCATCGACAGGCTGGCCTGATAGGCGGAAATTTCCACCAGTTGCTCGTTGGTGTAGGGTTTGATGACCTTCACCATGTCCGGGTTGGCGTTGCGGCGGCGGCCATCACGAATCTCGGTCATCTGGCGCAGCAGATATTTGTAATGCTGACCGGCGATGACGGGGTAGAACTTTTCCTTGTCGCCCTGGCCGTTGGGGCCGTGACATTCCTTGCACTGCTTTTCGTAAAGCGCTTTGCCGGCGGCAATCTGCTTGGCGGCGTCGGCTCCTTCGTATTTGCCGTGATCGGTCGGAATGCACAGGCTCTGGATGTACGCCGAGGTGTCGGCCAGATCCTGCGGATCGGTCATTTGCTTGGCGAAGGGATACATCGTCGGGTTGTCGCGCAGCCCCATGCGAATGTCGGCCATCTGCTTGATGAGCACTGTGGTGTGCTGACCGGCAAGCTGCGGGAAAGTGCCGTCGGGACGGCCAGCGCCGCTCGGCAGGTGGCAGGCGCCGCAGATTTCATAGGTGTCCTCGCCGCGCTTGGGGTCGCCTTTTTTCGCTAGCGCGTCCTTGAATTCACCCTCCATCTTGGCCCAATGGTAATCCTTCGACTCGATGCCGGCCGCCTTGGGCGCGGGGGCCTGAGCCAACACGCCGGTAGCGGCCAGAGCGAGCGTTAAAGCCAATGCAATTTTCTTCATTTCCATCTCCCACAAAGAATGAGAATGCACAACAGGAATGCGCAAGAAATACACAAGGTATGCACAAAACACACATGACATACGCAAGGAATATTAGCGAATGATGAATTGTCCAGATAACGCAAAAGCGAGTCATTGACGCATGTCAATGAAGGCCGGCTGCTGATGTTGGAATTACTAATGCCGGGATTACTTCAGCTTTGAGACGTATTCGGCGATGGCCTTGATCTCTGCCTCGTTCACGATGGTCATGACGCCTTTCATGGCGGCGGACTGGCCATTGGCGCGCGCGCCGGTTTTGATGTCCTTCATTTGTTCCTCAAGGTAGGCGGCATTCTGGCCGGCCAGTTTGGGGTAATTCGGGATCAGGGGCGTTTTGGCGTCCTTGCCGTGGCAGGCGAGGCAGGTTTTTTCCTGGTACAGCTTGGCGCCGTCGAGCGCGGGAGCCGCGAGTGCGTTACCGGCGCAGAAAGTCAGGCCCGACAGGACGGCAGTGAGCGTGATGCGTTTCATGAGTGTCTCCTTAACGTGGATAAAAACGGGGAGCATGCTGCCATGCTCCCCGTAACGAGTCTAGCGGAAGATCGGATTACTTGACCTTCTTCGCGCCGTTCTGCTCAAGGTAGGTCTTGGCGCGCAGACCCAGGTCAGCGGTCTTGACCTGATATTGCCAGACCTGCTCGGCCCACAGACAGGCGTTTTCCCAATCTTTCTTGGCCGCGGCTTCTTCGTGCTTGGCCTTGAGATCGGCGCCTTTCTTGGCCTGGTCGAAGGCATCATTGACCATTTCCACGACATCCGGGAAGTCCTTGTAGTTGACCGAAGTGATGTAGGCAACCACGGAGTCGATGACGGCCTGGGTGTCGGCAATCTTCTTCACCTGGTTCTTGTAGTCGCTCTCGGTGTAGGCGGCCTTGGCGAGCGCCGTCTTGGTCGGCTTCCAGCCCTTCGGCTTGACCAGCAGATAACCCTGCATTTCAAGGTGCAGCGCCGAGCAGAACTCCGTGCAGTAGTACGGATAGACGCCTTCCTTGTCGGCCTTAAACTTGACGGTGATCGTCTTGCCCGGCTCGACCGACGCGTTCTTGTTGTAGGTCGATACCGCGAAGCCGTGCGTTTCATCCTGGGCGCGTTCGAGGTTGGTCATGTGGATGGTGATTTCGTCACCCACTTCCGCCTCGATCGTCTCCGGCGTGATGTGCGAGCGGATCAGCGTGCCGTACACCGTGACCTTGTTGCCTTTCTTGTCGGTGTGCTCTTCGCCGGCGCGCACGGCGCCCGGGCTTTCCTTCTCGGTGCGGCTGTCGGTGCCGACCTTGTAGCGCACATACGGCTTCAGCTTGGTCGCGGCAATGGCAACGGCGTAGTGCGGCTCGCCCAGCGGCAGCGGCATGTCGTAGAGCAACTGCATCTTGTCGTTGCTGATGTCGATCAACTGGTGGTTCTGCGGATGCAGCGGGCCAATCGGCACGAAGCGGTCGATCGCCAGCTTGTTCAGCGCGACGAGATACTTGCCGGCCGGCTTGGCGGAATCGCCTTCCATCGTCATCAGGTGACCGATGTTGTAGTGCACGCTGAGTTTGTCGAGCACCTTGCCTTCACAGTAGTTCCACTTGGCAACCTGGGAGTCGACGTAGAGCGAGGTGTAGGCGATGCAGGGCTTCGAGTCGAACTGCGTGTGCAGGGGGCCGAGGCCGAGCGGCACTTGCAGTTGCAAAGTGTCCTTCATGCTCAGCACCGGAATGCCATACGGGTCTTTCGACTCGAACTTGCCGGCTTTGATGGCCGCCTGGATTTTCTCGAAGCTGTACACCGAAACGTGGGTGTCGAGTTTGCCGGCGACGACCATGAACTTGCCGTCCGGGGTGACGTCGACGCCGTGCGGCGACTTCGGCTCCGGGATCAGGAACAGGATGCCTTCCTTGACCGCCGTATCCATCATGATCACGTCGTGGCCGTTGATCTTCTTCGCCTTGCCGGCGGCGACCAGTTCGGCGGCCTTTTTCCAGTTGATGACATGCAGGTAGTCGGTGTCCTTCGCCGAGCAGCCGGCCTCATACGGCGGGCGGTTTTTCTCGATGCCGCCGACGTAACGCTCGGCGCAGAAGGAGTTGGTGAACGACCAGCCGTCCGAGGGGCCTTTGCCGAAGTCGGAGAGGTCCTGCGAATAAGGCGGCAATTCAACGGAGAAGGAGGCTTTCGTGTTGATGCGGCCTTCCTTGCGGTCGAACTTCCAGTAGGTGACGCCGCCGCGGTATTTCTCGTTGAACTCTTCGAGCGGATAGAATTTCCGGTTTTCGAGCGGCGCGGCGTACTGGGCGGCCTCGATCACGTAGTCGGTATTCGGGCTGACGAAAGCGCCGCCGTGCTCCGACTTGAAGACCGGGTTGACGACGATCTGCTTGGTCTCGAAATCGCGCAGATCAATCACTGCGATGCGCGGGTTGGCCTTGTCGTTGATGAAGAGGAACTGACCGTCGTATTCGCCGTTGGTCTCGGAGACGGCCGGGTGGTGCGTGTCGCCCCAGGTAATATCCTTGCCGTCAATCTTGCCCTGGTCGAGCACCGCCTTGGATTCCTCGTCATAGCCGTAGCCCTGCCACGGCTCGGGGGTAAACACGGCGACGTACTTCAGGATACGCATGGACGGCACGCCATAGACGATGATCTGACCGCTCTGGCCGCCGGAACTGAACGTGACGAATTCGTCGCGCTTGCCGGTTGGCACGTAGGTTTTGGCTGCGGCGAGCAGGTCTTGTTGCGACAGGTTGCGCCGCTTGAGCACATCCTGCAATGTTTCCGCCGACCATGCAGTCGAAACGGTCAAGCCGACGCCCGCGGCGAGCAGTAGCGATAGTGCCCGCTTACTCAACTTTTCCATGGAGATCTCCCTAGAGAACAACAAACTTGATAAATTTGCACATCGCAATCAAGCAGACAGAACCAGACAGCAAACCAGATAGCACTGTGATGCCTGCGACACTTTGCCGCACCACTTTATGCCACCTGCGCCTTGAATCCTTGATGAACATCAATATCAGATAACGTCTAATACTGTGATTGACAATAACACAAGAACGCCTGATCTGACCCGCGCCGCGAGCGGGAAAAGCAATTTTTATCTACCCATTATGATTATCGTGCTCATGTTGCTCGCGGCGGTGGCGGGTTACCTGTGGCTGCCGCGCGCGGACGTGGCGCTCCCGCTCGTTGAAGGCTGCCGCCTGGATCGGCAAGCATGCGCATCGCCCCTGCCCGGCGGCGGGCGCCTCGACATCGCGCTGACGCCGCGGCCGGTGCCGACCTCAGCGCCGGTGCGCGCCGTCGTCACGGTGGCGGGCGCGCAGCCCGCCAGCGTTGAAATCGGCTTTCGCGGCGTGGACATGAATATGGGATTGCATCGCCTGCCGCTGGCGGCGGTCGATGGCCGTTACGTTGGCGAAACGATTCTGCCCGTCTGCGTGACCGGCAAAATGACCTGGGAGGCGACGGTGGCGCTGGCAATCGGGCGCGAGAACATCACCGTGCCCTTCCGCTTTGAAAGCGGGCATTGATCCGGGCCGTCCTCTGGCGCCAGACTTTCTTGTTCAGACAATGCGGATCGCCTGCACCGGGCACGGCATCTGACACGCGCCGCAGCCGGTGCATAAGTCGGCGCTCACCTCCGGCTGCGCGATGCTCGTCGCCACCAGGCGAAAGCGGATTGCCTGCGCCGGACAGGCATCGCCGCAGGCGTGACACACCACATTGGCTTGGGTCATGCAGTTGTCACGAATCTGCGCCTTCAGCCGCCAGGGCGGCATGCCATCGGTTTTTTCCAGCGCCCGCGGCGCGCAGACGTCGACGCATTGCGCGCAGAAAGTGCATTCGCCGCGGCTGAAATCCACGGTTGGGCGCGCCGCCCGGTCAAGTGTCAGAATGCGCTGCGGGCAGCGCTTGACGCAGTCGCCGCAGCGCGTGCAGGCGGTGATGAAAGCGGCCTCCGCCCGCGCCCACGGCGGGCGCAATGGGGACGAGGGGGCGGATTGCTTGGCGGTGAAATCGCCGCGCAGAAACTGGCGGCGGCTGAGGTCAGTCATTCGATTTCCGTTTGCCGGCGGCGGCGCGCCGGCAAACGGGGTGCGCTACACAAGATCGCCGGCCTACTCGTCGTCTTCCTTCATGCCTTTCGGCTTGTTGTGGGCGATGCCTTTGTGGCAATCGATGCAGGTCTGGTTATCCTTCTGTCCCAGTTCGTGCATCTTCTTCGCGCGCGGCTTTTGCGCGTCCGTGTTCATGCCCTCGAAGCTGTGGCAGTTGCGGCACTCGCGCGAGTCCGATTCCTTCATCCGCTTCCATTCGTGTTCCGCCAGCGTCAGGCGCTTGGCCTCGAATTTCTCCGGCGTGTCGATGGTGCCCATGACCTTGCCATAAAGCTCGTTGCTCGCCTGAATCTTCCGCGCCATCTTGTGCACCCAGTCCTTCGGCACGTGGCAGTCGGAGCAGATGGCGCGCACGCCGGTGCGGTTCTGGTAGTGAATGGTTTTCTTGTATTCCTCATACACCGTGTCGCGCATTTCGTGACAGGCGACACAGAATTCCAGCCGGTTGGTGCCCTCTATGACGGTATTGAAGCCGCCCCAGAAGATGATGCCGGCGAAAAAGCCGACCACCAGCAGGGTCAGCAGGGAATATTTGGCGCTGGGCCGGCGCAGCGCGCTCCAGCAACGGCGAATGAGGGCCATGCTTGCTCCTTGTCTTTTGCTCCGCTGTCAGCGTGAGCTAACTATCGGACTTCATTGAGAAACAGGAGCGGATAATGATTTGCGTGCTGCACTGCGTCATTGACTTAACGCAAGCTTTGAACCAATTCCCGAATTTTTCTATGGTTATTTGGCTTTGTTCTTTGCCGGTTTTCCGGCGGACTGCTTTTGCGCCAGCATGCGCACTTCCTCAATGCTGTTCGAGATGGACTGGGCGTCTTCCGAATCCGGCGGCAGTTGCTTGAGCAGGCGTTCCCAGTGGGTCAGCGCCGCCGCGTAGTCCTCGCGGTTGTAGGCCGCCGTGCCGGCCAGCCAGAGCGCCTGAACATTATCCGGGTCGAGCGCGAGCGCCTTGTCGATCAATTCTCGTGGCCGTCCTTCCAGACTGCCCGCTTTGCTGGCGAGCAGATCGGCATAGTCGGCGAGCAGTTGCGGGTCTTTTTCGACAAATGCCCCGGCTTTCGTGAAGGCGCGTTCGGCTTCTTCAAGACGCCCCATGAATTTGTAGGAGCGGGCGAGCATGGCCCAGCCTTGCAGATTGTCCGGCTCTTTTTCCAGCCTGGCGGCCAGCGCGGAGACCATGTTTTCGATGTCTTGCCGGGTGACGGGACGATTCTGCTGGTCCGGTTCCAGCAGCGCGGCAGGCGTGCCCAGTCTGGTGTACAACTCGGCGCTAAGCCCCGGCAAGACAATCAGCAATATGATGAGCGCAATTATTCGATCATGGGCGGATGCCGTGTTTACAGCGGTTGAGTTCAATGCTTTCCATCCCGCATACGAACATATCAACGCGAGAGCGAGAACAGGAATGCCCCACAAGAAATTGTGGCGATAATAAAGCAGTGCGCCAGCGGCAATGAACAAGGCGCCGGAAATTGGCAACAGCGCGCTGACAATCAAAGCCGAGGCGGGAACCTGATTTGACGCCGCAGGCGCGGTGTCTTCAAGCAGGCGGCGCTGTATTTCGGCGCGCGCCGATTGATGGTCGGCCTCGGCCAGCTCGCCGCCAGCGAGATCGTGGTCGAGTTCAGCCAGTTGATCGCGGTAAATGGCGGCGTTGATCTGGCGGCGCGAAGCGTCATCGGCCGATTTGCGCTGCCACAAAGGGCGCGTCAACAGGAGCAGGCTGACGACGACAAGCAGCGCGGCAAAAATCAGGAACAGGAACAGGGTCATTGCGCATCTTTCAGCAACGCTTCGGCGCGTTGCTTGTCTTCTTCAGAAAATTCTCCGTCGGTGACAACGCGTCTGCCGCGCCGGCGCAGGTACGCAAGCAGGCCGATGATGGCAATCACCAGCAGGAGGAAGGGGCCGACCCAGAGCAGCCAGGTGGTGGGCTTGAAGGGCGGTTCGTAGAGCACGAAATCGCCGTAGCGGGCGACCAGATATTCCTTGATTTCCGCATCCGTCTTGCCTTGCTTGACCAGCCCGCGCACTTCTTCGCGCAGATCGTTGGCCAGCCCGGCCTGGGAGGCGGCCAGCGATTCATTCTGGCAGACCAGGCAGCGCAATTCGCTGGTGATGTCGATCATGCGCTGCTCCACCACCGGGTCTTGCGCCATCGGCGCGGCTTCCTTGGCGAAGGCGGTGCCTGTCAGCAGCAGACAGGCGAATACGGCTGCGGCGATTTTCATGAGTTCTCCAGCTTTTTCGCCAGCGGCAGGATGGTTTTGTCGAGCACTTCCTGCGTCACGGGGCCGATCTGCTTGTAGCGAATGACGCCGGCCTTGTCGATCAGATAGGTTTCCGGCACGCCATAGACGCCGTAGTCGATGCCGACCCGGCCATCGACATCGAGCGCCGACAGCACATAGGGATTGCCGTGCCGCGCCAGCCAGTCGGCGGCGCGGCGGCGGGCGAGTTTCAATTCCTCGTCGGGCGAGAGCTTGGCGTCGCCCTCATAGTCGCCGCGCACTTCCTTGTAGTTGAGGCCGTAGATCGGCAAAGCGCCGGTCTTCGCCAGAGCGACCAGCACCGGGTGTTCCTGGCGGCAGGAGACGCACCACGAAGCCCAAACGTTGAGCAGCCAGACCTTGCCCTGCATGTCTTTCGGCGAGAAGGTCGCGTCCGCTTGCTGCACTTGCGGCAATTCAAAGGCGGGCGCGGGCTTGCCCACCAGCGGCGAGGGCACTTCGCGCGGATCGAGGTTGAGACCGATGGCGAGGAATACCACCAGCACGAGGAAAATGCCCAGCGGCAACAGATAGCGCGTCATGCCGGAACTCCTTGCGCGGCGCTTTTGCTCGCCGCCGTTTTTGTCAGACGATAGCGGCGATCGCTGATGGCGAGCAGACCGCCCAGCGCCATCAGCAGACAGCCGCCCCAGATCCAGTCAACGAAAGGCTTGTAGTACACGCGCACACTCCAGGCGCGCGCGTCGACCGGCTCGCCGAGTGAGACGTAGACATCGCGCAGCAAACCCGTGTCGATGGCCGCTTCGGTCATCGGCATCGCGGAGGAGAGATAGTTGCGTTTTTCCGGGCGCAGGGTTGTGATGACCTTGCCGTCTTTCGACAACTCCACCTCGCCCACGCTGGCGCGGTAGTTCGGCCCCGGCACATCGTCGCGCACGCCGATCAGGCGGAAGGTGTAGCCGCCGACCATCACCGTGTCGTTCGGCTCCATGCGCACGTCTTTCTCCACCTCGTAGCCTTTGACCAGCGTGACGCCGATGACGAAGGCGGCGATGCCCAGGTGGGCGAGGTGCATGCCCCACCAACTGGGCGGCTGCTTGAGCGCGCCGCCCTGGCTGCCGCGCAACCGGGCGGCGATATTGACCACGCTGGCGCCGACGATCCACGCCGCCAGCGCCAGCCCCATGGCCACCAGCGGCGACCAGCGGCCATAGGCGAAGGGCACGGCGGCGGCGAAAACCAGCGCCGCGGCCGCCGCCGGCCAAAGCTGCTTCATCACATCGGTGGCGTTGCCGTGCTTCCAGCGGATCAGCGGCCCCGGCGCCATCAGCAGCAGAACGGGGATCATCAGCGGGACAAAGACGGCGTTGAAGTAGGGGGGGCCGACGGAGAGCTTGCCCATGCCGAGCGCGTCGATGAACAGCGGGTAGAGCGTGCCGAGCAGCACGGAGCCGGCGGCGACGAGCAGCAACACGTTGTTCATCAGCAGCAGCGATTCGCGTGAGATGAGGCCGAAGGCGCCGCCCAGCCCCACTTTGGGCGCGCGCAGGGCGAAGAGGAACAGCGAACTGCCCACGACCACCGCGAGGAAGATGAGGATGAAAATGCCGCGGCGCGGATCGGTGGCGAAAGCGTGCACGGAGGAGAGCACGCCGGAGCGGACGAGGAAGGTGCCGAGCAGCGAGAGCGAAAAAGCGGCGATGGCGAGCAGCACGGTCCAGTTCTTGAAGCCGCCGCGCTTTTCCGTCACCGCCAGCGAGTGCACCAGCGCCGTGCCGACCAGCCAGGGCATGAAAGAAGCATTTTCAACCGGATCCCAGAACCACCAGCCGCCCCAGCCCAGTTCGTAATAGGCCCACCAGGAACCGAGCGCGATGCCGAGCGTGAGAAACACCCAGGCCGCCGTCGTCCACGGCCGCGACCAGCGCGCCCAGGCGGCGTCGAGTTGCCCGGAGAGCAGCGCCGCGATGGCGAAGGCGAAGGCCACCGAGAAGCCGACATAGCCCATATAGAGCATCGGCGGGTGCAGAACCAGACCGGGGTCTTGCAAGAGCGGGTTGAGATCGCGCCCGTCCTCCGCGCCCGGCAACAGGCGCTCGAAGGGGTTGGAGGTGAGCAGGATGAAGATCAGGAATCCGGCGGCGACCAGACCGAGCACGCCGAGCACGCGCGCCACCATGACATCGGGCAGGCGGCGCGAGAGGAAGGTGACCGCCGTCGTCCAGCCGGCGAGCATGAATATCCACAGCAGGAGCGAGCCTTCATGGCCGCCCCAGACGCCGGAAATGCGATACACCAGCGGCAGATGCGAGTTGGACTGCTGCGCCGTGTAGATCACGGAAAAATCATTGACGACGAAGGCCCAGGTGAGGCAGCCGTAGCTGACCGCGATGAGCAGGAATTGCGCGCGCGCCGCCGGCCGCGCCAGCGCGATCCACGGCTGACTGCCGCGCGCGGCGCCGATGAGCGGCAGCGTGCCCTGCACGAGCGCCACGGCGAGCGCCAGAATGAGGGCGAAATGACCGATTTCAGGAATCATGGTTTCACCGTGTTGCTTGCCTTGTGCGCTTCATCAATCGCGTGCTGCGCTTCGGGCGGCATGTAATTTTCATCGTGCTTGGCCAGCACCTCGGTGGCCGTGAACAGGCCGTTCTCGTCCAGCTTGCCCTGGGCGACGACGCCTTTGCCTTCGCGGAACAGGTCGGGCAGGGGGCCGGAATAGGCGACCGGAATCTCCTTTGCCGTGTCGGTGACGATGAACGTCTTGGTGATGCCGTCCGGCTGGCGCTGCAAGCTGCCATCCTTGACCAGGCCGCCGATGCGGAAGGCCTTGCCTTGCGGCGCCTTGCCCGCGGCCACCTCGCTGGGCGTGACGTAGAGCGCGATATTGCTGTTCAGGGCGTTCATGACAAAGAAGGCGGCCGCGCCGAGCGCGGCGAGTCCGATGCCGATGAGGGCAAAGCGTTTATGTCTCGGTTTCATTTTCCTTGCGAGCGGCGATTTCCCGCTTCAATTCAGTCAAAGCCTTGTTTCGACGCCCTCTGGCGAGCATAGGTTCAATCGCCATCAGCGCCGCGCAAGCGCCGAACGATCCCCAGACGTAGAAGGCATGGCCGCCCATGGCGAAAAATTCGCCAACGCTTCCCCAGTTCATGACGGTTTCACCTCCGCCAGCGTCTCGACCCATCCGGCATGACGCTCGCGCTCCAGAATGATGGCGCGCACGCGGGCCAGCGAAACGGCGATCGAATACATCCAGAATGCCAGCGCCATCAGCAGCATGCCCCACAGCATCGTGTGCGCCATCGACGGCGAGCGCGTCAGGCTTACCGACGCGCCTTGATGCAGGGTGTTCCACCACTTCACCGAAAAATAGATGACGGGAACATTGATGACGCCCACCAGCGCCAGCACCGCCCCGGCCTTGTCGGCGCGGCGCGGGTCGTCGATGGCCGATTGCAGGGCGATGAAGCCAAGGTAGAGGAAGAACAGGATCAGCTCGGACGTGAGCCGCGCATCCCACACCCACCACGTTCCCCACATCGGCTTGCCCCACAGGGCGCCGGTCCACAGCGAGAGAAAGGCCATCAGCGCGCCGGTCGGCGCCAGGGCCGAGGCCATCATGCCCGACAGCCGCGTGTTGAACACCATGCCGAGCGCGGCCCAGAACGCCATCACGAGATAGATGAACATCGACATCCACGAAGCGGGCACATGCACGAAGATGATGCGATAGCCTTCGCCCTGCTGGGCGTCGGTGGGCGCGACGAAAAAACTGATATAGAGGCCGGCCAGCCCGAACACGGCCGTCAGCGCCCAGAACCAGGGAATCATCTTCCCCGCCAGCGGATAGAAGGTCTGCGGGGAGGCGAACTTGAACCAGTTGATGGTGGGATCACTCATGCTTGCGGAAAATCAAAATGCAAGACGGGCGCGCGAAATCAAAAACGGACGCGAGCCGATCTTGCCGGAAGGGGGCAATTCTATCTCAGGGATCAGGATATAGATAGCGTGAAAGAACGCCTGAGAACCCCATCCCCATCCTGGCCTTCCCCTTGAAGGAGAGTGAAAACCCTCCCCCTCAAGGGGAGGGTTTGGGTGGGGATGGGTTGTCAATAAAACAATAAAGTCTGGCGCCGCGGAACGGCATGCATTTCCGCTGACGTGCCAACTGAATATTTCGCCGCGGCGGTTAAGGAAAAGTTAAGCTGTCGCCACTAATTTCCAACCCCTATTCCAACACAAGGAGACAATTCATCATGCGACGCCTTTTTCCCATTCTGCTTGCCGCTTGCGGCGCAGCGCATGCTGGCGACATCGCCCTTCCCGCCGATACGCCGCCGGTCTACATCAAGGAATGCGGAGACTGCCATGTCGCTTTTCCGCCCATGCTGCTCAGCGCCGAAGACTGGAAAAATGTCATGGGCAATCTTGAAAAGCACTATGGCGACAACGCGGGGATTTCCGACAAGATGCGGCAGGAGATTACCGATTTTCTCGTCCGCAACGCGGACACGGACGGGCGTTCTTTCGGCGCCAACGCAATCGGTCGCCCGCTGCCGAAACTGACCCGAGCGTCCTGGTTCCGCGACGCGCATCGCAAAATAACCAACACGCTATGGACGGGGCCGAAAGTGGGTAGCCCGAGTAACTGTGGCGCGTGTCACATGCAGGCTGAGCAAGGCAGCTTCGAGAAAAACGAAATCCGCATGCCGGGCGATCCGCGCCGGCGGGGCGGCGAATAAAGTCTGGCCGTGGAGGACGGCCGCTTCCACCCATTCCGAGCGGGCGCAGCCCGCGAGCAGTTGCCACCCCCTTCCCTGGGAAGGGGGCCGGGGGGAAGGTAGATATTCACACTACCACCGCCGGAAAGCGCACCTGCACGGAAAGCCCTTTGCCGCCGCGGCCGTCGGAGAGATAGATTTTCGCGCTGTGCAATTCGATCACGCGCTGGCAGATCGCCAGGCCCAGCCCGGTGCCGGGCTTGTTCTGATCTTCCAGACGGTAAAAGCGTTCAAATACCCGCGCGCGGTCGGCGGGCGGAATGCCCGGCCCGTCGTCGGTCACGTCAACGCACACTTCTGTCGCGCTGCCGCGCCGCGCGCCGATGCTCACATGGCCGCCATCGCCGGTGTAACGGATGGCGTTGTCGATCAGGTTGGTAAACAGCATCGTCAGCATGTCGGCATTGCCGGAAATTGCCGGCAGATCCGGCGCCACCGCCAGCTCGAAGACCTGATTGCGCTGCAAGGCGAGCGGCGCGAGTTCCGCGCAGGTCGATTCGAGCAGCGCGCCCACATCCACGGGGTGCGCGTCCGGCGCCATCTGTTCGGGATCGAGCCGCGCCAGCGTCAGCAACTGGCCGACCAGGCGGATGCTGCGCGCCACACTGCGCTGAAGCATGGTCAGGCTGCGCTCTTTTTCCTCCGCGCTGGCGGCGGCGCGCGCCGCCGCCAGATGCGCCTGAATCGCCGCCAGCGGCGTGCGCAGTTCGTGGGCCGCGTTGGCGGTGAAACAGCGCTCGCTTTCCACCGCGTATTCGACGCGCTTCAACAGATCGTTGAGCGCCAGCGCGATGGGCCGGATCTCGGCGGGCGATGAGCTGAGATCGACCGGCGTCAGGCTGGCGGCATGCCGCTGCGATATTTCCCGCGTCAGCGCATGCAGCGGACGCAAGCCGCGCCGGATCGAGTACCAGAGCAAAAGCAGCAGCATCGGCAAGCCAAGCACCATCGGCCGGATCAGGTTGAGGGCGACGTTGCGCAGCAGATTGGTGCGCCGGCTGATCGCTTCGCCGACGATGACGCGCACGGCGCCTTGCCGATCCCATACGCCGTAGATGCGCCAATCCTCGCCGTCGCTGTCTGTCGTTTCGGAAAAGCCGTCATGCTCCGTCAGCGCGGTATTCGGCGCATTGGCCGAGCGCAGCAGCAGCGTTCCTTCACGGTTCCAGATCTGATACCTGAAATCACGCTCGTATTTGTCATACTGGGAATCGACCGGATCCGCCGCGCCGCCAGCGGGCGGCGCGTCGTGGGCGCCGCGGCGGGCAAGATAGGGCAAGCCGTCCGCCACGCCCGCGCTCTCCGGCATGGGGGTGCTGCCAGGCTCATCGGCGCTGACGGCGCGCAGCAGGGCGGTCGCCGTTTGCGCAAGATGGGTGTCGAACAACTCGTGGGTTTCCCTGACGCTGTCATTGATCATGATGACCACCACCAGCGTCCAGTAAGCCAGGCTGGCGCCGATCAGAATCGCCATCAGGCGGCGACTCAGCGACATGCGCCGGAAATTCATTGCGAGGACTTGGCGATGGTGTAGCCAATGCCGCGCACCGTTTTCACGATTTCGCCGCCCAGCTTGCTGCGCAGATTGTGGATGTGTACTTCGATGGCGTTACTCTCGACCGACTTGCCCCAGCCGTACAACACCTCGGCAAGCTGGTGGCGCGTGATGACCCGTCCGGCCCGCTCCAGCAGCATGCGCAGCACCGCCGCTTCCTTGACCGAGAGCGCAATCGACTTGCCGTCCCGCGTCGCCGTATGCGTGGTGAGATCGAGCGACAGATCGCCCACCTTGAGGGTGCCGTTGGCGCGCCCGGTACGGCGGATGAGGGCGCGCAGGCGGGCAATCAATTCCTCCATATCGGCCGTTTTCACCACGTAATCGTCGGCGCCGTATTCCAGGCCCATCACCTTGTCGCGCGTCGAATCGCGCGCCGTCAGCAACAGCACCGGCAGATCGTTGCCCGCCGCCCGCAGCTCGCGCAGCACCTCCATGCCGGAGAGCGCCGGCAATCCGATATCGAGTACCATGGCGGTGAAATCGCCGCTGCCGGCCACATTCAGGGCGCTCTTGCCGTCCTTCACCCACGTGACGCCAAAGCCAGCCCGATCCAGCGCGGCCCGCAGCCCGTCACCGAGCAAGGCGTCATCTTCGACAAGTAGTAGCTGCATTTCCGCTTCTCCAGGAAATGACGCCGTCCTCCAGCGCCAGACTTTCGAACGGCATTGTATTGCAAACCGTCACAATGCACGTGGGCTAAACAGACGGAGTACGGCCCACGCGCAGATGGAGTGGCCAGCGCAGGGTTTTCACGGTTGCCGGATCGGGCCATAGCGCCGCCAGGCGGCGGGCGAATTCGGTGAGGGGATCGACGCCCTTTGCCTTGAGATAGGCTTGCGTCGCGGACCAGGTGCCCAGATAGCCGAGCAGATCGTCGCGCGACCATGCGGTGCGAATTTCGAACGCGGGCGCCGCGATGGCCTCGAAGGGGAAGGGCAGCGAGCGGTAGCGGTCATCGACCATCCGGCGCTCGGGCGGCCAGTAAGGGCCGACGACATTCCGGTAGAGATCGGTGAGCAATGCGTCGATGCCGGCCTCGACATCGAGCAGGGTGTAGGTCCACGCGGCGATGACGCCGCCCGGTTTCAGCACGCGCCTGGCCTCGGCGTAGAATTTGTCCAGATCGAACCAGTGGATGGCCTGGGCGACGGCGATGAGATCGACGCTGGCCGCATCCAGCGGACTGGCTTCCGCTGATGCCAGCCGATAGTCGACGCGGGGATGCGGCTCGGCGTGCGCCAGTTGCTTTTCGCTCGGATCGGTGGCGATGACGCGCCCGAAATGCGCCGCCAGCCCGACCGCCGCCTGTCCGCTGCCAGTGCCGCAGTCCCAGGCGGTCGCGCGCGCCGGCGCGATCTGCGCCAGCCAGTCGAACAATGCCGCTGGATAGTTGGGGCGGTAGCGGGCGTAATCCGGCGCCTGCTGCGAGAAGTGGTCCTTGAATGTTTTGCCGCTCATGTCTGATGAATATCCTGGTTGCCGGCGGGGCGGGCTGAACGAAGCGCGCGCCGCAACGTGAAAGTCTGGCGCTGCGGGACGGCCCCTTCACGTCAAGCGAAGCCCTTGCCCAAACGCATATAATAACCAAGTCACGGAACAAGCTGCGCAGAAAGGCAGTCCAATCGCCGCCTGTTCCGGCATTTTCTCCTTCACTCAAAAACTGGAAAACATATGTCAAAGAAAAGAATCGCCGTGGTTGGCTACGGCAATATCGGTCAATATGCCATCGAAGCCATCGAGGCCAGCCCGGATTTTGAACTGGCCGGCGTGATCCGCCGCAAGGCGGGCGAAAAACCGCGCGAACTCGCGCATGTGCCCGTGACGGACGACATTGCGGCGCTGGGCAAGGTCGACGTGGCGCTGCTGTGCACGCCGACGCGCAGCGTTTCCGAACACGCGAAAAAATATCTCAAGCTCGGCATCAACACCGTCGACAGCTATGATATTCACACATCATTCCTCGATCTGCGCCGGGAACTGATGCCCATCGCGCAGGAGAACAACGCGGTCGCCATCATCTCCTCCGGCTGGGATCCCGGCAGCGATTCCGTGGTGCGCACGCTGCTCGAAGCCTGCGCGCCCAGGGGCCTGACCTATACCAATTTCGGCCCCGGCATGAGCATGGGGCACACCGTGGCCGCCAAGAGCATTGCCGGCGTCGCCAACGCGCTCTCGATGACCATTCCGCTGGGCACCAGCATCCATCGGCGGGTGGTGTATGTCGAGCTTGCCGCCGGCGCGAACATCGAGGAGGTGAGCAAGAAGATCAAGGCCGATCCGTATTTCAGCCACGATGAGACGCATGTCATCGCCGTGCAGAATATTGAGGATGTGATCGACATGGGCCACGGCGTCAATCTGGTCAGAAAAGGCGTTTCGGGCAAGACCGACAACCAGTTGTTCGAGTTCAACATGAAGATCAACAACCCGGCGCTGACCTCGCAAATCATGGTGGCCTGCGCCAGAGCGACGTTCAAGCAAAAACCGGGCGTCTACACCATGCCGGAAATCCCCATGATCGACCTCCTGCACGGCGACAAGGAAAGCCTGCTGGCGAGACTGGTTTGATTCAGGGTTCGGGTTACGGGTTTCAGGTTTCA
>Ga0209628_10000638_pt1 | contig 21627 bp, 27 predicted proteins | sample TergutCu122P4_FD_187285 | JGI IMG/M metagenome (GOLD analysis project Ga0209628, IMG submission 187285) | Cubitermes ugandensis P4 segment gut microbial communities from Kakamega Forest, Kenya - Cu122 P4 (SPAdes) (version 2) | ecosystem: Host-associated > Arthropoda: Insects > Digestive system...
CAAAATTAGTAATGATAAAATTAACAACAAAATTATTTACAAAAATTTAGCATCACTTTTGTCCACTTGAACAAAAGTCCTAAAAAAAAGCATCACTTTTGTCTACTATACCAATTTACATCAATTTACACGAATTTGCGTGAAATTACATTAATTTATATGAATTTACATAGTTTTAAGCGTTTTTTGCCGGCTTGTAGTGTTTGCCTGCCCACTCAATAATAGTTTTTCCTTGTTTTAATGCATCTTGCACAACTACATAACTATTATTGCCGTCATACCCTAACGCTTTGTGCAAACTATCGTAGGCATTCAAAAGCGGCATATTCATTTTTCTATCTTTTTTTGCAACTGCATTTTGATAGTCCTTAAAATCAACACGCTGTCCTTTTTTCAGATTTTTACGTACGCCAGTAACAGCGTCAAGCGCAACCAAAACGCCACACCAAGCATAGTTTCCAGCCGCTTTTACATATTTTTTGTCTTGATAGTAGCCTTCCTCTTTTTCGGCTTTTTCAGATAGAATTTGCTTTGCATTCTGCAAATATCTTTCCGCTTCTTTTATTGGGTTTTTCAATTCTGCCATATTTGTAATTTTTAGATTTTTTTTACGCTGCAAAATTACATTAATTTTCTAATTCAACCAAATTTTGATACAAAAATTTTGTCTGTTTGGGTGTAAAAATTTGCTGATTTTTGTTGTACCCTATTTTTACAAGTTCGTCATAAAAATCAACGTTGCACCATTGCGCTACCTTTTGCAACGATACACCGCATAACTGTGCCAATTCCGCTTTTGATATTGTGTTTTTCATGGTTTTAAAATTTTAACCGCTCACAATAAAATTGATTTTTCTTTGCACGTTCATTAACGCGCTTTTGCAGGTTTTGTAGTTCGTCAAAATGTAGAAGTTTTTGACGTGCAAGTTGTAAATTGTCGTCCGTTTTAAACAGAATAATATCTGTAATATACGGAAAAAAAAAGCGGGGAAATTTGCGTTAATCCGTGCGCTACAACGAAAAAATCAACCGCTTTATGCCGTCCGCCGATAAGAAACTCAATAAATTTCTTATCATCGCTGCCAGTAGGGTTTGACGGCAAAAATACCTTGCAATCATCAAACACAATCGCTCCATTAGAAAAACAGGGCAAACGTTTTAGAGTATCAAAATTAATAATGTGCCGCTCCGCACCGCTAAACTCAAAATCAGACGGGGTTTTTAGTTCATTGTCGGGCAGGTCGTTCCACTCATAGATGTGCGGTGTGCATACAATAGTTTTTGCGCATGCTCAATAAGTTTGCGCACGAGTGTTGTTTTTCCACAACCCCGCACACCAACAATAACTACTAATTTTGCATAACGGCTACTCATTTTCAGCGTTTTTTGTTATTTTTTGACGTTCTTTGTCAAGTTGCTGTTTTTGGTACTCTAAATCACGGCGCATTTTTTCGAGCCGTTCTTTTTCGGTATTTATTTTTCTCATTTCCAACATTTTAGGAATGTTAGATCCGTAGATAGCGACAACCAAAATTACGCACATCAGTCCAGGTGGAATGTCGCCGCCTTTGAGTTTCATATACTCAGACAAAGCGGTTTCAAGTTCGGCGCGGTCGTTTTCGGCGGCTTTAAATTCGTCTGCATTGGTTTTTGCCAACCACGCCTGCAACGATGGTATAACCGTGTCAATCACGCTTACAACCAACTTTCCGCTTGCATTAGCCGCTCCTTGTGTCATTTGGGTACGAATTGGCTCTCTTTGCTGCGGGTCGTTTTCGGGTGTGGGTGTCTCTTCGGGCAAAGCGTCAAAGATACTTTCCGACTGCGCAAATTCCTGTTTTGGCTGCTGTAATTCCGCTACAAAAGAGGAAATTTCCGCGCCTGTGGCTAAATTTGTGGGTTCGTTCATTTTTCCTGTTTTTTTAGAAGTTCAAATAGATTTTCAGAGGTAAAACTCTTTTTTACACCGGTAATAACGTCAAGGTTATTAGTCCGCGAAACTCCTACAATAGATAATTGCGGTTTGTTTTCTTTACCTGCTGAAACATTTGAATTTTATGATACAATTTTTGAAAATGAAGTGCAATTGCTATACCCTGATTTACAAATTCCAAACGAAGTAGGCGATTATATTTTAACTGACACTTTGCAAAATTCACAAGGTTGCGACAGTATTGTAATATTAAACCTTATTGTTTTGCCGTATATTCCTGCCCCTGTTGAACTTGAATTAACCACCGAAAGCAGTACCTTTGTACTTACTTGGAACTATACGCCAGAGACCGCAGCGGCACATGCAGCAATATTACGTGCTGCAAATCAGAAAATTACGTTCAAAGTTTATCGTGATAATGTTTTTGTTGCAGAAGTTACAGAAATGTGTTACGTTGATACCGATGTAGTGAGTGGAAATACATATTGCTACAAGGTGCGCGTTACCGAAACCAACGGAATTACAAGCGGTTACAGCAATGAGGTTTGCGTAGAATTTTCGCCATCAGGTTTAGAAAATATTTTGGCAGGAAAAATTACTCTTTTCCCCAACCCAGTGAAAAATGAATTAAGGATTAAGAGTGAAGAATTAATAGTGTGGAAATACTTTATATTTCAGGCAAAAAAATACTTGATACTCACTACTCACCTCTTGATATTCACTACTTGATACTTGATACTAATTCATTATCGCAGGGCGTTTATTTGGCAAAAATATACACAGACAAAGGTATTGTAACACAAAAAATAATAAAACATTGAATACAATACGAAAATTGTCCATTGGCATACAGGATTTGATTGACTTATTTACTCTTGGTAGTGCGGTAGATAATTACAACACAAATCAAGAATTAAAAACAGTCAGAACAGCATCAATGGCTAATGCCTACAGCAAAAATACCAAACTAAAATGAAAATTATTTTTTAAAGGGAAACAGCAAGTTTTTTTAAGTTTTGCTGTTTTTTTCTTTTACTTTTATTTCAAAAATTAAAAGCATAAATTTCTCTCAAAGACTATTTTATTTATTTCTCTGCAATAAATTGTTTTAAAATTTCAAATGTCAATTTTGGGGCGGTTTGGAAAAAATCAAAATATTGATTAAGATTCTCCTTTTCAGCAAAAGGAGTGTCGGAAATTATGCGGATAGCCACAAACGGCACTTTTCGCAAATAACAGACGTGTGCCATTGCCGCACTCTCCATATCAACCGCCAAAGAGGTTGGAAAATTTTGTTTAATCTGTTGTAATGCAGCATTTTGAGTGATAAACTGGTCGCCCGTGCAAATTAACCCAAAATGACAGTTTTTTTTGGCAATATCTTTGAATTTTTGCAATAAAATTTCGTTGCTCTCGAAATAGAGCGGTAAGCCCTGCACCTGTCCCCATTCGCCTTCGCCACACCAAACATCGTGGTAAGCGCATTTTTCGGAAATTACCATATCGCCAACTTTAAGCGATTTGTCAATTCCGCCAGCAACGCCTGTGTTAATCACAAAATCGGGCTTAAAAACGCTTATCAGTTCCGATAACTGTACCGCAGCATTTACCTTTCCGATACCGCTTTTCATCAAAACAACCTCTTTTTTTGCAATTTTTCCTTTGATAAAAGAGATATTATTTTCAAAAATTTCTTCGTAATTTTTGAAAATATTTTTTACCAAATCAAATTCTGACTGCAAAGCAACTATTATAGCAAGTTTTTCCATCTATTTTGTCTATTATTTTTTTTATTGCAAAGATAGAGAAAAATTATGAATTTTGTCAATTTTTCAAAATAATTTATAATTCATAATTCATAATTTTCAATTAATTTGTACCTTTGCAGTTGGAAAACCTCAAAATATTTTTTAATTATGAATATTATCAATTTTTTTTTAGAAAACAAGTTTTCAAGAGAGAAAAAAAACTTTGAAAACCAAAAACAGGAAGCATTTTTTTTGAATTATTCGGAAATAAAATCGGTGCTTTTGCTTTTTAATATTAAAAATGATGAAAATATCAGAATTTTTGAACATCTTGCAGATATTTTGAAAGGCGATAATAAAAAAGTTACGCTTTGCGGATTTGTAGAACAGAAAAAATCGCAACTTCCAAGTACAATAAATAAAATTATTGTTAAAAAAGAAGATATATCTTTTTGGCAAAAACCGACAAAAGAGTTGTTGGATAATCTTTCTATAAAAAACTTTGATGCGGTTTTCCTTTTATCAACAAAAAAATCAATGCCTGTTTTGTATGCGTTAATGCACACAAACGCAAAAATCAAATGCGGCGGTATTCCTGAGCCAAATCTGCTTGATTTTATTATTGACACCTCAAACACAGAATTTGTTGATGAAACCTATATTTTTGATAATATTGTACGATACTTGAAGATGATAAATCAGAACTAAAAATTGGTTGTTGTTTGTTGCTTGTTGTTTGATGTTTTTTCAACAACAACAACCAACAACCACCAAACAAATCAACAACAAAAATGGAAAAACTACTAAAAATAGGCATTACGCACGGAGATATTAACGGCGTAAGTTATGAAATTATTTTAAAAATTTTGGCTGACAACAGAATTTTAGATTGCTGTATTCCAATTATTTACGGTTCGCCAAAGGTATTTGCTTTTTACAAAAAAATGTTTGATTTGAATAACCTCAACTACACTATTGTAAAAAGTGTTGCCGAAGCGTATGGAAAACGAATTTACGTTATAAACTGCTGTTCTGACGAAATAAAAGTTGAGGTTGGCAAGCAAATGCCCGAAACTGGAGTTTTTGCTCTCAACGCTTTGGATGCGGCTACAGCGGACTTGCGGGCTGGCAAAATTGATGCTATGGTAACTGCGCCAATCAACAAAAGTGCAATGCAGTCCGACAAATTCAACTTTCCCGGACATACCGAATATTTGGAAAAAGCCGCTGGAAATCAATCGATTATGATGCTCGTAAGCGATTCTGTGCGCGTGGCGTTGGCTACTAACCATGTTCCTGTGTCAAAAATCAGCGAAAAACTGACCAAAGAGTTGATACTCAGAAAATTACAACTGCTGCATAAATCGCTTATGCAGGATTTTTCTATAACCTGTCCGCGAATTGCCGTTTTGGGTTTAAACCCACACGCTTCCGACAACGGACTTTTGGGCAGCGAAGAACAGGAAATTATCAAACCCGCAATAGATGCGGCAAATGTGCAGGGCATCGCCTGCACAGGACCGCTTTCGGCAGACGGTTTTTGGGGTTCGGGGGCTTTTGCACAATACGATGCTATTTTGGCAATGTATCACGACCAGGGGCTTGCTCCGTTCAAAGCGTTGTTTCAAGATTCAGGCGTGAATTTTACAGGCGGTTTGCCTTTTGTGCGCACCTCCCCCGCACACGGCACAGCGTATAATCTGGCAGGCAAAAACGCTGCAAATCCATCTTCGTTTTTGCAGGCATTGTATATGGCGATTGACATTGTAAAAAACCGCGCAAGATACAAAGAAATTTCTGCAAATCCACTAAAAGTTGAGGTTGAAATGGTAGAAGAAAAAATTTGAAAATAAATTTTTAGGTATTGTTAAACTTGTATAGTTTGTCATTTCGGGCTTGACCCGCAATCGCTTAAATTTCAACCGATTGCGGCTTGCGCCGCAATGACAAAATAAATTATTAGAAGTCCCTTAATTCAATATTATTTTGATTTGTTATGAAAAAAATTTTCTATTTAATATTTTGGATTATAATGATTATTGGAATGTTTTTTATTGCTCATGCAATTTTCACATTTATAGGATGGTGAAAATTTACTTCTAAAATTGATTTTTTTAAAAAAAAAGGTAAATGGATAAAATAGCATTTATTATAAATCCTATTTCGGGAACAAAAGAGAAGTTTAAAATTAAGCAAATTATTGAAAATGAACTTGATACGCAAAAATTTGAACCTATTTTTTGTTTTACTGAGCGATGCGGACACGCAACAGAATTGGCAAAAAATTTTATTGAAAATGGAATAAAATTTATTGTTGCGGTTGGCGGAGACGGCACTATAAACGAAACAGCAAAGGCGTTAATTCATACCGAAAGTGCGCTTGGCATTGTGCCTGTCGGTTCTGGCAATGGTTTTGCGCTGCACTTGAAAATTCCACGTAATATAAAAAAAGCAGTGCAAAAACTAAACAATGCACAAGTTATAAGTGTGGATTATGGTTTGAAAAACGGGCAACCGTTTTTTTGCACTTGCGGAGCGGGTTTTGATGCGCATATCAGTATGGAATTTGCAAAAGGTAAAAAACGCGGCTTTATAAATTATATAAAAAAGATTTTCAGCAGTTATTTTTCATACAAACAGGAAAATTATACATTAAAAAACAATGATATTAACTTGAATATCAACGCTTTTCTGATTACTTTTGCAAATGCATCGCAGTGGGGCAACAATGCTTATATTGCGCCGAAAGCAAGCGTTACAGACGGACTGTTGGACATTACCATAATAAGCAAACTTCCAATTTGGGCTGCTCCAAGTTTTGCATTGCAACTGTTTACTAAAAAACTGTATAAAAATCTTTATATAAACGTTTTACAAGCATCTGAAATAACACTTTTCCGTGAAAAAACAGGTGCATTTCACTTTGACGGCGAGCCGTGCCAAGAGGGCAAAGAGATTAATATTAAAATTGTTGAAAAAGGGTTAAAAATTATGAAATAGTTTTCTACTATCGTTCAAACTTGAAAGTGAGTGCTAATAGAAATTCTAAACGATAGTGAGTTTTTCTGGACTAACGTAAGTAGATACTTTGAACAATATATTGCGGTGAAGCCATCACTTGTCTTTTGCCTTGTTATTCATCAATATAAAAAAAGTTAAGAATTATTTTTTCAAAAGATTTCTCTTATATAATATTTTTTTACAATTTACTATTTTTTTAGAATAAAGTGTATAAAATGCTATTTTAAATAGATACGCATATTACAATGTTCTCTTACAAAATTTATTATTTGGGTGCATGGTATAGTTTTAGTATAAGTATACATTTGTTAAAACTATATTTTGTTATTTTTTTTGTACTTTTGTAGTGCAATTTTTTTTAAATGAATTTCTCAAATAAAATAAACCAGAAAATATTTCATTTAATTGGCTCTGTGGCTGATGAAATGAAATTGGAATGTTATTTAATCGGCGGTTTTGTGCGTGATTTGTTGCTGCAAAGAGAGTCGAAAGATATTGACGTAGTTGTGGTTGGCGATGGCGTGGAATTTGCCTCTGCGGTGGCAAAAAAACTTGGCAAAGGCACAAATCTTTCCGTTTTCAAAACCTACGGAACGGCGCAGGTAAAAAATCGCGAGTACGAAATTGAGTTTGTCGGCGCACGAAAAGAGTCCTATAATCGCGATTCGCGCAACCCGATTGTTGAAGTCGGCACATTGGAAGATGACCAGAGAAGGCGCGATTTTACTATCAACGCAATGGCTATATGCTTGAACAGCAAACGTTTCGGTGATTTTTTAGACCCATTTAACGGCATTAACGATTTATCACAAAAAATCATTCAAACGCCGCTAAACCCGGACATAACTTTCTCTGACGACCCGTTGAGAATGATGCGTGCAATTCGTTTTGCAACACAACTCAATTTTAAAATTAAAGACGAAACTCTCGAAGCAATCAAGCGCAACAGCGAACGAATTTCCATTATCACAAAGGAAAGAGTTACCGAAGAGTTAAACAAAATTATTCTTTCGCCTCAGCCGTCAATCGGTTTTTTTCTGCTTGACAAAACCGAACTTTTGCCGTTGATTTTCCCCGAACTTGCCGCTCTCAAAGGCATCGAAAAGCACGGCGAAAGGGCGCACAAAGACAATTTTGTTCATTCGCTCAAAGTGCTTGACAAAATGGCGGAACGTTCCCCTGACCTTTGGCTGCGCTGGGCTGCGCTTCTGCACGACATCGGCAAGCCCGCCACAAAACGTTGGGACGACAATCTCGGCTGGACTTTCCACAATCATAATTTTATCGGAAACAAAATGTGCGTGCCGATTTTTAAAAAATTAAAGTTGCCGCTTGGCGAGCCGTTGCGTTTTGTGCAACAGATGGTTTTGCTGCATATGCGCCCGATTAATCTTGCCGAAGAGAATGTTACCGATTCGGCTGTGCGCCGTTTGCTCTTTGATGCGGGCGACAATATTGATGCGCTGATGACGCTTTGCGAGTGTGATATTACCTCAAATAATCTTGAAAAAATTAAGCGGTTTTCGGAAAATTTTGCGCTTGTTCGTCAAAAACTTGTTGAACTTGAAGAGAAGGACAGAATACGTAATTTTCAGCCGCCGGTTGATGGTTTGGAAATTATGGAGACCTTTGGTTTGCCACCCTGCAACACGGTTGGCGAACTCAAAATGCAGATTAAAGATGCAATTCTTGACGGCATCATTCCCAACGAACACGATGCCGCTTTTGAGTTTTTATTGAAAATCGCGGAAAAAAGAAGTTTGTTTAGAGTTAAAAAATAGTGCTTTTATTTTCCGTTAAATCTATTCATTGCAGTTTCTACACCTTCGAGAATAAATGATTTTATTGCATCGGAAACAATATTGAGGCGTTCTGGTAAAAGTTTCTGTTCATCTTCGGAAAAAATGCTCAACACATAATCTACCTGTTCGCCTGCGTGAAAATCGTTGCCGATTCCAAATTTCAATCGGCTATAATCTTGTGTTTCAAGTATTTGCTGAATGCTTTTCAGTCCGTTGTGTCCGGCATCACTGCCTTTTGTGCGCAAGCGGATTGTGCCAAAGGGCAATGAAAAATCATCAACAATCACCAAAAGATTTTCGAGCGGAATATTCTCTTTTTGCAGCCAATAACGCACCGCTTTTCCGCTTTCGTTCATATAGGTTGAGGGTTTTAGTAAAATCAAATTTCTGCCTTTAAGTCGGCACTCTGCTATTGCACCGTAGCGTTTATTAACATCAAAAAGAGCATTAGACGCCTTGCAAAAAGCGTCCAATGCATCAAAACCTATATTGTGGCGCGTATGAGCATATTCATCGCCAATATTGCCCAAACCTACAATTAAGTACTTCATTTCTTTTAGATTTTAGATTTTAGATTTTAGATTTTTTACGTCATTCTGAACTTGTTTCAGAATCTCCTGTTTTCAGGGGATTGCGGGTCAAGCCCGCAATGACGGTTTGCCGTCTTGTGTCTAAAATCTTGTGTCTTTTGTCTCAACTATTTTGCATCAGCGGCGGCAGTATCAGCCGCAGCACGTGCGCCGCGTGTAACCGCAACAGAGCAAATTACATTATCCGGAGCATTTATAAGTTGCAGTTTGTCAAAATTCAACATCTTAACCTGAATTGATTTGCCAAGTTCAAGGTTTTCAACATTGATTTTCAAATTTTCCGGAATATCTTTTGCTAACCCTTTTACGCGTAATTTGCGCGCAACAAGGTTCAATTTACCGCCCGCTTTCACGCCGACAGAGTGTCCTTCGAGTATAACAGGCACTTCCATTACAATCGGTTTGTTGTCAAAGACAGCGAGGAAATCCATGTGTAAAATTTCATCTGTTACAGGGTGCGTCTGCAAATCTTTAAGGATAGCATTGTAATTTTTTTTACCCAAAGTTAATTCTACCAAGAAAATTTCCGGAGTGTAAACCAACTTGCGGATAGCATCAAAAGATACAACAAAGTTATTGACAATCAGACCTTTACCTTGATTTTCTATCAAAGTTTGTCCTTTTTCTAATTTGCCTTTGTATGGCAATTCAACAGTTTCGTGTCCATACAAAACGGCTGGAATAAGCCCCTCTTTGCGAAGTGCTTTTGTAGATTTTTTGCCGACTTCGGTACGCGGCGAACCTTCTAACTTAAAAGTTTTCATCTGTTTTTAAAAATTTGTGTTACTCAAAATTAATGATTTAACCAATTTCCCATCACACTTTTTGCTTATGAGAAAAAAGCGCGCAAAGGTACTACTTTTTTTTGAAACACACAAGAGATAGTTAAACATTATTTGCTTTGTCAAAAAAAATCTAAACCTACTAACTGAAAACTGATTTTTTTTTGTAACTTTGCACGTTTTTTTTGGTAAAAGGCAAATTAAAAATTAAAAATTAAGAATTATAAGCGGACTTATTTATTTCGGAACAAAATAAAAAATAATACGATTATGCTAAAACTTGGCGGATACATAAATATTCTAATCTCAATCGGACATATTGTTGGACTTTTTTGGGCTGACAAAATGTTTGAGGTAACAGGAATTGGAAAAGAGATGGCAGAACTTGCTCAAATACATTTTTCATTGCCCTATTTACTTACAATTTTTGTAGCAATCGTGTTTTTTATTTTTGGTTTATATGGACTGTCGGCTGACAATAAATTTAAAAAACTGCCATTTTTGAGACCTGCGATTTTCATTATTGCAGGAATTTACTTGTTGCGTGGAATTGGAGAACTTATTTTGGATTTGGACAAGCAACAAGCAAATCAGTTTTTAGAAATAACATATTCACTCATCGCTGTTTTTATTGGACTTTTGTTTCTAATAGGCGGATTAAAAAAATTAAGAATTAAGAATTAAAAATTAAAAATTAAAAGTTAATCGCTATTCGCTATTCACTATTCACTACTTGATACTTGATACTTGATACTTGATACTTGATACTTGATACTCAATACTTGATACTAAAAATTATTAAATTATAAAAAATGGATAAAAACACTATTATCGGTTTGGTGCTGTTTGTGGCTATTATTTTTGGCTTTCAATGGTTGACTAAACCGTCTGCGGAGCAAATAGCAGAGCAAAAGCGTTACAATGACTCTGTGAAAATGGCACAGGTTGAGGAGCAACTTCTTACAGCAGAGCAGCAGCAAAAGGTTGATTCTATTAAAGGGCAAAAAGTTAATAATGATTCTGTTAAAAGTGCGGAGTTTGGGCTTTTTGCTAATGTTGCAAAGGGCGACACAACGCTTGTAGAAATAGAAACCGAACTTTTGAAATTGCAATTTTCACCAAAAGGCGGATTTTTGTATTCTGCTGAATTGAAAAACTACCGCTCACGCGATTCGTTGCCGCTTGTGCTTTTTAATGGAAAAGATGAAAATGATTTTGCTTTTACATTTCAAACGCTTGATAATCGGGTACTTACAACAGAAAATCTCTTTTTTACCCCACAAGAAATTGTTGAAAAGGGTGATGTAAAAATTTTGACAATGCGCCTTGCAGTCAGTGATTCTGCATATATTGATTTTGTTTATACTATCAAAAATGACAGTTATCGGTTTGATTTTGACATAGTTGCAAAAAATATGTCAAACTATTTTTATCCGATGACCAACTCTTTGGAATTTTATTGGAACAACAAAATGCGTCAGCAGGAGAAAGGGCGCAAGTTTGAAAACAGATATACGGAACTTAATTATCGTTTTGCAGGCAGTGATATGGAAAAACTTTCTGCAGCAAAAAATGATATGAAGGAGGCACTAACACCGTTGCAGTGGGTAGCCGCAAAAGGTCAATTTTTCAGTACAGTACTCTTGGCGAAGCAAAATTTTCCAACGGCAAAACTTGCAAGCACAACAGAACCTGATGATTCGCCATATTTAAAAAAATATTCTGTTAATTCATCAATATTTTTTGACCCAACAGGCAAGCAACCAACAAATATGCAAATATTTTTATTGCCAAATCATTATAAAACGCTTGCATCTTTTAATAAAAATGTAGAAAAAACGCAACAACCTGATTTACAACGTCTTATACCGCTCGGTTGGTCAATTTTCCGTTGGGTTAGTCAATTTTTGATTATTCCGATGTTCAATTTTTTCGGAAGTTTTATGACAAATTTTGGTTTAATAATTCTTTTAATGACTATTGTTATTAAAGTTATTATCTTGCCATTTACCTTCAAATCTTATATGAGTACGGCAAAAATGCGCGTTCTCAAACCGCAAATTGACGCAATCAACGAGCGTATCCCTGCCGACAAAGCAATGGAACGCCAACAGGCAACAATGGCTCTCTACAAGAGTGTTGGCGTCAGTCCGATGGGTGGCTGCCTGCCGATGCTGTTTCAAATGCCGATACTTTTTGCAATGTTCTGGTTTTTCCCCTCCGCAATAGAACTGCGCGGGCAAAGTTTCCTGTGGGCTGCCGATTTATCTGCATACGACACAGTGCCGTTTTTAACGTGGAACTTCAACGTGCCTTTTATCGGCTATCACCTTTCGCTTTTCTGCATCTTGATGACAATTACAAACATTGTCTATACAAAATTAAATATGTCAACTATGGGCGGGCAGCAGCAAATGGCAGTAATGAAATATATGATGTATTTTATGCCCTTGATGTTCCTCTTTATCTTCAACGATTATCCTTCAGGATTGAGTTATTACTATCTTATTTCAACATTGATAACAATTGGACAGACCTATCTTTTCCGACTTTTTATTGATGAAGATAAATTGCTTAAAAAACTTGAATTGGCAAAGACAAACAAAAAGAATACAAAAAAATCCGGTTTTATGGCTCGCCTTGAAGCCGCTCAGCGCGAACAGCAAAAACGCATAAGAGAACAGGCAAAAAAAGGCAAAAGATAATGAATTAAAGGCACACTTTTAGGTTAAAAAAAAATAAAAATAAAATTTTGTAACTTTGCAAAAAAAAAAAATCCAAATAACCAAAACATCTTGATTCTTGGTTCTTGGCTCTTGATTATAAAAAATGAAACCAACATTAGTAATTTTAGCAGCGGGAATGGGCAGTCGCTACGGCGGCTTGAAACAACTTGACAGAGTTGGCACAAGCGGCGAAACCATTATGGACTACTCTGTGTATGACGCTATCAGAGCGGGTTTTGGCAAAGTGGTATTTGTGATTAGAAAAAGTTTTGAAAAAGAATTTCAAAGCGAAATCATCAGCAAATTTGAAAATAAAATTGAAGTAAAAACCGTTTTTCAAGATATTTCTGCCGTGCCGCAGGGTTGCGTTTTTAACCCCGAAAGAGAAAAACCGTGGGGAACAAATCACGCCGTACTTATGGCAAAAGATGTTGTAAATGAACCATTTGGCGTGATAAATGCAGACGATTTTTACGGAAAAGAATCGTTTGAAATTTTGGCTGATTTTTTGAAAAATTCCGTTGGGAAAACGGGCAATTACTGTATGGTTGCCTATCGTTTGGGCAACACGCTTTCAGAAAACGGTTTTGTTTCGCGCGGCGAGTGTTTTGTTGATGAAAATTCTTTCCTCACGGGCGTTACCGAGCGAACAAAAATTATTGAAAAAAATAATATTTTGGTCTATCAAAATGATGAAAATCAAGAATTTGAGATAGATAAAAATACTCCTGTTTCAATGAATTTTTGGGGTTTTACACCCGATTATTTTGATTATTCTGAAAAAAGATTTGTGCAATTTTTGGCGGAACAGGGACAAAATTTAAAATCTGAATTTTATATTCCAACAATGGTTAATGATTTAATTTCCTCAAAAACAGCCACTTGCAAGGTTTTAACTTCGCCGTCTCAATGGTTCGGCGTTACATACCCAGACGACAAGTCAATGGTTGTTGAAAAAATTAGTAATTTAGTAAAAAATAATATTTATAAAGAAAATTTGTGGGAAAATTAGACAATAGACCGCTTCGGCTACGCTCAGCGACTACGCTATCGCAGATAGAACATAGACGATTTTTATTTAACAAAAAATATTTCTTAAATAAAAAAATGTTGTATCTTTGCAGTCAAATTTTAAAAAAATAAAAATTATGGAAAAGACAATGAGAGGCATATCATTGCGCAGGAATACAAAAGGTGTTCCCATTTCCGCTACATTTGACTTGAAAAGATATGGTTATGTTTTGATGCCTATTTTAATACAAAATGGGGTTATTGATGATGAAGTACAATTATCGTCAAAAATGAAAAATCGTATAAGAGAGGTTAAGCGAGGAGAATATTCGGAATTAAATCTTGCGGAATTATGAAAATAATTGAGGCAAAGGGGGCAAAAAGGGAGCGGGAAGCGATTAGCAAATCGGCTTTTAAAGCAACACAAAATCGGCTCAAAGAAATTTTGAAAGATATTGCCGAAAACCCGCGCAGTACCAATTTTGGCGGCGAACAACTTAAATATAAAAAGTTTGAACTGTGGTCAAAATCTTTGACAAAGAAAGACAGAGTTGTTTATGGTATTGAAAAAGGTTGCGACCACAACAAACCAGATGAACCTGAAATTGCTGTGATATACCAATATTTAGGACATTATTCAGATAAATAATTATTAACCAATAAAATTTTATATTTTAATAAAAAAAACTTATATGATTATCTGCAAGAAAGATAATCACGCTGCAAGTATATAAAAAAAATCTGATATGGTTGTTATATCAGATTTTTTTTGTTTTACAAAATGGTTTTCTGTAAACAAAAAAAACTTTTTTTACAACCTCATCTTTACCTTATTTCACAAACAAAAGAACCTCAGTAGCAACAATCACAAACAGCAACCTCATTACCTTATTTTTAGTTCAGAAATTGCTTTTATTGCATTTCGAGGTATTGTACGGCAACCATTTTTCATTTGAAACAGGTTAAATAATTCGTCTGGCGTTTTATTTACAGAATAAACAATCATTCCAAAATCATTTACTAATTTTGAAATCGGTACTGATTGTGTGCTGCGAACGCCACCTTTTCCTGTTAAAAAGTTTTCAACTTTACTTCTTAAAGATTGCCCAAGCAATGGGTTTTGTCCATATACCACAAATAATAAATCTGCTGCGCCTTTCCAAACCGAAAGTGCTAAATAAACATTTGGCTCGGTAAATAAATCTGCTTTTTCAAGATTAGTATCGTTGAAAGTTGCTTGCCAAGAGTTTGACTCAAAACTTGCTGTTTTAACTTCAAGATAATCAAATTCATAGAACATACTTTTTGATTTTCGGCGAGCATCAAAACCGTGTTTTTCGGTGTTGATATGGGTATAACCGAGATATTTTGCAGCGACAGAATCTCGAACTTCATTCATAAAAATATCGGTGTCGTTTTTGTCAAATTCTTCTTGAATTCGCGATAAACCTTGAAACACATCTAAACTGCGTGTTAAAAAATTATCATTTATTTCTACAAAATTACCTTTTTCTAACAAATTCATAACTCGTTGGTATTTAATATTTTAAATTCAATTTTATTCTTTTGATTTTCAATAAATCTATTTAAACGATAAATTAAAAGTTGGTCAAAAGTTGGTTTTAAATCATTTTCTAAACAAAATTTGTAAGCCAATGTATCTTTTGCAACCTCATCGTCAATTTGCACCAAATAAAAAGAGTGATTTTTATTATCTTCTAAATTTACTTCCATTACTGCCTGTGCAGTAGTGCCAGAGCCAGCAAAGAAGTCCAAAATCTTTGCGTTGTTTTTTTGGGAAGTGGCTATACGAATCAGATATTTTATCAATTCAACGGGCTTGGGGGTGTCAAAAAGATTACGCAAACCCAATTTTACCAAATCATTTGTGCCTTGTCGTGAATAAAAATCAAGAATAGAAATTACATTATCGTAACTCTCTTTTAGATAATGCTTTTCGTAAGGGCGGTCGCCTTTGAAATGCAGTTTGTTTTCGTTGTGCAAACTGATAAATTTTTGTTTTGACGACCATTTTCGTGTTTTTAATGCAGGTAATTTTAAGTTAATTTCATCAATAATTAACTCGGCAGGAGTGCCGGGAACAGATAAGTCCTTTGGAAAAAATATTTCACCGTTTTCATCAATTTCAGAATAATTGCGAAGCCAAGTTATATTCCGCTCTGTCATATATTTTTCGTTCAAACTTGCCAACAATTCTAACGCTTGTTTTCTACCAAAAAAGCGAAAATCATTTTTGACTTTTTCTGATATTTCCAAAATCATTTCAGAGTCATCGGGGTTATTCAGTCGTTTGATTTTGAAATTTTCAAGAGAGTTTTTATCTTTTGCAAACACAATTACATATTCGTGAATTGTGTTTATAAATTTTGAATTACTGCGAACCGCCTGTCTTGTAATAAAATTGCCCAGAAAATTAATTTTTCCGAAAATTTTATCACATAAAAGTTTCAATTCATACAAAAAATTATCATCAATGGAAATAAAAATTACGCCGTCTCGTGTTAAGACCTGCCGAGCCAATTTTAGCCGTTTTTCCATAAAATTGAGCCAATCGTCAGCGGCTCTGTTATCGTGGTAAGAAAATTTGTTGCCTGTGTTATACGGCGGGTCAATATAAATAACATCAAACTTTTCGTTATTTTTTGCAAGAAAAGTCAAATATTCAATGTTATCGCCGATTGCAACAATGTTTTGGAGAATTTTTGCCATAAAATTTAAGAATTTGTGAGCAAAACTCTTAAATCTCTCAAAGTCATAAAAAAATATGTACTTATTTGTAAATCGTGGCTCTGCAATGCCAAAGTAATCAAATAAGTACAAACAGCCCACGCTATACGGCGTGAACTGCGCACTTATTCTCAATTACTATGAAATTTTGCAGATTTCGATTTATAAGAATAAGAGCGTTAGCCCTGTAAAAAACTTGTTGCAAAGGTACGAAAAAACTTTTAATCAAATTAACGTATCAACTCTTTTTGTATGGTTTGTAAAAAAGTTGTATCTTTGCAAGGTAATTTTTTAAATAAAAATATATGGTAAAGAAAACTAAAACTCAAAAGAAAGGTTGGTCTGCCTTTGCTAATTGGCTTATTGACGTATCAAAATATTTAATGACAGGTGTTATACTTTCATCGGTGTTTAAAGATATTGAAGACAAATTTTTTCTTTATTCTATCGGTTTGATATTTAGTATTGCCATTTTAATATTAGGAATTTTAATAAAAAATAAGGAGGAATAATTATGTCATCAGTTTATTTATTCGGAATGTTGTTTGTGTTTGCATTAGGAGGTTATATACTTTATCTTTTTCAACATAGACACGAAGACAAACAGGAAAATATGATTTTGTCAAATTAAAAATGCTTTTATTAACCGTGTTATTATGGAAGTAAAAGGTAAATTTAGAAAGTTTATTGATAAATTTTCATCAAGTAATTTGAAAATTTTGGTAACGGGCGGAATGGGCTATATAGGTTCGCACACCGTTGTGGAACTTATGCAGTCGGGTTTTGAAGTGTATATCGTTGATAATCTGAGCAATTCAAACATTCACGTTCTAAAAGGAATTGAAAAAATTACGGGCAAAAAACCGCATTTTGAAAATGTCGATTGCACCGACTATGTGGCAATGGACAAATTTTTGTCAAAACACAGCGGTATTCAAGTGATAATTCATTTTGCCGCACTCAAAGCGGTGAGCGATTCGGTCAAGCGACCATTGCCATATTACAGAAACAACGTTGTTTCTATACTTAATTTGCTCGAATTAATGCCGATACACAAAATTCCAAACTTCGTTTTTTCATCATCTTGCACTGTCTATGGGCAACCCGACAAGATGCCTGTAACCGAAGAGACGCCGCTAAAAAAAGCGACCTCGCCGTATGGCAACACAAAGCAAATTTGCGAAGATATTATTATTGATACTATTCACGCAAACCACCAATTGAAAAGCATTATCTTGCGTTATTTCAATCCTATTGGAGCGCACCCAACTGCTTTTATCGGCGAGGAGCCGCTCGGCGTACCTGATAATCTTGTGCCTTTTATTGTGCAGACAGCAGCGGGAATACGAAGGAAACTCAAAGTTTTCGGCAGTGATTACAACACGCCGGACGGCTCGTGCATACGCGACTATATCAACGTGGTTGATTTGGCGAAGGCACACCTTTCAGCGGTGCAACGTCTGCTCGAGAACAAAGTTGAGGAGACCGAAGTGTTTAATCTCGGCACTGGTGAAGGAATGTCAGTGCTGGAACTGCTGAAAAAATTTGAGGAAGTTACGGGCATAAAAGTGCCACACGAAATTGTCGGCAGGCGCGAAGGCGACATCGAAGCGATTTGGGCAAATCCAAAAAAAGCGAACAAGACACTCAAATGGAAAACCGAAATTTCTATTGAAGACACCCTCGCTTCCGCTTGGAAATGGCAGCAGCGCATAATCGACCGCGACACAGCAACAAAAAGATTCAGTTTTATGTCTGGAAGTTAAGGGTGAAATGTAGAATTAATATTATTTTTTATAATGATACTAAAACACCACATTCACAATTTTTTGCGGCACAACAATAATTTTTTTAATTTCTTTTCCTTCGAGCCATTTTGGTGTCTGTTCGTTTTCCAATGCCGTTTTTTCAACATCTTCTTTTGACATATCGGCGGGAAGTTCCAAAGTAAAACGCACTTTTCCATTAAATGAAATCGGGTATTTTACCGAATTTTCAACCAAATATTTTTCGTCAAAATCGGGGAATTTTGCATCGCAAACACTTGTATTATTTCCACACAAATGATAAATTTCTTCTGCAATATGCGGCGCAAATGGCGCAAGAATAATCGCCAGCGGCTCAATAATTTCACGTTTGCTGCATTTCAACGCCGAAAGTTCATTAACACAAATCATAAACGCCGAAACAGAAGTATTAAACGAAAAATTCTCTATATCGTGAGCGATTTTTTTGATTGTTTTGTGCAAAATTTTTAACTCTTCGGCGGTTGGTTGTTCGTTGTTAATCAGCAATTTATCGTCTTTATAGACCAAACTCCAAAGTTTTTTCAAAAAACGATGAACGCCGTCAATACCGTTTGTGTCCCACGGCTTTGAAAACTCCAATGGTCCAAGAAACATTTCATATAAACGCAATGTGTCCGCACCATATTTTTCAATAATATCATCAGGATTTACAACGTTATGGTATGATTTCGACATCTTCTCCACCGCCCAACCGCAATGATATTTGCCGTCATCTTCCAAAATAAACTCTGCATCGGCAAATTCCGGTCGCCATTTCTTAAACATCTCAATATCAAGCACATCGTTTGAAACCATATTCACATCAACGTGAATTTCGGTTGTGTCGTAGTTGTTTTTGAGGTTGTGGGAAACAAATGTAGGACACCCCACCCCGACCCTCCCCGCAGGGGAGGGAGTGAGCGCAGTATCAATATTTTGTGTATTTGACAAAAGTGTATTTTCAGGCACAATTTCAATATTCTCTTTGTTTGAAGAGTGCGTCTCTCCCTCCCCTGCGGGGAGGGTCGGGGTGGGGTTATTCACTCGATACACAAAATTACTTCGTCCCTGTATCATTCCTTGATTAATCAATTTTTGAAACGGCTCGTCTTTTGAAATAACGCCAAAATCGTACAAAAATTTATTCCAGAAACGGCTGTAAATAAGGTGTCCCGTAGCGTGTTCCGTGCCGCCGAGATACAAGTCCACATTGCCCCAATAGTCGTTTGCTTCTTTGGAAACGAGGGACCTTTCGTTTTTGGGGTCTTGATAGCGCAAATAATACGCCGAACTGCCCGCAAAACCGGGCATCGTGTTGAGTTCAAGAGGGTATTTTTTAGTTGATGTCATTTGTTCTTTTTCTAAAAATTATTTTATTGTATCTAATTCTTCTATACTGACCCAATTGTAATTATAAAATTTCTTAAATTTCATTGTTTCAATACTTTTTATAATATCATCAAAGTTATTTGTTGTATTTCCACTCATAATAAAATTCAATGGTAGTTCCATTTCATATTGTCTGGGAATATGAATAAATATGGTTATTCCCTCTTTTTTTACAAAAACAAAAAATCTTCCAACTTTCATTTCATCTCTTGAGATGCCATCAATAGAGTCATATTCTAATGATGTAAAAAACATATCATAAGCATAATGTAACTTGCCATATTTGGTTAAAAATATCCCTATTGCTTCTCCTTCCTCTCCATAACCATTAAAAATATGAACCCAATTTTTTGGTGTTTCTATTTCAAAATGTTGAGTAATAATTTTTTGGTGAGAATTTATCTTTTCATATTTTGTTTTTAATGTTCCAATATAATCTATACGTCCAAAACAAAAAATAAATATAATATGAATAGAAAAAATAACTCCCAAAAAACATAAACTATATTTAAAAAATTTTTTCATAAAATTTCTGCAAAATTACAACAATTTTCTTATTTAAATGTGCCGTTAGGTACGCAATGTGCCTAACATCTTGTCCCTACGGGACAATGCGGTTGGGTTTATTATGTTTCTACCCATATTTTGTCCCTATGGGACATAAACGTGGGTTTATCAATGTTTTCCTTCGGCTTTTCAAGTCTACCAACATATTGTCCCCATCGAGACAGAAAACCGCATTCAGTTCGTAATAACATTATTTCAAATAACCTCGTTGTCGAAGATTTTTCTCTATTTCTGCAATATTATCAGGTATATTATTGTTAATCAGCCAATTAATGTCTAATTCGTTGTGTTTTGCAATTTTCATTAAATTGGGGTTTTCTTTAAATAAATTCCCTATTTTTTCAAGGTCATCAATAAAGTCCATCAACAGGTCATCGTGCTGCTTTTTTAATAAAATCATAATTTTAAACACTTTGGCAACCAAATATATGTTTAAAGTATACAACTTTCCTGCAGGAAAATCTTTAAAATTATCATTATAAATTTGCAAATACTCTTTTGTTACAAAAATATGAAGATAAATTTCGCCGTATTTATCTTTCGTTATTTTGACGTGGTCATTTATTATTCCGCTTGATTCCCGCATTTCCATTAGCAAAATACCGGGTGAAGCGTAAGAATATTGAATACCTTTTTTCGACCATTCAACTCTTTTTTCAATTTGTTTTTTTGCTTCTTTTCGTCTGTCTTCTTTGCTGTCATCAGATATTAGTTCAAAAAGCAGTTGATTTGCTAAATCTAAATCTTTTTTCAGCAAACGAAAAATCAGTTTGTCTTTTTCTGCCGAAGACAAACGACTGATAGCATCTTTAAATTCTTTTTCAAATGTCATAAAAATGTTTATCTTGCCTTTTTCTTATATTCAACCATTTTTAGAAAATCGGGGATTTGTTTGCTTTTAGAAATATAGAAAACAACAGGAATCATTTTGCCCCACTCATTTTTAAGCGTGAAACTGTTTTCATTAATTTTTAAATCTGCAATTCCTTCCAAATGCCTTTCTAAAAAGTAAAAATTCGTTCTAAAAAAGCCATCCCAAACAGAAAGCCAACAAATTGTTCTCTTTTTATACGAAATATTACATAGCCAAGCTTTGCTGTCTCTATAATATTTCCAATTCAAAACCGCACCATTTGCGGTTAGGATTGCCGAAAGTTCCTCAAAAACGGCGTAACTTTCTGCCAAAACATTTTTCAATATCTCTTCACTTGGAAATATTGATTGGTCATTTAATAATGGTCTTTCTAACATAATATTTTTTTTTATAAAAATATACTATTTGCCTAACTCTTTTATTGCAATCTGAACTACATTATCATTTTTGTTGTAATATGGAAAAAAGCCCTCATCGTCCAAAATATTGCGTATGATGTATGCAATCGCCTGTCGTTCAATACTTTGTTTTGTTTTTTGATTGATAATTTTTTGACCTTTTGTGTTGTTTTTATCACCAAATTCTACAATTTTTTCAAAAAGATTTTGATTTTCAAGGTATTTTTGCATATCTTGCCAATTTGTAATTT
>Ga0209628_10000639_pt1 | contig 21598 bp, 23 predicted proteins | sample TergutCu122P4_FD_187285 | JGI IMG/M metagenome (GOLD analysis project Ga0209628, IMG submission 187285) | Cubitermes ugandensis P4 segment gut microbial communities from Kakamega Forest, Kenya - Cu122 P4 (SPAdes) (version 2) | ecosystem: Host-associated > Arthropoda: Insects > Digestive system...
GAAACCGCGCCGCCACTGCCGCAGGCCAAGAAGCCAGTGACCAAAAAGACGCCCGCGAAGAAAAAGAAAATCGCTGTCGTGAAGCCGGCAAGCGCGCCCGTTGCGACCAGCGCCGCCGCCAAAAAAAGCGCGGCCAAAACCACCGGCGCATCCAAGCCGCTAGCAGGCCGCAAGACCGCCACTGCATCAACCGCAAAAACAAAACCGGGCGCCAGCCCCCGCCGCGCACCGCCCGCCAAACCCACCCCCGCAAAGCCCGCAGCCAAGTCCGCAACCGCAAAAGCGAAAACCGCGCAAACCCCCGAACCCGCGCGCAAGACGAAGCAAGCGGCATCCGCCAAGCCGGCGTCCCGGAAAAAATCCTGAATTAATAGCTGATTGCCGTTATGTTTCATGTGTTTGTGATAGAAAATAGTTGCAAATACATGTAATACCATGACATATAGCTATGAATTTTGAATTGCTCCCCATGACGGCTTCAGCCAGTCACCCAACATCATGGACACTTTGACGCTTGGCCCCAAAGGTACGCTCAGGGTTTGATGCACTCTTCGAGACACTGGGCGGCGTTTGCCCAACAGAGGTTCGTCATGCCATGCGCGACATCGAGGACGACATGCCCGCCGGCCCGGCGCTTGACAGCACCTTCCATGGCAAGGTCGTGGTCAAGCCGCCGTTTCGCAACCGCCCTGGCCGCGAGTTCCGCAAGCTGTTCCGCGCGGCAGGCCGTTGAGCGACGCGCCGATGAACAAAAAGACAATTTCTATCGCGCCGCAAGAACACATCGATCTGTACGAGCAGATGGCCCGGCGATTCTTTCGCGAAGCGCTCGACTCGTGAAGCGAAAAGACGGGATTTGCGCTTCAGGCTGATCGGAGTTCTGCCTGTGGCCAAGCCGTAACGACAAAGTCATTACATGTCATAATGAAGCTTCTCACAGGAGAACTTCCGCCATGCACGCACAGATCGCACAGCCCGCCGCGCGCTCGGCGCTGAATATCCGCATCAAGCCCGAAGAGCGAAGCCTGATCGACCGGGCCGCGAAGGCGCAAGGCAAAAACCGCACGGATTTCATTCTCGAATCGGCACGCGTCGCCGCGCAAGAGGCACTGCTCGACCAAGCCCTCATCGCGGCATCGCCGCGCGCCTATGCCGCCTTTGTGGCGCGCCTGGACATGCCCCCGCAGCCCAATGAGCGCCTGCGCAAAACGCTGCGCACACCCGCGCCGTGGGATCCATGATGATCGGCGCGCCAGAGCCGCTGGCCCCGTATCACGATCTGGAGCCATTTGCCTGCGGCGTGGCAAGCCTGGATCAGTGGCTCAAGCGCCGTGCGCTGAAAAATCAGGGCGCCGGCGCGTCGCGCACGTTCGTTGCCGGCCAGGGCCACCGGGTGCTGGCCTACTACGCGCTGGCTTCCAGCGCGGTCACGGTGGACATGGCGTCCGGCCGCTTTCGCCGCAACATGCCCGATCCGATCCCGGTCGTGGTCCTGGGCCGGCTGGCCGTGGATCAGTCGCTGCACGGCCAGGGAATCGGGCGTGCCCTGGTGCGGGATGCCTGCCTGCGCATCGTCCATGCCGCCGATGCGATCGGCATCCGGGGCGTGCTGGTGCATGCACTTTCCGACGAAGCGCGGGCGTTTTACGAGCGAATCGGCTTCGAGCGCTCGCCGCTCGATCCCATGATGCTGATGGTGACGCTGGCGGATTTGAAAGCTGGCATGTAGCAAGGGTTGCTACGGCTTTGGTCACCCCATCCCCAAATCTTCGACGAAGTGCGAGTCGGGCAGAACCTTCTCCGCAGGTACCCCGATTTGCGTTGCCGCAAGTTGAATGACCCGCTGCAAGATAGAGCCAGAAGTCCATTCCGTCTTTTCGCCCGGAGCCATCGCGCCAAGCCGCGCGACGACGCAATCGGCAAGCAGCCTGGGCGTGGTGATTTTTTCCGCATCCTTGTCGTCAATGGTGATGGCAAATTCTTTTTCGACGGCAAGTACCAGTTCTACCGCGTCAAGGCCCATTGCATGGTTCCTCTTGAGCGGTGGACAGGCCAGGCAGGGTTGCTCTCATCGTGTTCCTTCCTTTTGCAGAGTTCATCATTCCATGCTACGCCACTATTGTAAAAATAGCGTAATGCCCAGATGCTACATGATTTTCTGAATATTTTCTATCGCAAATACAGTCTACATTTTGACATCAAGCTACCAAATCAGGAGCTTTCCCTCGTTGTACAACCCCCGCGACAATACCCGCCATGAAAGCACCCGAACTGCTGCTGCCCGCCGGCGGGCTGGAGAGGATGCGCGCCGCCTTTGATTTTGGGGCTGACGCGGTTTATGCCGGTCAGCCGCGCTATAGCTTGCGCGCGCGCAACAATGAATTTCAACTTGAGCAACTGGCTCAGGGCATTGCGGAAGCCCATGCGCGGGGCAAGAAGTTTTTTCTCACGAGCAACCTGATCGCCCACAACGACAAGGTGCGCAGCTATCTGCGCGATCTGGAGCCGGTGGTGGCGCTGGGGCCGGATGCGCTCATCATGGCCGATGCGGGCCTGATCATGCTGGTGCGCGAGAAGTGGCCGCACCTGCCCATTCACCTTTCGGTGCAGGCGAACACGACCAACTGGGCGGCGGTCAAGTTCTGGCAGCGCGCAGGGGTGCGGCGCATCATCCTCTCGCGCGAATTGAGCCTGGCGGAGGTCGAGCAGATCCGCCAAGCCTGCCCGGATGTGGAGCTGGAAGTGTTCGTGCACGGCGCGCTGTGCATCGCCTATTCCGGACGCTGCCTGCTGTCGGGCTACTTCAACCGGCGCGATCCCAACCAGGGCACTTGCACCAACGCCTGCCGCTGGAACTACAAAACTTTTGGGGCCGAGGCGGACCCCAACACGGGCGATGCGCTGGCGCGGCAGGTCTATCTGCTGGAAGAAGAAAACCGCCCTGGCCAGCTCATGCCGATCATGGAAGACGAGCACGGCACGCACATTATGAACAGCAAGGACTTGCGCGCGGTGGAACTGGTGGGCAAGCTGGCGGCCATCGGCGTGGATTCGCTCAAGATCGAAGGCCGCACCAAGAGCCTGTACTACGTGGCGCGCACGGCGCAGACGTATCGCCGCGCCATCGATGACGCGGTGGCGGGCCGCCCGTTCAACCCGCGCCTGATCACCGAGCTTGAAGGGCTGGCCAACCGCGGCTACACCAGCGGCTTTCTGGAGCGCCGCCCCGCGCAGGATTACCAGAATTACGAAACCGGCCACTCGGTGAGCACGCGCAGCCAGTTCGTCGGCGAAGTCAAAAGCGTGCAAGGCGGCTGGGCCGAGGTCGAAACCAAAAACCGTTTTGCCGTGGGCGACTGGCTGGAAATCATCCACCCGCGGGGCAACCGCACCATGCGCCTGAGCGCGATGAAAAACGCCGAGGGCCAGCCGATCGAGGTGGCGGCGGGCAACCCGCTGCGCGTGTGGATTGCGCTGGAGGGGCCAGCGGACAAGGCGCTGATTGCGCGTCTGGCCGCGCCGCACACGCCACACAACGCGCCACAGAAATCGGCAAAGACCATATAATCAACACGTTTCAATATGTATCTTCCAGGGAATAACCGAATGCATGCGGGTCATCTGGGGCACGATACGTTCGCGTTATTGACCAGGTACCACACATGGCCATGATCTGCCCGAATTGCGGAGCCGAGAACCGGCAGGCAGCCAAGTTCTGCACCAAGTGCGCGCGGCAGTTGGTCGAGCTGTGGCCTGCCACGGTCCAGCTGGAAGAGTCGTTCGCGCGCCTGCACCCGCACAAAAAACGCCGCAAGTCCAAGTCTGGCGCGGGCAGCGCCTGGCGCATTGCGCTGTTTGTGCTGGCCGGGCTGGTGCTCGCGACGTTCATCGGCTGGACCGTGTACCTGAAAATGGCCCCGCAGCCGCAATCAACCGGCGGCGATCCGCAAGCCGCCGCCGCCAGCGCGCCCGATCAAACCACAGCGCCTGCTGGCGAAGCGTCCGCGGCAGTGCCGCAAACTCCCGCTGAATCAGCCGTGCCAGCCAATGGCGCCGGCGTCGCGCCGGCCATGCCTGCCGCATCGGCATCCGACGCGCCCGCCAGCGTGCCTGAAGCGGCGGCGCAAAGCCCACCGGCAACATCGCCCGCGCCCGTCGCCGGAGCGCTTTTTGTGATTGATGATGACCCCGCGCCAAATTCCCAGCCGCAAAACAAAAACAAAAAACCAGCCTCCCCCCGCACACCAGTCCGTCCAGCGCCCATTGCGCAGCAACAGCCCGCACCCGCAGCGCCGCCGCCCGCACCCGCTTCCGCGCCAGCTCCGGCGCCGCCCCCAGCGTCACGCCCAGCCGCGCAAACCGCGCTTTGCCAGGGCGAGGTATTCATTGCGCTGGCCGTGTGCCTGCAACGCGAATGCTCGCGCCCGGGCATGAGCGCCAACCCGCAATGCGTGCGCATGCGCGAGCAGCAGCAGGGAATGCGCCAGAGCAGCGGCGATGGTTTGGCGCATTGAGCGCCAGGAAATCACTCGATGTTTTGCACCTGCTCGCGCATTTGCTCGATCAGCACTTTCATGTCCACCGAGATGCGCGTCAGCTCCAGCGCGGTGGCCTTTGAGCCAAGGGTGTTGGCTTCGCGGTGCAGCTCCTGAATCAGGAAGTCAAGGCGCTTGCCGGCTTCGCCGCCTTTGTTCAGCACGGCTTCGATTTCGTCCAGATGGGCGGCAAGCCGGCCCAGTTCTTCAGCCACGTCGATGCGGATGGCAAAGGCGGCGGCTTCGGCCAGCGCGCGTTCCTGGGCGGCCTGGGGCGTTACGGCGCTGCTGGCGGCGCCATCGCTGCCCAGCGCTTCGGCCCAGCGGGTCAAAAAGCGCTCTTTTTGCGCTTGTACGGCTTGCGGCACCAGGGGGGCGGCGGCGGCGGCCAGTTGGCGCAGCGCGGCCAGCCGCTGGCGCAGCAGTTGCACCAGCCGCGCGCCTTCACGCGCGCGCGCGGCCAGCAGTTGCGTCAGGGTTGTTTCGGCCAGCGGCAGCAGCCCATCGCCCACATCCGGGCTGCTGGCCGCGCCAGCGTCGGCGCTCAGGCGCAAAACGTCGGCGGCAGATAGCGCGGCGGCGTCGGGCAGCCACGCGCGCACCTGGTCTTGCAGCGCCGACAGCCGTTGCAGCACGCGCGGCGGCGGGTCGTCCAGCAAAGCGGCGGCGCGCCCTTCGATGCTGGCGCGCAGCTCGACCTTGCCGCGTTTGAGGCGCGCCGCCAGCAGGGCGCGCAGGGCTGGTTCGTGCTGGCGCAATTCGTCCGGCAGGCGAAACGACAGGTCAAGAAACCGGTTGTTGACCGAGCGCAACTCAATGGCGATGCGCGGCGGCGTATTCTTGCCAGCGCCGCCATCGGCGGCCGGCTGCGGTGACGCCTGCTGGCCGCTGGCGTAACCGGTCATACTGTAAACTGACATGCTTGATTCCGGGGCAAATGCGTTTCTAGTGTAGTTTGGGAGCCGCGCCTTCGCAAATCGCCTCTGGCCTGACCGTCAGCCGTAAATTATGTCAAAGCAAAAGCCAGCGCCATTGCCGCCCGACACGGTGATCGGCGGTTATCGCATCGTGCGCAAGCTGTCGGCGGGCGGTTTTGGCGTGGTTTATCTGGCGGTGGGCAAGGACAGCCAGCAGGTAGCGATCAAGGAATATCTGCCATCGGCGCTGACCACGCGCGCGCCGGGCGAGCTGGTGCCGCAGGTGGCGCCGGAAAAATTGTCGCTGTACCGGCTGGGGCTGAAGAGCTTTTTTGAAGAAGGCCGCGCGCTGGCGCAAATATCCCACCCGTCGGTGGTAAGCGTGCTGAACTTCTTCCGCCAAAACGAGACGGTCTATATGGTGATGAATTACCTGGAAGGCGGCACCCTGCAGGATTTCATCGTCATCGCGCGCGAGCGCAAGCAGCCCAAGATTTTTCGCGAATCGACCATCCGATCGCTGTTTGACGAAGTGCTGCGCGGTCTGCGCATCGTGCATCAGCACAAGATGCTGCATCTGGATTTGAAGCCCGCCAACATCGCCATCACCAACGACAACCGCGCGGTGATGCTGGACTTTGGCGCGGCGCGCGAAGTGCTCAACAAAGAGGGCAACTTCACCCGCCCCATGTACACGCCCGGCTTTGCCGCGCCGGAGATGTACCGGCGCGATTCGACCCTGGGGCCGTGGACTGACATCTACGCCATCGGGGCGTGCATCTATTCATGTATGCAGGGCTATCCGCCCAACGACGCGCCGCAGCGGCTGGAAAACGACCGCCTGGCGCTGTCGCTGACGCGCATGCGCGGGGTGTATTCGGACAACCTGATCGAGGTGGTCGAGTGGTGCATGGCGCTGGACCCGCTGTCGCGCCCGCAGTCGGTGTTTGCGCTGCAAAAAGAACTCAGCCGTGAAAGCGAGCGCAAGTACACCAAGCTGACGGTGGGCGAAAAAGTGCGCTTGCAGTTCGACAACATGCTGGGCGATACCAAAAAGAGCCTGAAGCTGGTCACGCGCCTGGGCGCGCGGCACAAATAAAAAGTCCTTCGATGAAATTTTCAGTATTCCAGCTAAGCCGGCAGGGAGGCCGCGAGAAAAACGAAGACCGCATGGGTTACTCCTACACCCGCGACGCCGGTCTGTTTGTGCTGGCCGACGGCATGGGCGGACACCCGGACGGCGAGGTGGCGGCGCAAATCGCGCTGCAAACCATGTCGGCGCTGTTCCAGCGCGAGGCCAAGCCGCAACTGCACAAGGTGCAGGCTTTTCTGTCCACCGCGCTGATGACCGCGCACCACCAGATCATTCGCTACGCCAGCGAGCGCGCCATGCTGGACACGCCGCGCACCACCCTGGTGGCGGCGGTGGTGCAAGACGGCGAGCTGAACTGGGTGCACTGCGGCGATTCGCGCCTGTACGTGGTGCGCGACGGCGCGGTGCTGGAGCGCACGCACGACCATTCCTACCTGGAGGCGCAAGCCAACGCCGGCGCGCCCATCGAGGGCATCAGCCGCAACGTGCTGTTCACCTGCCTTGGCTCCACCGTGCGGCCCATGTTCGATTTGGCCGGGCCGGTCAAACTGGCCGAAGGCGACAAGGTGCTGCTGTGCTCCGACGGCCTGTGGGGCAGCGTCGATGACGACGAAATCGCCAGCACGCTGGCCGCGCTGCCGGTGGCCGAGGCCGTACCGGCGCTGGTCGAGCGTGCCCTGAGCAACGCGGGCGACTTCTCCGACAACGTAACGGTGCTGGCGATGGAGTGGGAGCTGCCCGCCCACGGCGACGGCGCCGAATCATCCGGCGGCTTTACCGAAACCGAAAGCATGAGCGGCGACGTGTTCGAGTCCAGCATCCAGACCGGCGAGGCGGACCCGCTGCTCGACGATCTGGACGAAGAAGCCATCGAACGCTCCATCGCCGAGATCAACGAGGCGATCCAGCGCACCGCCACCAAGCGGCGCTAGCCTTTTTCTTTCCTCTCGCCCGCAAGGAGGCTGTCGCAAAAGGGCAATCCAGCTCCCACCTTCGTCATTGCCGCGCAGGCGGAAACTTCGCGGCAATGACGGCCATTTTGCGACACTCTCCAAACGAGAGAGAAAAGAACATGACCAACAACATGACCCAAACCCACACCCCCCGCCAAAATCGCGCCCCAAACCAGTTGCGCCCGGTGCGCATCACGCGCGGCTACACCGTCCATGCCGAAGGCGCGGTGCTGATCGAAGCCGGCAACACCCGCGTGCTGTGCACCGCCTCGGTCGAAGAAAAAGTCCCCGCCCATAAACGCGGCAGTGGCCAGGGCTGGGTCACCGCCGAATACGGCATGTTGCCGCGCGCCACCCACACGCGCGGCGAGCGCGAAGCCGCGCGCGGCAAGCAAAGCGGGCGCACGCAAGAAATCCAGCGCCTGATCGGGCGCAGCCTGCGCGCCGTGTTTGACCTCAAGGCGCTGGGCGAGCGCACCATCCATCTTGATTGCGACGTGTTGCAAGCCGACGGCGGCACGCGCTGCGCCAGCATCACCGGCGCGTTTGTCGCCGCGCACGACGCGGTGGGCTGGCTGCTGGCGCAAGGCAAGATCGCCGCCTCGCCCATCATCAGCCCGGTGGCCGCCGTATCGGTGGGCATCGTCGGCGGTGTGCCGCTGCTCGATCTGGACTACGGCGAAGACGCCGCCTGCGACACCGACATGAACGTCGTCATGACCGGCCAGGGCCGCTACGTCGAAGTGCAAGGCACCGCCGAAAGCGCGCCGTTTTCGCGCGCCGAGATGGACGCGCTGCTCGCGCTGGCCAGCAGCGGCATATCCGAGCTGATCCGCTTGCAGCGCGATGCGCTATCTACCTGATAGCTGGCCGCGCTTGCTATACACGAATTTCAGCATCATTTAATCACGAAATCGGCGCATGACAAGCGCTGGCAGCTATCATAAATGCAGTAACTGGCAGTACAAAGCATGGCGATCGCATCTAATTCCATCGTCATTGCCGCGCAGGCGGGAACTGCGCGGCAATGACGAAGTGAGAGAGTGAAGCTAAAAAATTTGGATGCGATTGCCCTGCAACACAAAACGTCATGCAAAAAATCATCCTCGCCTCGGGCAACCACGGCAAGCTGGCCGAGCTGCAAGCCATGCTCGCGCCGCTGGGTTTTGATCTGGTGCGCCAGTGCGACCTTGGCATCGGCGAAGCGCCGGAGCCGCACCGCACCTTTGTCGAAAACGCCCTGGCCAAGGCGCGCCACGCCGCGCGCGCCAGCGGCCTGCCCGCGCTGGCCGACGACGCTGGCTTGTGCATCGACGCCTTCGGCGGCCAGCCCGGCGTTGACACCGCCCACTACGCCACGCGCTTTGGCTACGCAAAAAGCGACGCCAACAACGTGCGCGCCGTGCTGGAGCAAATGGCCGGCATCGACAACCGCCGCGCCGCCATGGTCAGCACACTGGTGGCGCTGCGCAGCGCCGACGACCCCGAACCGCTGATCGCCACGGGCCGCGTCAGCGGCGAAATCACCCGCGCCCCGCGCGGCAGCGGTGGCTTTGGGTTTGACCCCGTGATGTACATCCCGGAACTCGGCCAAACCTTCGCCGAGCTGCCGCCCGCGGTCAAAAACGCCCACAGCCACCGCGGGCGCGCGGCGGCGCTGATGGTCGAGCTGATGCGCCAACGCTGGCTGTGAACGATCTCGCCCATTACATGCAAGCCGGCACGCTGCAACTGAATGCGCTGCCGCCGCTGTCGCTATACGTGCATCTGCCGTGGTGCCTGCAAAAGTGCCCGTATTGCGACTTCAACTCGCACCCGCTGCCCGCCTCTGATGCCGCCGCCTTGCAGGCGCGCTATGTCGATGCGCTGCTGGCCGATCTGCAAGCGGCGCTGCCGCTGGTGTGGGGCCGGCCGGTGCAAAGCGTGTTCATGGGCGGCGGCACGCCCAGCCTGTTTGCGCCGGAGCTGATCGAGCGGCTCATCGCCAGCGTGCGCGCACTGCTGCCGCTGGCGCCCGCGTGCGAGATCACGCTGGAAGCCAACCCCGGCACCTTCGAGCGCCAGCGCTTTGCCGCCTTTCGCGCGGCGGGCGTCACGCGCCTGTCGATCGGCGTGCAAAGCTTCAACGACGCGCACCTGCGCGCCATTGGCCGCGTGCACGACAGCGCGCAGGCCCGCGCCGCCATCGAAGAAGCCGCCCGAGCCTTCGACACCTTCAACCTCGACCTGATGTACGCCCTGCCCGGCCAGAGCCTGGCCGATCTTGCCAGCGACGTGCGCACCGCGCTCGGCTTTGCGCCGCCGCACCTGTCCATCTACCACCTGACCATCGAGCCGGGCACGCCCTTTGCCAAAGCCCCGCCGCCCGTGCCGCCAGAAGACGCCGCCTGGGACATGCTCGACCACATCACCGCGCTCACGGCCGATGCCGGCTTGCAGCGCTACGAAGTCTCGGCCTACGCCCGCGGCGGCCAGCGCTGCGCGCACAACCTCAACTACTGGCGCTTTGGCGACTACCTTGGCATCGGCGCGGGCGCGCACGGCAAAATCAGCTTTGCACACCGCATCGTGCGCCAGGAGCGCCATCGCCAGCCGCACATCTACATGCAAAAAGCGCTGGCGGGCGACGCGGTAGCGCAAGCGCACGAAGTAGCGCGGCGCGACCTACCGTTCGAATTCATGCTGGGCGCCCTGCGCCTGAAAGACGGCTTTGCCATGCAAGACTACACAGAAAGAACCGGCCTGCCCCCCGGCACACTTGCCCCGGCGCTACAAAAAGCCGAGCAAAACGGCTGGCTGGAGCGCACCGGCAGCCACCTGCGCCCCAGCGCGCGCGGGTTCGACCTGCTAAGCGACTTGCAGGCGCTGTTTTTGCCTGACTAGTTGTAAGTTCAATGCGAAAATTTGCCGCATGACCGCTTTCAGCACCATTACCATCACCCGCCCGGACGACTGGCATTTGCATTTGCGCGATGGCGCGGCGCTGACGGATGTGGTGGCGCACAGCGCGGCGCAGTTTGCGCGCGCCATCGTCATGCCCAACCTCAAGCCGCCGGTGACCACGGCGGCGCAGGCGCTGGCTTACAAGGAGCGCATCCTCAACGCGCTGCCCGCCGGGGCGGACTTCACGCCGCTGATGACGCTGTACCTGACCGACCGCACGCCGCCCGATGAAATCGCGCGCGCCAGGGCGGCCGGCATCGCCGCCGTCAAGCTTTACCCGGCTGGCGCAACCACCAACAGCGACGCGGGCGTGACTGACATCCGCAACACCTACCCCACGCTGCAAGCCATGCAGCGCGCCGGTCTGCCGCTGCTGGTACATGGCGAAGTTACTGATCCGGATGTGGATTTGTTCGACCGCGAGGCGGTGTTCATCGACCGCGTGCTGATCCCGCTGCGGCGCACTTTTCCGGCTCTGAAAGTGGTGCTGGAGCACATCACCACGCGCGAGGCGGCGCAATACGTTGCCAGCGCCGGCGCGCACACCGCCGCCACCATTACCGCGCACCATCTGCTGTACAACCGCAACGCAATTTTTGAAGGCGGCATTCGCCCGCATTACTACTGCCTGCCGGTGCTCAAGCGCGAGGCGCACCGTCAGGCGCTGGTGCATGCGGCTACCAGCGGCAGCGCCAAATTTTTTCTTGGCACCGACAGCGCCCCGCACGCCGCGCATCTGAAAGAGCACGCCTGCGGGTGCGCCGGCTGCTACACCGCCCACGCCGCGCTGGAGCTGTACGCCCAGGCTTTTGAGGCCGCCGGTGCGCTGGACCAGCTGCAAGCTTTTGCCAGCTTCAATGGCCCGGATTTTTACGGCCTGCCGCGCAACACTGGCCAGGTAACGCTGGTGCGCCAGCAGTGGACGCCGCCTGATACCTACCCGTTTGACGGCGCGCAGCTCAAGCCGCTGGGCGGCGGCCAGCCGCTGGCGTGGCGGCTGGTAAAAAGTTAGCCCCTTCCACCTTTGGGGGAAGGGGTTGAATTCAAGGAGCAATCAGCATGACCGCATATGTCTTTGCGCCCGCCCCGCAAGCGGCTGTACAGGTACGCGGGACGGATCAGTGGTACGCCGTCAGCCGCATTTTTTGCGTGGGCCGCAACTACGCCGCCCATGCGCGCGAGATGGGGTCGGACCCGGCGCGCGAGCCGCCGTTTTACTTCAACAAAACTCCCGCCGGGCTGATTGCCAGCGGCGCCAGCGTGCCCTACCCGCCGGGCACGCGCAACTATCACTATGAAATGGAGCTGGTCATCGCCATCGGCAAGCCGGCGTTTCGCGTCAGCGCCGCGCAAGCGCTGGACTGTGTGTGGGGTTACGCCTGCGGGCTGGACATGACGCGGCGCGACTTGCAGGCCGCCGCGCGCGCCAGCGCTCTGCCCTGGAGCCTGAGCAAGGACTTCGAGCGCGCCGCCGTCATCAGCCAGCTGGTGCCCGCCAGCGCGATCGGGCATGTAAGCGGCGGCGGCATTCAACTGCGCGTAAACGGCCAGCTCAGGCAAAGCGCCGATCTGAAGGACATGCTCTGGAGCGTGCCCGAGGTGGTGTCCAACCTGTCGGGCTACTACCACTTGCAGCCGGGCGATCTGATCTACACCGGCACGCCCGACGGCGTTGGCCCGGTGCAGCCGGGCGACCACATCACCGGCAGCATCGAGCGCGTGGGCGAGATCGCGCTGACCATCGGCGCGCCCGAATGATTTGCCGCCGCGCCATGACGCTTTCCGGCCAACTATCCGTATGGACGCAGTACGCGCTGCCCAAGCGCGCGCTCACGCAACTGGCGGGCCTGGCGGCGCGCGCCGAGCTGGGCGCGCTCACGCGCTTTTTCATCCGCCGTTTTGCGGCCCGCTACGGCGTGGACATGAGCGAGGCCGCCGACCCGCGCCTTGACGGCTACGCCAGCTTCAACGCCTTTTTCACCCGCGCGCTGCGCCCAGGCGCGCGCCCGCTGGCCGCGGCTGACTACATCTGCCCGGTGGATGGCGCCATCAGCCAGTTGGGCGCCATCGATGGCGGCCAGATCTTTCAGGCCAAGGGCCATACCTACAGCGCAACCGCGCTGCTGGCGGGCGACGCCGGGCTGGCCGCCCGGTTTGACGGCGGGCAGTTCGCCACCATCTACCTCAGCCCGCGCGACTATCACCGCATTCACATGCCATGCGCCGGGCGGCTGCTGCGCATGGTGTATGTGCCGGGCGATCTGTTTTCGGTCAACCCGGTCATGGCGCAAGGCGTGCCGGGGCTGTTTGCGCGCAACGAGCGCGTGGTGTGCCTGTTTGACACTGCGCGCGGCCCGCTGGCGCTGGTGCTGGTGGGCGCGGCCATCGTCGGCAGCATGGCCACCGTGTGGCACGGCACGGTCAACCCGCCCAGAGCTGGCGCGCCGCGCAGCTTTGACTACGCGGGCCAAAACATCGATCTGGCGCAGGGCGCGGAGATGGGCCGCTTCATGCTTGGCTCCACCGTCGTGCTGCTGTGGCCGCGCGGCGCGCTGCGCTTTGCCCCCGACTGGACGCCAGGCCGCGCCGTCCGCATGGGGCAGGCAATGGGGGCGGCGTAGAACCCGCAACCTGCCCATACTGTTTTTGTTACTTTTGCCATTGCAAGGACACATCATGACCGAAGCCTACGTTTTCGATGCCGTGCGCACGCCGCGCGGCAAGGGCAAGAAAGACGGCCGCCTGCACGGGATAAAACCCATCGCCTTGCTGGCCGGCACGCTGCAAGCGCTGCGCCAGCGCCACGGCTTTGACACCGCCTGCGTGGACGACGTGGTGATGGGCGTGGTCACGCCGGTGGGTGAACAAGGCGGCGTCATCCCCAAGGCGGCCGCGCTCACGGCCGGCTGGGACTGGCAGTGTGCTGGTATGCAGATCAACCGCTTTTGCGCCTCGGGCCTGGAAGCGGTCAATCTGGCGGCGCAAAAAGTGCGCTCCGGCTGGGAAGATCTGGTAGTGGCGGGCGGCGTGGAAAGCATGAGCCGCGTGCCCATGGGATCGGACGGCGGCCCCTGGACGCAAGACCCGGACACCCGCGCCGCCACCGGCTTTGTGCCGCAAGGCGTGGGCGCGGACTTGATCGCCACGCTGGAAGGTTTTACGCGCGAGGACGTGGACCGCTTCGCCGCCGAGTCGCACCGGCGCGCGGCGCACGCGCGCGCCAGCGGCTGGTTCGCGCCCTCCATCGTGCCAGTCACGGACGCGCTTGGCCAAACCGTTTTGGAGCACGACGAACTCATCAAACCGGACACCACGGCGCAAACGCTGGCAAGCCTCAAACCATCGTTTGCGCAGTTTGGCGGCATGGACTTTGACGCCATTGCCATCAGCCGCTACCCGCAGGTAGCGCGCATCAGCCACGTGCACCACGCGGGCAATTCGTCGGGCATCGTCGATGGCGCGGCGGCGCTGCTGATCGGCAGCCAGGCGGCAGCCAGGGCGCACGGCCTGGCGCCGCGCGCGCGCATCGTGGCCACGGCGCTATCCGGCGCTGATCCAACCATCATGCTCACCGGCCTCATTCCAGCCACGCGCAAGGCGCTGGCCTGGGCCGCGCTGACCATCGGGCAGATCGACCTGTTTGAAGTCAACGAAGCCTTTGCCGCCGTGCCGCTGAAGTTCATGAAAGAGTTTGGCGTGCCGCACGAAAAGGTCAACGTCAACGGCGGCGCCATCGCCCTTGGGCACCCGCTGGGCGCCACCGGCGCCATGATCCTTGGCACCCTGATCGACGAGTTGCAGCGCCGCAAACTGCGCTACGGCCTGGCCACGCTGTGCGCCGGCGGCGGCATGGGCATTGCCACCATCGTTGAACGTATCTGAGTTTGCGCCAAACTCAACCCGGCGCGCACAGCAGCAACCCGGCGGCCAGCGCCAGTGCGTGCAGGTTGGCGCTGGCAATGGTCAGCGCCAGCGCGGGCTTCAGGCGCGCTGGCTGGGCGCGATGGCGCCACAGCAGGGCCGCCGCCGCGCCGCCCGGAGGCAGCGACAGCAGCGCCCAGGCAGCGCCGGGCAAAACATCCCAGATAACGGCGCACGCCGCCAGCCAGGCGTGCGCGCCCAGCATCAGCGCCACGTACAAGATGGCGGCGTTGCGCGCGCCCAGACGCACGGCCAGCGTGCGCTTGCCCACGCTGGCGTCCGCGCGCGCGTCCGGAAAGCCGTTGATGAGCAGGATGCACGCCACCAGCAAACCCGTGCTCAAGCCCAGCAGCGCGGGCGCGGCGGCCAGTTGGCCGCGCTGCACGCAGTCGGCGCCAATCACCACCAGCCACCACGCAACGCCAACCGATGGCTCGCCCAGCCCGCGCGACATCAACTGCAACGGCGGCGCCGAGTACGCCCAGGCGATGAACAGCCCCGCCGCGCCAACAGCGGCCAACTGCGGCCCAGCAGCCAGCGCCAGCAAACTGCCCGCGGGCAGCAGCGCCAGCAGCAGCAGCGCCGACCAGCGCGCGGTTTGCTGCTCGCTTGCCACGCCCTGCTGAATCAGCCGCGCGCCGCCGGTAAAGGGGTAAATACCGTCGCGGTTGGCCGCGTCGGCGCCGTTGCGCGCGTCTTGCCAGTCGTTTAGCACGTTGGCGCCCGCGTGCGCCACGCAAGCCAGCAGCACGGTGATCAGCGCGCGGCCAATGTGGATCACGCCGGTGTCAGCCACCGCGATGGCGATCCCAGCCGCGCACGCCGCCAGCGTGATGAGCAAAAAGGCGGGCCTGGTCATGCGCCAGTGCAGCGCGGCGCTGTGACGCCAACGCTTGATGGTGTGAGAAGCGGACATGGCCCGATTGTCGCGGCGCCACGGCGGGTGATTTGGCGGCTGTTATTTTGCTATTGATGATATAGCTGCCAGCGCTTGCTATATTGGATTTTCAGCGCGTTTATGCGTCAAATGTCTGCTGAATGAGCGCTGGCAGCTATCGTAAATGAAGCGCCTGGATCACAAACGATGCTGATCGGTTAGGGAACCTCTGAAAAACCCTGCGTGAGCCGGCGCGCTTGGGTTTGGGATGGGCTGCAAGGCGCAAAGCGCAGCCATAGCCGTAGCTATGGCGAGCATTTGCAACGCAGCAGACCGCCCAAACCCAAGATGCGCCGGCCACGACAGGGTTGTTCAGAGGTTCCTTAGGCGCGCAGACCCATGATCCGTCATTGCCGCGAAGTTTCCGCCTGCGCGGCAATGACGAGGTTTATGTCTGGATCAAGTGGGAGATGGATAAAAAAGCAATCAGCGCATGGACGACACGTAAGCCGCCACCGCCTGGATGTCCTGATCGGTCAGCAGTTTGGTGCTGTCGGCCATCAGCGGGTCGATGCGCTCGCCGGTGCGGTCGCGGTAGCGCGTGAGCGCGAGCGTGACGTAAGGCGTTTGCTGCCCGGCCAGGCGGGCGTAGGTTTGGCTGCCCTTGCCGTCGGCGCCGTGGCAGCGCATGCACACGCGCATGTAGTAGTCCTTGCCTTTTTTCACCAGCGCCGCGTCTTTGGGCTGGCGCGTGGTCACGGGCTGGCGCGCGTAGAACAGCACCATGCTGATGCGCTCGCTGGCGCTCATGGCGTTGATCAGCCCCTGCATGAACTCGTAGCGCCGCTGCCCGGTGGCAAATTTTTGCATTTGCACCAGCAGGTAGTGGGTGTTTTGTCCGGCCAGATTGGGCGTTTCGTCGTGCGTGCTGTTGCCGTTGGAGCCATGACAGTTGGCGCAAAAGGCCGACAGTTTGGCGCCTTGCCTGAGCGCGGCGTCCAGCCGCGCCGGGTCGGCTTCGACGGCTTTCAACTGCTCCAGCAGCGCGGCATCAGCAGTGCCTTGCGCCAGCACGGACAGCGGCGCGGCGGCTGCAAGCAGCGCCCCCGCCAGCATCGCAAACCTCAATCTCATTTAACCAGCCCTTTCACTTTCATTTGGATAGCAACAACGCAGGCGTTCATTGTATGAACGGCAGGCCGCTATTTGCCCGGGCTGTGTCTTGCTCTGGCGCAATCAATCAGCAATGACCAGCCCTTTGAGCGCCGGATCGCCCGGTGGATAGCGCAGTTTGAGCGCGCGCAACTTGTCGCGCACCAGCGTGGCGATCATCAGGTTGCGGTGCGTTTTGCTGTTGGCTGGCACCACGGTCCATGGCGCCCACGCGGTCGAGGTGGCGCGCAGCAGTGCGCCGTATGCGCGCTGGTAGTGCGGCCACTGCTGGCGCGCGTCCAGATCGCTTTGGCTGAACTTCCAGTTGCGGCCCGGGTCGTCGATGCGCTGCTGCAAACGGCGGCGCTGCTCATCGGCGCTGATGTGCAGCATGAACTTCATGATGACGGTGCCGGTTTCGCTCAACATGCGCTCAAAGTCGTTGATCTGCGCATAGCGCTGGCGCGTGGCGGCGGCATCGATCCAGTTGTTGACCACCGGCACCAGCACATCCTCGTAATGGCTGCGGTTGTGGATCACGATCTCGCCGGCGCGCGGCACCATGGCGTGGATGCGCCACAAAAAGTCGTAGCTGCGCTCGCGCTCGGTCGGCGCGGTCCAGGACACGCAGTGCACGCCCAGCGGGCAGGTCTCGCGGAACACGGCGCGAATGGCGCCGTCCTTGCCCGACGTGTCGGTACCTTGCAGCAGCACCAGCAGCTTGAAGCGCCGGTCGGCGTACAGCAGGTCTTGCAGCGCGCCAATCTCGCGCGCCAGCCTGGTCACCTGCGCCCGGCCCGCGCTCTTGCCGCCGCTGGCAAAAGGCTTGGCATCCGGGTCCAGCTCGGCCAGCGCAAAACCCTTGCCGCCAACTGGCACCTGCCAGCCAGCGATAGCCAAATTGCGCTTTGCTTTGACTTTTGTCATGTGTTGCCCCGATAGTGTTGCTCGCCGCATGAACTCGCACGGAGGCGGCGCGTAAAGACTGAAAACGCTAAAAAATCCGTGCGTATTGCCTTTATACTCCACGGATGTCGCGGGCGGGTGAGGCTGCAAATTTTGGATATACTTCGCCCCGCCTGTTACATTCAGATACTTTTTTTCTGAAACCGGCCGGGCCATCTTCCGATGGTCTGTTTTATTGGCACTGTTTGCCATGACCAACCAAGTTGAACTTGCGCGAAAAGGAAGGAACGCCAACATGAACCACCTTGCTGATGAAGCTCACAAGAAAGCGCTGTGCGCACGCTTGGCCCGTATCGAGGGGCAAACGCGCGGACTGCAAAAACTGATCGATGCCAACGAGGACGTGGAAAAAATCGCCCAGCAAATGGCCGCCGCCCGCAAGGCGCTGGACAAGGCCTTTTTCTCCATGGTGTCGGGCATGATCTCCGAGCGCAACATCAGCGCCGATCAGGTGGCCGCACTGTTGCTGCGCTTCGCCTAAAAGCCGACCCAACCCAAGTCAGCGTGGGGCCAGCCACGCGCCCGGTATCACCGGCGCGCGTGGTTTGCGGTGTGCGTGCATTGCGCGCCGCCGCCGTCCGCCCGGCCAGCGCGGGGCTGCCACCGTATCATCGCCGCATGAACCTGTTAGCCTTGGACGTCGGCAACACGCGCCTGAAGTGGACGCTGTATGACCGCCCGCGGCCAGGCGCGCGCGTGCTGGCGCAAGGGGCTGAATTTCTGGAGCAGATCGAACGGCTGTCCGAATCGGTCTGGGCCGCGCTGCCCGAGCCAGCGCTCATCCTGGGCTGCATCGTCGCAAGCGAAGCCATCCGGCACCGCCTGCAAGAGCAGCTGGAGATCTGGAGCGTGGAGCCGCGCTGGGTAGTGGCCTGCGAAGCCGAGGCGGGCCTGACCAACGGCTACGACCACCCGGCCCGGCTGGGCGCCGATCGCTGGGTAGCCATGATCGGCGCGCGCCGCCACATGCTGCAAAGCGGACCGGCGCGGCCCATCGTGCTGGTAATGGTGGGCACGGCGGTCACGGTGGAAGCCATCGACGCGCAAGGGCGCTTTCTGGGCGGGCTGATCTTGCCCGGCCACGGCATGATGCTGCGCGCGCTGGAATTTGGCACCGCCGGTCTGCACGTGCCCACGGGCGAAGTGACCATCTTTCCCACCAACACCAGCGACGCGCTGACCAGCGGCGGCACCTACGCCATCGCTGGCGCGTGCGAGCGCATGTACCAGCACCTGAAGGCGCACTGCAACGCCGACCCGCTGTGCCTGATAACCGGCGGCGCGGGCTGGAAAGTGCAGCCGGCCATGACGCGCCCGTTCGAGCTGGTTGAAAGCCTGATCTTCGACGGCCTGCTGGCCATCGCCGCCGAGCGCGAGCTGATGCGCGTGGGGGGCTGACCAGCCTCACCCCCCCGGCGGCACATGCGCCAGCCACGCTTGCGCCAGCCGCACCCAATACGTCGCGCCAAGCGCGATCAGGCTGTCGTTGAAGTCGTAGTGCGGGCTGTGCAGCACGCATGGCCCGCCGCCGCCAGCGCCATCGCCGTTGCCGATGAAGCAGTACGCACCCGGCCTAGCTTGCAGCATATAGGCAAAATCTTCCGCGCCCATGGTGGGCTGCTGCTCCAGCGCGTTGTCCGCGCCAACTACTTCGGCCATCACCTGGCGGCAAAACCCGGCCTCGCAGGGCGTGTTGATGGTCGGCGGGTAATTGCGCGTGAAGGAAAAGCTGCTGCTGGCGCCAAAGGCGGCGCTCACGCCAGCGGCGATCTCGCCCATGCGGCGCTCGATCAAGTCCAGCACTGGCGGCGCGAACGTGCGCACCGTGCCCTGCATCTGGCAGGTGTCGGCGATGGCGTTGCTGGCCTCGCCAGCGCGGATCATGGTGACCGAGATTACCGCGGCATCCACCGGATTTTTTTCGCGCGTGATGATGGTCTGAAAGCCCTGCACGATCTGGCAGGCCAGCGGCAGCGGGTCGATGCCGGTGTGCGGCAGCGCGGCGTGGCCGCCACGGCCGGTGATGGTGAGGCAAAAATCGCTGCTGGAGGCCATCACCGGTCCGGCGCTGACGGCCATGCGGCCCGCCGCCAGGCCGGGCCAGTTGTGCATGCCGAACACGGCCTGCATCGGAAAGCGCTCAAACAGGCCATCGGCGATCATCGCGTGCGCGCCGCCGCGCCCTTCCTCGGCGGGCTGAAAGATCAGGTACACCGTACCGTCAAAGTCGCGCTGGCGCGCCAGATATTGCGCCGCCGCCAGCAGCATGACGGTGTGGCCGTCGTGGCCGCAGGCGTGCATCTTGCCGTGCTGCTGGCTGGCGTGGGCAAAGCTGTTGCACTCGGTGATCGGCAGCGCGTCCATGTCGGCGCGCAAGCCAATGGCGCGCCCGCCCGCGCCGCCGCCGCGCCCGTGCACCACGCCCACCACGCCGGTCGTGCCCACGCCGCGATGGACGGTGACGCCCCATTCGGTCAGCTTTGCCGCCACCAGGGCGGCGGTGCGCGTTTCTTCAAAGGCCAGCTCGGGGTGCGCGTGAATGTCGCGCCGCAGCGCGGCCAGCGCGCCGGCCTGCTCAACAATGGATTCGATCAGCTTCATCGCGCCATTCTGGCACTGCCAGCGGTGCGCGCTTACTTAGACCCTCACTCGCCCATCGGCGGTCAACATCGACAGCTCGACAAAGCTCGATGCGGCGTGGTTGTCCGCCCCGAACTTGATGCGAAAGCCGCCCAGATCCTCGTTGACCGACTCCAGCGCGGTGATCAGCCCCTCGCGCGTGGGCTTGCCGTTGATGCGGCGCAGCCCTTCGACAAACATTTTGGCGGCCAGAAAACCTTCCATGCTGGTGTAGTTGGCCTGCACCTTGTTGCCGCCGGCGGCAATCGCATCCATGAAATCGCGCGTGATGGGCTTGGACATGCTGTACGGGCTGGGCGTCACCTGCGACACCATCACCCCGGCGGCCTGCTTGCCCAGCTCTTCGATCAGCGCCGTGGTGCCAACCGGCGACAGGTTGTAGCACGGGCCGGCATAGCCAGCCTTGCGCGCCTTGCGAATGAATTCCGCGCACGGTTTGTACAGGCCAACCTGCACGATCGCCTGCGCGCCGGACTTGGCCAGCGCGTTTACCGCGCTGTCCACGTCCAATGAATTGCGCTCCACCGTACCGGTGGCAAATGGCTTGAGCTTGTGCCCGGCCAGCGCCTTGGTCACGCCCGCCAGACCGGCCTCGCCATAGGGGTCGTTTTGGTAGAACACGCCGATGCGCTCCATGTTCAGCTCGACCAGATCCTTGACGATGCGCGCGGTTTCCTCGTCGTATGAAGCGCGCAGGTGAAACACGTTGCGCCTGAATGGCTGGCGCAGCACCGGCGCGCCCGAAAGCGGGGCCAAAAACGGCAGCCGCGCCGCATCGGCAAGCGGAAACGCCGCCAGACTGGTAACCGTGCCAAAGTAGCCAAACAGCGCCAGTACGTCGTCCTTTATCAGCCGCTCGGTATTGGCCGCGCAGCGGTCTGGTTCATAGCCGTCATCGAGCGGGCGGATTTCAATCTGGCGGCCATTGACGCCGCCCTTGGCGTTGAGCCGGTCAAACAGAGCCTTGGCCCCGGCATGAAACTGTATGCCCTGCTCCGCCGACGGCCCGGTAAACGGCGCCGACATGCCCAGCAAGACGCGGCTGCTGTCCTGCGCGCGCGCAATACCAAAACCGCCCGCCAGGCCAGCGCCCGCCAGCACCGAAAAACGCCGGCGCGAAATAGGAAACCGGGAAACGTTCATGTTCATACTCACAGTCGGACGGGCAGCAGCCCGGATCGCATGGAATTAATGATACGAAATTTTACATTTGCTGACAGCCGCCAACCGCAAACTGACGCAAACCAGCGACGCACATGTTTGAGCCACGTCTTGGCAGCGCTATTTTATACATTTATGATAGCTGCCAGCGCTTGATTGGCAGTTGTTTTAGCATCAAAACACCGCAAAATCCGCACTAAATGAGCGCTGGCAGCTATTGATTTAGCAGCGCCGGTTTTAACTACCTCCCCCTTTGGGGGAGGGTTGGGGTGGGGGCAAGCAGCACATCAATGCAGGGGCAAAAAATCTTGCGCCCCTGCAACCCGGCCAGTTTTACTCCCTCTCCCACAAGTGGGAGAGGGGAATAAAAGGCGCGCCACGCCAACCGCACAAAAACTTTGCGCCTTCCCCCGTCAGCAGGAAGGCGCAAGTTTTATGTT
>Ga0209628_10000640_pt1 | contig 21594 bp, 18 predicted proteins | sample TergutCu122P4_FD_187285 | JGI IMG/M metagenome (GOLD analysis project Ga0209628, IMG submission 187285) | Cubitermes ugandensis P4 segment gut microbial communities from Kakamega Forest, Kenya - Cu122 P4 (SPAdes) (version 2) | ecosystem: Host-associated > Arthropoda: Insects > Digestive system...
ACCCTCCCCTTGAAGGGGAGGGCTTCCTCTCTCCTTCCCCTTCAAGGGGAAGGCCGGGATGGGGATGGGGTTCTCAGGCGTTCTTTCACGCTAACCTATGAAAACTGGCGCAAATCCTCAACTTCCAGCGAGCCGTTCTGGGCTGTTCATCCATCCTGCAAAAGTCTGGCGCCGCAGGACGGCATCGCGTGGGGGAACTCAGAGTTCACTCAGCGCCTTTTTCAGGGCCTGGCCGTTTTCGTCGGCAAGCGCGGCCTGAATCAGCCGTTCCATGACCGCGGCGGGTTTGTCCAGTGTTTGAATGTGCGCGAGGGCGTTGCGGATGGCTTCAAAACTGTTGCTCCCGCGCTGCTGTGTGTCGCCGTAGCCTTTGAGCAGCTTTTGCGATTTGGCGAGCGCGATGGCGAGTTCATGATTGACCGGGGCGGTCGATTGGATGAGATCGAGCCATGCGACGATGCGCTGGCGTTCGGCATGGAATCGCAGCGATGTTCTGCGCCACCGTCTTAATCCGGCCACCGCCCAGAGTTGCAGATAGCCGCGAATCGAGGCGGTTTTGAGGGTGCGTCCGCCGGTGAGCGAGCGTTGCAGGAAGGCCGATTTGCGCAGCCAGCGTCCGAGTCCGGCGGGCATGATGTCGGCGATTTCCTCGATGCGCGGATGGAAGAAGTCGTCAATTTCGAGCAGTTGACCCTGCCGGCAGTCGACGTCGCGCGCGATGCGCGCAAAACGGCTGCCGCGAATTTTCAGGCTGGCGACGCGAATGGCGTCGTGGTAGCTCATCCAGAGCGCGAGATGGCGCGCCGTTTCCCGGAGCAGGTCATAGGGCGCGGCATCGAGACGCAGCACGGGTTCCAGATCATCGAGAAATGCTTCGGCGTAGGCCACGTCCTGATAATCCGCCAGGCGAATGATGGCGGCATGGAGTAATGCATGCGATCCGGCGGGGAAGGTTGTTTCGATGCGCTTGACGACATGTGCCAATGCCGGGCCGGGCCTGGGCGTGGCGTGGCTCGCCGCGCGGGCGGCGGTATCGGGATGGTCGACATGATCGAACCCGGCGGCGAAAGCGGCCAGGCTGGCGTCGATGCCGACGCCGCCGCGACGGATGGCGGCTTCAAAATCGGCGCGTGAAAAGGGCAGGAGGGCGGCGCCCGCCAGCGCGCCGAACAAGGCGGCGCTGATGACGCTGCCCGATTGCTGGGCGAGGCGGGCAAAGTCGGTATGGATGAAGCGCCGGGCCGCGGCGGCGGCGGCCTCGATCAGCTTTTGCGAGTCGACGCGGCCATCGCCCATCGCCATTTTTTCGATCATCGAGTAGACGCGGTGCGTGGAGGCGATGAGGGTGGTTCTGTCCTGGGTGACCAGTCCGCGCTGGATGGCGCGTCCGGCTTCCATGAGTTCCGAGGCGATGACGATATCGACATGCCCCGGCACGGGCATGAGGGAGAGGACAGGGAACCCTCCCCCCGCCCCCCTCCCCGAGGGAGGGGGTGACGGTTGCTCGCAGGCTTCGCCTGCTCGGGAGGGGGCACGAAAGAACCCTTCCCCCGCCACCTTTCCCGAGGGAGGGGGTGACTGTTGCGCGCAGGCGTCGCCTGCTCGGCAAGGCTCATTGCCGTCCTTGTGGGCGGCAGGATAGATTTCCACGTAATAAATCGTCGCGCCGGTGCGTTGCGCGACGCCGGGGACGGAGGTGGTCTGGGCATGGCATCCCGCTTGTTCGGCCAGATCGACGATCCAGTCGGCGAGGACGCCGCCGCCTTCGCCGCCCATGGCCAGGATGGCGATGCTGATTGCCTTGTTCGGCGTGGTCATTTTCTCATTGCTCATAGCGTGTCAGCCGCCGTTCGATTGTTTTCTGGAAAAATCCGATGACGGTATGCCGGATGCGCGCCCTGAAACGATCCCAGGCCGTCGGATTGCTGATGATGCGGGCGCGGAAAAACGAGGGGCACAGCGCCTCCGCCTGAGCGGCCTCGCCGCACAAACCGCACGCCACGCATGAATCCATGACATGGGCAACCGGATCGCTGCGCAAGGGGTCGGGGGTGTCCTTGAGGGTGAGGGACGGGCAGCCGGAGAGCCGAATGCAGGCGTGATCGCCCGTGCACACATCATGATCGACGCCGAAACGCTCGCGCGCGACGCGGCGGCCTTCCCGCGCGAGTTGCCGCATCATCGGCTTGACGCGGCGCTGCTTGTTCAACATGCACTCGCTTTGCGCGACGATCACCTTCGGCCCTTTCTCACGCGTGGTCAGGGCCTCGCGCAGGACGGCGCGCATTTCATCGACGCTGTAAGTGCGCTGGACGGTTCGGATCCACTTCACGCCGACGCCCGCGACGGCGTTCTCGATGGGCTGGTTGGTGGCGCGCAGCGGATTGTCCGCCACGGAGGACAGAATATCCTGCCCGCCCGTGGCCGCCGTGTAGCGGTTATCGACCACCACCAGCACGTTGTCGCTTTTGTTGAACACAGCGTTGCCAACGCCGCTGGTCAATCCGTTGTGCCAGAAGCCGCCATCGCCCATGACGGAGATGGCGCGGCGTTGCGCGTCCGGCGTGTTGAACGCCGCGTTGCTTGCCCATCCCAGGCCATAGCCCATGGTGGAGGCGCCGATATTGAAGGGCGGCAGAATCGAAAACAGGTGGCAGCCGATGTCGCAACTCACATGATGTTGCCCCAGTTCTCGCTGCACGAGTTTCATGGCGGTGAAAATCGGGCGTTCCGGGCAGCCCGTGCAAAAAGAGGGCGGGCGGGGATGAATCAGCGGATCGAGAAATGAAGTGTCCTGAACTGCGTGCGCCGGTTTTTCATAGGCGGTTTGATACGCATCGAGAAACCCGGCCAGCGCCTTCATCATCACCGTCGCCGTGTATTCGCCCGCCTGCGGGAAAAATTGCTTGCCGCAAATCCGGGTGGGCAAATCGAGCTTGCGGATGAGGGTGTTCAGATTATGCTCGATGAATTCCGGCTGCCCTTCCTCCACCATCAGCACCGCCCGTTTGCCCGCGCAGAAACGATGCACTTCCGCGTCGATGATCGGGTAGGCCACATTGAGAACGTAGAGGGGCAAGCGGCAGCGGCCATAAGCGTCCGACAGGCCGAGCAACTCCAGCGCGCGGATCAGCGTGTTGTAGAGGCCGCCCTGGACGATGATGCCAATGTCACGCTCGTTTTCGCCGTGAAACTCGTTCAGGCCCGCGCGCTGGATGTAATCGACGGCGGCCGGCCAGCGCCTGTCCACTTTTTCCCGCTCATGCAGAAAACTGGCGGGGGGCAGCACAATCCGGTTCACATCGCGCGCCGGCCGCGCCATCGCCTCGGCCAGCGAGAACGCGGCGCGCCGGTTGTCCCTGGCGATGAAGCGGCCATGCACATGGCAAGCGCGCACGCGCAACTGGAGCATGACAGGCGTATTGCTCGCTTCGGAGAGTTCAAACCCCGCCTCCACCGCCCGCACGATGGAAGGCAGATCGGGGCGCGGATCCAGCAGCCACATCTGCGACTTCATGGCGAAGGCATGCGAGCGTTCCTGCATGATGCTGGACCCCTCGCCGTAATCCTCGCCGACGATGATCAGCGCGCCGCCCGTCACCCCGCCCGAGGCGAGATTGGCCAGCGCGTCGGAAGCGACGTTCGTGCCGACCGTCGACTTGAACGTGATCGCGCCGCGCAGCGGATAATTGACCGACGCGGCCAGCGTTGCCGCGGCGGTGGCTTCGGAGGCGCTATGCTCGAAGCGAATGCCCAGCTCCATCAGCAAGTCATTGGCATCGGCAAACACATCCATCAAATGCGAGATCGGCGAGCCTTGATAACCGGCCACATACGCCACGCCGGATTGCAGCAAGGCTTTCGCCACGGCAAGAATGCCTTCGCCACGAAATTCTTCGCCGGCCTTGAGCCGCAGTTTCTCCACCTCGCGGCTGAATGATCGTTCGGCCATATTTTTTTACTCCATTATGGGGGCTGACAATGTTTCCGCATTCTAAACGGAATGCAGAGCGCGGTTTGTCCCGCTGTTGTTTCATGATCAAACTTCTGCAATGGCGGGATGAACGCTGCCCTGCCGGGCTGCAAACGTTGGGGTTCGCCTGTTACTTACCGCTAACTATGACTTGTCAAATGTGGTTGCCCCCGGATCCTGCCGGTAAAACTGCCGCAGTTGTTCGTACACCGCCGGATATTCCGTCTTCAGCACTGCCGGCGTCTCGAAAAAAACCTCGCTCGTGACGGCGAAAAATTCGGCGGGATGTTCGGCGGCGTAGGGATCAATCCAGGTTTCTTCGCCGCGATCGACGCGCGCGCAGAAATTTTCGTAGGCCGGCGCGAAGGCGTCGCGCCATGCCTGACGGCTCATGCCCTCGTGCAGCGGCGGCAGGCCGTCGGGCGGGCCGTTGAGCATGTCGAGCTTGTGGGCGAATTCGTGGATGACGACATTGATGCCGTCGGCTTCTTCCGGGCCGTCGAACCAGGAGAGCAGCACCGGGCCGTTTTCCCAGGCTTCGCCCGCCACTTCGGCGTCGAATTCATGCACCACGCCGTCTTCCGAGGCCAGACTTCGCGGGATGAGGAAATCGCCCGGATAAACGATCACGCCAAGCCAGCCGCGATAGGAATCAAGGCCCAGGTTGAGCACCGGCAGGCAGGCTTGCAGGGCGATGGCAAGCTGGATGGCCGGCGTCAGGCGCAAGCCTTGCGCGCCGTGCCATTCCTTTTGCGCGATGAATGCCAATGCCATTTCGCGCAGCCGCGCCCGCTCGGCGGCGGAGAGGTGGCCAAGAAAAGGCAGCCCGCGCTCCACCTGCGCCCATTGCTGCGGGGGAATGCCGGGCCGGGGCGGCGCGGCGCGGGCAAACAGTTTTTTCAGGGCGTCGAGCATGGTAGGAGCATAGCAGGATCAGTGGTTGGTCGTTAGTCGTTAGTCGCTAGTCGTTAGTCGCTTGTAACTAACGACTAGCGACTAACGACTATCCGCCCGACATCGGTGATAATGTCTCATTCTGCATTGCGTGATTTCCCGTGGTTGCCGTCACTCATTCCATTGCCCAGGCTGGCGCTGAAGAAGCGCGGCTGGATCTGCTTGCCGAAGGCTTGCCGCCCGAAGCGCGGGCGGCGCTTGCGCGCGCGATGGCGTATGCGGAAGCGCTTTACGGCGAGCGTTTGCTCGGCACCGGCGAGCCGGTTTGGCAGCACGCCATCGGCATGGCGCTGGTGACGGCCTCGTTGCGGCTCGATCTCGACACGCGCCTGGCGGCGCTGCTGTTCGCCGCGCTGGATTATTGCGAAGCGGGCGACGCCCGCGAACCACCCGCGGACGCGCTCGCGGGCCGCTTCGGCCAGCGGGTGCTTGAACTCGTCGACGGGCTGCGCCGCCTGAAGAAGCTGCGCCTCGTCGCGGGGGCGGGCGAGCGCACGCAGAGCGTGAAGGCGCAGGCCGAGGTGTTGCGCAAGATGCTGCTGGCAATGTCGGAAGATATTCGCGTCGTGTTGTTGCGTCTGGCCAGCCGCACGCAGACCTTGCGCCATCTGGTTGAGCACGCCGTGGCCGAGCGCGCCGAAATGGCGCACGAGAGCCTGGACATTTACGCGCCGCTCGCCAACCGGCTCGGCGTTTGGCATTTGAAGTGGGAGCTGGAGGATCTGGCTTTCCGTCTGCTCGAACCGGAGATGTACAAGCGCATCGCCAAAATGCTCGACGAGCGCCGCGTCGAGCGCGCGTCCTTCATCGAGGGCGCCGTGGCCTGTTTGCGGGCCGAGTTGAGCGCCGCCGGCGTGAACGCCGAGGTGTATGGACGCCCCAAGCATATCTACAGCATCTACAGCAAGATGCGCGCCAAGAATCTCGACTTCACCGAGGTCTACGACGTGCGGGCGTTGCGCGTGCTGGTGGATGAAGTGAAGGATTGCTATACCGCGCTCGGCATCGTGCACCACATCTGGCAGCCGATTCCGAAAGAGTTTGACGATTACATATCGCATCCGAAGGGCAACGATTACCGCTCGCTCCACACGGCGGTGATCGGCCCCGGCGGGCGGGCGCTGGAAGTGCAGATTCGCACGCACACCATGCACCAGCACGCCGAGCTGGGCGTTGCCGCCCACTGGCGCTACAAGGAGAAAACCGGCGCTGACGCGCGCTATGACGACAAGATTGCCTGGCTGCGCCAACTGCTTTCCTGGCGCGACGAGATCAGCGATGCCGCCGAGTGGGTGAGCGGTTTCAAGCATGCTGCCCTCGACGACACCATTTACGTCATGACCCCGCAAGGTCGCGTGTTCGATCTGGCGCGCGGCGCCACGCCGGTGGATTTTGCCTATCGCGTGCATACCGATCTTGGCCACCGCTGCCGCGGCGCGCGCGTCAATGGCGCGCTGGTGCCGCTCAACACGCCGCTGGGGAGCGGGCAGACGGTGGAGATTGTCACCGTCAAGCAGGGCGGCCCTTCGCTCGACTGGCTGCAACCGGAGTTGGGCTATCTCGCCACCACGCGCGCGCGGGCGAAAGTGCGGCAGTGGTTCGCCGCGCAGGAAGAAGCCGAGATGCTGGCGCAGGGCCGCGCCGTGGTGACGCGCGTGACGCGCGAGATGCAGCGCGAAGGGCAGAGCGGCGCGAACCTCGAAGAACTGGCGCGCAAACTCGGCTTCGCCCATGCCGACGCGCTCTATCTTGCCGTGGCGAGAAATGAAGTCAGCCTGCGCCAGTTGCAAACCGCTTTGCGTCCGGCGGAGGCCGCGCCGGAAGCGCCCGCCATCCAGACCCGGCGCAGCAAGGCATCGGCCAGCGGCGTGCTGGTCGTCGGCGTGGACAAACTGCTCACCCAGCTTGGCCGCTGCTGCAAACCGGCGCCGCCCGATGCCATTGCCGGTTTCGTCACGCGCGGCAAGGGCGTCTCCATTCACCGCCTGGAGTGCATCAACTTCCGCAATATGAGCGGACGCAATCCCGAGCGCGTCGTCAGCGCGGAGTGGGGCGGCGGCGCGGCGGTGTTTTATCCCGTCGACATCACCGTCGAGGCGCAGGACCGCCAGGGTTTGCTGCGCGACATTTCCGAAGTGCTCTCGCGCGAGAAGATCAACGTCACGGCGGTGAACACCCTGTCAAAACAGGGCGGCGCCCGCATGGGCTTTACCATCGAAGTGAGCGGCGTGGCGCAGTTGCAGCGCGCGCTGAAACTCATCGGCGGCATCAATGGCGTGCAACGCGCCCATCGCGGGTGATGGCGCGGGTGATTGAACAGGCGGAATAAAACATGACGCAATCCGCCAGCATCCCCCTGTCCCGCCCGCTTGGGGTAAATGCAATTGCCCTGCCGTCCTGATCGATTCACCAGCGCAGCGCATGCGATAATTCGGCGCGGGAGAGAAAAGTCTGACGCTGGCGGACGGCCTCGCCGCGAAATGTCATAATTCGGCGCGGGAGAAGCCGCGCGGCAGGGCAGCGCGCCGGATGCGGCGCGAGGGGAATGAGCACAATCGAAAAGGAGAGTGGAATTGAAGATTCTTGTACCGATCAAGCGCGTGGTTGACTACAACGTCAAGGTGCGCGTCAAGGGTGACGGTTCCGGCGTGGATCTCGCCAACGTCAAGATGTCGATGAATCCCTTCGACGAGATCGCCGTCGAAGAGGCGGTGCGCCTGAAGGAAGCCGGCATCGCCACCGAAGTGGTCGCGGTGTCCTGCGGCGTCGCGGCCTGCCAGGAAACCCTGCGCACGGCGCTGGCCATCGGCGCCGATCGCGCCATTCTGGTCGAGAGCGACGCCGATTTGCAGCCGCTCGCGGTGGCCAAGCTGATGAAGGCCATCGCCGGGAAAGAAAACCCGCAAGTCGTCATCTTCGGCAAGCAGGCCATTGATGATGACGCCAACCAGACCGGCCAGATGTTCGCCGCCCTGATGGGCTGGCCGCAAGCCACATTCGCCTCGAAGGTTGTCATTGCCAACGGCAAGGCGACGGTGACGCGCGAAATCGACGGCGGTCTGGAAACCGTCGAGCTTGCGCTGCCGGCGGTCATCACCACCGATCTGCGCCTGAACGAGCCGCGCTATGCCACGCTGCCCAACATCATGAAGGCGAAGAAAAAGCCGCTGGATACGCTGAAACCGGCGGATCTCGGCGTCGACGTCACGCCGCGCCTGACGACGCTGAAAGTCACCGAGCCGCCGAAACGCGCGGGCGGCGTCAAGGTGGCCGATGTCAAACAACTGGTCGAAAAACTCAAGAACGAAGCGAAGGTGATCTGATGGCTATCCTCGTCATTGCCGAACACGACAACGCGTCGCTGAAAGCCGCGACGCGCAATACCCTCACCGCCGCCAAACAACTCGGCGGCGACATTCATGTGCTGGTCGCCGGCAGCGGCTGCGCCGCCGCCGCGCAGGAAGCCGCGCAACTCGATGGCGTGGCCAAGGTGCGCGTCGCCGACGCCGCGGCCTATGCCGAACAACTGCCGGAAAATCTGTCCGCGCTGATCCACGCCAATGCCGCCGGTTACAGCCACATCCTGGCGCCCGCGTCCACCTTCGGCAAGAACCTGCTGCCGCGCGTGGCGGCGCTGCTCGACGTGGCGCAAATTTCCGACATCGTTGCCGTCGAATCCGCCGACACCTTCGTGCGCCCGATCTACGCCGGCAACGCGCTGGCGACAGTGAAAAGCGCCGACGGCGTGAAAGTCATCACCGTGCGCGGCACCGCCTTCGAGGCGGCGGGCAAGGGCGGCCCGGCGGCGGTGGAAACGATGGCCGCCGGCGCCGATGCCGGCGTATCGAAGCTCATCGGGCGCGAATTGACCAAGAGCGCGCGGCCCGAACTGGGCGCGGCGAAAGTCATCGTCTCCGGCGGGCGCGGCCTTGGCAGCGGCGAGAATTACCACGGCGTGCTGGAGCCGCTGGCGGACAAACTCGGCGCGGCGCTGGGCGCCTCCCGCGCGGCGGTCGACGCCGGTTTCGCGCCGAACGATTATCAAGTCGGGCAAACCGGCAAGATCGTCGCGCCGGAACTCTATATTGCCGTTGGCATTTCCGGCGCCATCCAGCACCTTGCGGGCATGAAAGACAGCAAGGTCATCGTCGCCATCAACAAAGACCCCGAAGCGCCCATCTTCCAGGTGGCCGATTACGGCCTCGTCGGCGACCTGTTCCAGGCCGTGCCGGAACTGGTGGCGGAACTGGGATAGCGGTTTCGCGCAGGGCGGAGGGCGGCTTCGCCTGATCCGCCCTGCGGACTATTCTTGAACCCCGCCCCCTGATGCGGGTAAATAAGGTATATTGCATTTTGTGCCCCAATAATGGGTAATTTCGCTCACTGTCATGCAGGCCTTCACTATTCGAGAACTGCGCGAACGCTCCGGCGACCTCAGCCGCGAGGCTGAACAAGGCCGCTTGGCGCTGGTTACCCGCCACGGACAGCCTTTGTTCGTCAGCGTCCCTTTTACCGATGAATTGCTCGACGCCGGCGTCCATACGGCATTGGCGGTTAATTTGTTCAAGAACGGCGACATCACGTCCGCTCGCGCAGCCAAGCTGGCGCGGATGAGCCTGCCGCAGTTTTTGGCGCATCTGAGCGCGCAGGGCATTCCGGCCGTCGATTACGCTTCGGATGAGTTGGCGCAGGAACTCGCTGCCTTCGATACGGTTCGATGAGCCGGCCTGCCGTCGTTGCCGATGCCGGACCGCTGATCGCGCTGGCGGGTTGCGATCAACTGGAATTGCTGCTTGCCGTTTTCGATGCCCTCCATATACCGCAGGCGGTACTGGATGAGGCCTCGGCAAATCGCGCGCGCTTGGGCGCAGCCGACATCGCGGTTTTTGCGCAAGCCCATGCGCAGGTGCATTCGCATCGTGATGATGCCGTCTACGCCGCCGCCGTCACTCACCTCGATGAAGGCGAAGCGCAGGCATTGAGCCTGGCGCATGCGCTGGGCTGCGGGGTGCTGATGGATGAGCGCCGTGGCCGTCAAGCGGCAATCCGCCAAGGCTCGCCCCTGTTTGGCGTATTGGGTGTGTTGTTGCAGTCCAAGCGCATCGGCAAGATTGAGCGTGTTGCTCCGGTTCTCGACCGGATGCAAGCCAATGGCTACCGGATATCACAGGCGCTTGTTCAAGAGACTTTGGCGCTGGCTGGCGAAGTCAAGCAGTCCACCTGAGCTTTTCTTGAAACTTGCCGTTGGGTGTATGGGGGCAAGCGCCGGGTGAGCGTGAAAGCCGCCTCCCATCGTTATTCCGCGACTTCGCGCGGAATAACGTGACGGGAACCGCTTTCATCATTCGGGGTGGCACCAGAAAGCCTTAACTAAAACGAGCGCCATGGAATCGAAAGTCTGTTCCCGCTTTCGCGGGAATGGCAGCTGGCGGACGGCCCTCATGGCTTCCCGCGCCAGCGGGAAGCCATGAATCAAGAGAGGGGCGTTGCCGCCATGCCCCGCCCAAATCACATATTCGGATAAACCGGCCCTTCGCCGCCCTGGGGCGTGACCCAGGTGATGTTCTGCGTCGGGTCTTTGATGTCGCAGGTCTTGCAGTGCACGCAGTTCTGCGCGTTGATTTGCAGGCGCGGGTTCGTGCCGTCTTCATCGCGCACGATTTCGTACACGCCGGCGGGGCAGTAGCGTTGCTCGGGCGCGTCGTAGAGGGCGAGGTTGGTGCGGATCGGCGCGCTTTCATCCTTCAAGTGCAGATGGCAGGGCTGGTTCTCCTCGTGGTTGGTATTCGAGAGGAATACGGAGGAGAGGCGGTCGAAGGTGATGATGCCGTCGGGTTTCGGGTAGGCAATCGGCTGGCAGTCCGCCGCTTTTTTCAGCTTGAGGTGGTCGGCGGCAAGGCGCAGCGTCCACGGCGCCTTGCCGCGAAACACTTGCTGGTCGATGCCGAACATGAGCGAGCCGAACCACAGCCCCTTGCTCATCCACGGCTTGAAGTTGCGCGCCCGGTGCAGTTCCTCGAAGAGCCAGGAGGCGCGGAATTTTTGCGGGTAGGCGCTCAGCTCATCGCCGCCGCGGCCGGCGGCAAGCGCCTCGGCGGCGGCTTCGGCGGCGAGCATGCCGGTTTTCAATGCGCCGTGCGTGCCCTTGATGCGCGCGGCATTGAGGAAGCCGGCGTCATCACCGATCAGCGCGCCGCCGGGGAAGGTGAGTTTGGGCAAGGCTTGCAGACCGCCCGCGGCCATTGCCCGCGCGCCGTAGGCGATGCGTTTGCCGCCTTCGAGGAAGGGTTTGACCAGGGGATGCAGCTTGTAACGCTGGAATTCCTCGAACGGCGAGAGATACGGATTGCTGTAGGCCAGGCCGACGACATAACCGATCGAGACCAGATTGCCTTCGAGGTGATAGATGAAGCCGCCGCCGTAGGTGTCCGGCTGCATCGGCCAGCCGCCGGTGTGCATGACCAGCCCCTTGACGTGCTTTTCCGGCGTGACTTCCCACAGTTCCTTGAGGCCGATGCCGTAGACCTGCGGATCGACGCCGTCGCGCAGATTGAATTTCGCTTCGAGCTGCTTGCCCAGATGACCGCGGCATCCCTCGGCGAAGAGCGTGTATTTGGCCAGCAATTCCATGCCGGGCTGATACGCGCCGGTTGGCTGATTGTCGCGCCCGACGCCCATGTCGCCGGTGGCAACGCCCCTCACCGAGCCGTCTTCGGCGTAAAGCACTTCGGCGCCGGCAAAGCCCGGATAAATCTCCACGCCCAGCGCCTCAGCCTTTTGCGCCAGCCAGCGGCAGACATTGCCCAGGCTGACGATGTAATTGCCGTGGTTGAGGAAGCAGCCGGGGAGGAGGGCGTTGGGCAGCTTCGTCCCGCCCGTCTTGGAGAGAATCACGAAGCGGTCTTCGGTCACCGGGGTATCCAGCGGCGCGCCCGGGTCGTTCCGGCATTCCGGGATCAGTTCGGCGATCGCGCGCGGGTCCATCACCGCGCCGGAGAGAATATGCGCGCCGATTTCGGCCCCTTTTTCGATCAGACAGACGTTGATCTCGGCGTTGATCTGCTTGAGCCGGATGGCGGCGGCAAGACCCGCCGGGCCGCCGCCAACGATGACGACATCGAATTCCATGGATTCGCGCTGCATATTGTGTTCCCCTTTTTTGCGTGGCCCCGGCGGGGCCGTTTTCCATTCATCCCCATTCGTTTCGCGGGGGCATGAAGACGGGAGCCATTATAATTCGATTCGATCCATCCCCTTTCCGCACATTTCCACCGTCTTGCCGTCCTGCGACGCCAGACTTTTGCCATCGTGAGGAGTTGCCATGCTGATCGACCGCCACCGTTGCGCCCTGCTGGTCATCGACATTCAAGAGCGCCTGTTGCCGCACATCGACGACGGGCAGGCGGTGCTCGACCATGCCGTCTGGCTCGTCAAGATCGCGCAGCGTCTTAGCGTGCCGACGATGGTCTCCGAGCAATATCCCAAAGGCATCGGCCCGACGGTGGCCGTCCTGCGGGAACAGACTTTTGCCGGGGCGATCGGCGAGAAGCTGCATTTTTCCTGCGTCGCCGCCAAATGCCTCGATGGTCTGCCCGGCGCGGAGCGCGCGCAGATCATCGTCACCGGCATCGAATCCCACGTCTGTGTGCTGCAAACCGTGCTCGATCTGCGCCGGCAGGGAAAGGACGTTTTCGTCGTCGCCGACGCTGTTGGCTCGCGCCGGGCTGCCGACAAGGAACTGGCCCTCGCGCGCATGCGCGCCGAGGGCGCGCACATCGTCTCGCGCGAGATGGTCGTCTTTGAATGGCTGAGGCAGGCGGGGACGGATGAGTTCCGCCAGATCAGCCGGGAATTTATCAAGTAATCGAGTTTGCGTGTGCGCCGCTGACGTTTTCCCGCTATTCAACAGGGATAAACGAAAAGTCTGGCGCCAGAGGACGGCATGTTTGCGGCATCGGCAAGCGGCACGCTGGCATAATCAGGCGGAATCGCGGATAATGTCCCTTCGCAAGGTCGGCATGACTGGGTGCCAGGAGCGCCCAGCGCCGCTCCGGCTCGCTCAGGGTTATTCAGAGGTTCCTTAAAGTCGAGGAAAAATTCGTGAATGGGCGCGGGCGGCAGCATCGCCGGCTCTCGACTTCATTAAAAACCATCAAATGGAGCACACAATGAGCGCAAGCACGCTTATCAAAGTCCCTCAGGGCGGCGCAAAAATCATTCCCGGCAAGCCTGTGCCGGACAATCCGATCATTCCCTATATCGAAGGCGACGGCATCGGCGTCGACATCACGCCGGTGATGATGAAAGTCGTCGACGCGGCGGTGGCCAAGGCCTACGGCGGCAAGAAGAAAATCCACTGGATGGAGGTCTACGCCGGCGAGAAATCCACCCGGCTCTATGGCGGCGATGTCTGGCTGCCGGGCGAGACGCTGGAGGCGCTGAAGGAATATTCCGTTTCCATCAAGGGGCCGATGACCACGCCGGTGGGCGGCGGCATCCGCTCGCTCAACGTCGCCCTGCGTCAGGAACTCGATCTCTACCAGTGCGTGCGCCCGGTGCGCTACTTCAAGGGCGTGCCCAGCCCGCTGAAAGACCCGAGCAAGGTGGATATGGTGATCTACCGCGAGAACACGGAAGACATTTACGCCGGCATCGAGTGGGCCGCCGAGACGGACGCCTGCAAGAAAGTCATCAAGTTTTTGCAGGAAGAAATGGGCGTGCGGAAAATCCGTTTCCCGGAAACCTCCGGCATCGGCATCAAGCCGGTTTCGCGCGAGGGCACGTCGCGCCTGATGCGCGCCGCCATCCGTTATGCCATCGACAATGATCGCAAATCGGTGACGCTGGTGCACAAGGGCAACATCCAGAAATTCACCGAGGGCGGCTTCCGCGACTGGGGCTACGAAGTGGCGCAGAAGGAATTCGGCGCGCAGCTTCTCGACGGCGGCCCCTGGTGTTCGTTCAAGAACCCGAACACGGGCCGCGAGATCATCATCAAGGATGTCATCGCCGACGCCTTCCTGCAACAGATCCTGTTGCGCCCGGCGGAATACGATGTCATCGCCACGCTGAACCTGAACGGCGATTACATTTCCGACGCGCTGGCGGCCCAGGTCGGCGGCATCGGCATCGCGCCCGGCGCCAACATTTCCGACCAGTACGCCTGCTTCGAGGCCACCCACGGCACGGCGCCGAAGTACGCGGGCAAGGATTACGTGAACCCCGGTTCGCTGATTCTGTCCGCCGAGATGATGCTGCGCCACATGGGTTGGCGCGAAGCCGCCGATCTCATCATCAAGTCGATGGAAGCGGCCATCGCCGACAAGATCGTCACCTATGACTTCGCCCGCCTGATGGAAGGCGCCACCGAAGTGAAGTGCTCGGCGTTCGGCCAGGCGATGATCGACCGGATGTAAGGCGGCGGCTTGCAATGGGCAAAAAAGCCGGCGCATGCCGGCTTTTTTGTTGCGATGGAGAAACAGGGCCGTCCCGCGACTGGCGTTCCCGCGAAAGAACGTCACCCCCGCGAAGGCGGGGGCGGGAACGGACTGTTGATGTCGGATCACAAAAAAAGCCCGCGCCCTTTCAGGCGCGAGCTTCCGCAAATCGGGATAGACAAGCCGCCTCAGGCGGCCTGGATATTCGAGGCTTGTTTGCCTTTCTGGCCTTGCGTTACCTCGAAGGAGACTTTTTGCCCTTCCTTGAGCGTTTTGAAACCGCCCATCTGGATTGCCGAAAAATGGGCGAACAGATCCTCACTGCCGTCATCCGGCGTGATGAATCCGAAGCCCTTGGCGTCGTTGAACCACTTGACTGTACCTGTTGCCATAAAATGCTTTCCTCATATTGAAACTGAAACGCCTTGGCCGGACAATTGATATTGCCCGGATGTTTGCTTTGAAAGAGCGCGGCAAGCGCGGGAGCGAAGCAGGATTCGGGAAGAAACGCGGCATTCAACCAGCGGCATTGCCTGAACTTCGTGACAAACACGGTTGGACTTTTACGCCATTCAAATACGATGCGTCAAGCTATTTCCATGCTGCACAACAGCAATCTGTTGTTTTCAGGGATCAGCAGGTTGGCGGTGAGCCGCAGGCGAACCCCAACATCAAAAGCTTGCCCCCGCGAAGGCGGGGGGCTGGCGTCGTGGAACGGCCCCGGTTGGGGTGCGCTGCGCTCACCCAACCTACCCCCTGATTCCTGATACCTGGATTAGAATTACTCTATGGCAACGCGCGGGCAGCAACAACAAGATGGATCGGTGCTTGAGGCGGAACGGGTCAGCACCCGTCCGCCGCCGCTGTTCAAGGTTTTGCTATTGAATGACGATTACACGTCGATGGATTTTGTCGTCGTCGTGCTGCGAAAATTTTTCGGCATGAGCCGGGAACAGGCCACGCATATCATGCTTAAAATCCACACGGAGGGCGCCGGCGTGTGCGGCGTTTTCCCGCAGGACGTGGCTGCCACCAAGGTCGAACGGGTCACCCGTTTCGCCCGCCAACACCAACATCCGCTGGCATGCAAAATGGAGGAGAACTAAAAATGATTGCGCAGGAACTGGAAGTCAGCCTTCATATGGCTTTTGTCGAGGCAAGGAAGAAGCGCCACGAGTTCATCACCGTGGAGCACTTGCTGCTTGCCCTGCTCGACAATCCTTCCGCCGTCGTGGTCTTGCGCGCCTGCGCCGCCAACATTGAGGAATTGCGCAAGGAACTGATCGACTTCATCGACAAACACACGCCCACCATCGCCGGCGTGGAGGAGATCGAAACCCAGCCGACCCTGGGCTTCCAGCGCGTCGTCCAGCGCGCCATTTTGCATGTGCAGTCTTCCGGCAAGAAGGAAGTCACCGGCGCCAATGTGCTGGTCGCCATCTTCGGCGAGAAGGATTCGCACGCCGTCTATTACCTGCAACGCCAGAGCGTCACCCGGCTCGACGTGGTGAATTTCATCTCGCACGGCATCACCAAAGCGCCGGCGCAAAGCGGCGCGCGCAACGAGAACGAGCCGCCGCGCGAACAGGAAAGCCCGCAGCCCGGCGGCGCGCTGGAGAGCTACACGCAGAATCTCAACACGCAGGCCTTGATGGGCAAGATTGATCCGCTCATCGGCCGCGACAAGGAGCTTGAGCGCGTCATCCAGACGCTGTGCCGCCGGCGCAAGAATAATCCGCTGCTGGTCGGCGAAGCGGGCGTCGGCAAGACCGCCATCGCCGAAGGGCTGGCGCGCCGCATCGTCGAAGGCCGCGTGCCGGAAATTCTCGCCCGCGCCCAGATTCATATGCTCGACATGGGATCGCTTCTGGCCGGCACCAAGTATCGCGGCGATTTCGAGCAGCGCCTGAAGGCGGTGTTGAAGCAACTGGCGGATAACGCCAACGTCATTCTTTTCATCGACGAGATTCACACCCTGATCGGCGCCGGCGCGGCCTCGGGCGGCACGATGGACGCCTCGAATCTGCTCAAGCCCGCGCTTGCCTCCGGCCAGATGAAGTGCATTGGCGCGACCACCTATACCGAATACCGCGGCGTGTTCGAGAAGGATCATGCCTTGTCGCGGCGCTTCCAGAAAATCGACGTCAACGAGCCGTCGGTGGAAGAAACCGTCTCCATTCTCAAGGGGCTGAAAACGCGCTTCGAGCAGCATCACGGCGTGAAATATTCCGCCCATGCCATCTCCAGCGCGGCTGAGCTTTCCGCCCGCTACATCAGCGACCGCCACCTGCCGGACAAGGCCATCGACGTCATCGACGAAGCGGGCGCGGCGCAGCGCATCCTGCCCAAATCGAGGCAGAAAAAAGTCATCGGCAAAACCGAGATCGAGGAAATCGTCGCCAAGATCGCCCGCGTGCCCTCGCAGCATGTTTCCTCGGACGACCGCACGGCGCTGAAAAATCTCGACCGCGATTTGAAGTCCGTCGTCTTCGGTCAGGACAAAGCCATCGAGGCGCTGGCCAAGGCCATCAAAATGTCGCGCTCCGGCCTGGGCAATCCGACCAAGCCGATCGGCAGCTTTCTCTTCTCCGGCCCGACCGGCGTCGGCAAAACCGAAGTCGCGCGCCAGCTTGCCTATTGCATGGGCATCGAACTGGTGCGCTTCGACATGTCGGAATACATGGAGCGCCATGCCGTCTCGCGTCTGATCGGCGCGCCGCCCGGCTATGTCGGTTTCGATCAGGGCGGCCAGCTCACCGAGGCCATCACCAAAAAACCGCACGCCGTGCTGCTGCTCGACGAGATCGAGAAAGCGCACCCGGATGTCTACAACATCCTCTTGCAGGTCATGGATCACGGCACGCTGACGGACAACAATGGCCGCCAGACCGATTTCCGCAACGTCATCATCGTCATGACCACCAACGCCGGGGCCGAGATGCTGCAAAAAGGCAGCATCGGGTTTTCAACATCGCGCGCGACGGGCGACGAAATGGCGGAAATCAAACGCCAGTTCTCGCCGGAATTCCGCAATCGCCTCGACGCCATCATCTCTTTCGCCGCGCTCGACCGCGAAGTCATTCTGCGCGTGGTAGACAAATTCCTCATCCAGTTGGAAGACCAACTGCATGAGAAAAAGGTCGAAGCGGTCTTCACCGACCGGCTGAAAGACTGGCTGGCCGAAAAAGGCTTCGACCCGCTCATGGGCGCGCGGCCCATGGCGCGCCTGATTCAGGACGCCATTCGCGCCGCGCTCGCCGACGAACTGCTGTTTGGCCGTCTCGCCAACGGCGGCCACGTCACCATTGATCTGGACGACGAGCAGAAAGTAAAACTGTGCTTTGATGAGGTGGTTGAGGCCGTTGTGTGAGCAGGGCAAATGCGATTGCCCTGGTTGTGTGCGCCTCACACGCCACACATTCCAGAACGGCGGCTACAATGCCGCCGTTTCTTTTTTGGGAGCCGAAAATGAGTTTTCACACCGCCGATCTGTGCGACCAATACGAAGATCAAGTTCGCGCCGGGCGCATCCAGGTGCTCGAACCGATGCTGAATTCATACGGGGGGCGCGCCGCGTTTCATGGCCGCATCGCCACGCTCAAGCTGTTCGAGGACAACACGCTGGTGCGCAAGGCGCTCGAATCGCCCGGCGAAGGGCGCGTGCTGGTGATCGACGGCGGCGGCAGTCTGCGCTGCGCCCTGGTCGGCGATCAGCTCGCCGCGCTCGGCGTCAAAAACGGCTGGGCGGGTATCGTCGTCTATGGCTGCCTCCGCGATTCCGCCGCCATCGGCGAGATGGCCATCGGCGTGTTCGCGCTCGACACGCATCCGCTGAAAAGCATCAAGAAAAACACCGGCGAAACCGACATCGCCGTGCGCTTCGGCGGCGTCACCTTCACGCCCGGCCACTACCTGTATGCTGATGACGACGGCATTATCGTCGCGCCGAATCAGCTTGCCGCCTGAAAGGCCGTCCTCCGGCGCCAGACTTTGCTGCATTGCAGCGTCTTTCCGCTCCTGAAAATCAAAAAACGCCCCGCAATCCGGTTGATTTCATGTAACACGCTGTATTTGCAGAGAAAATAAATTATCTATAAGACTGACCTGCCTATTGTTGCTGCGCAAAAATCTCTCTATACTTTTACCTGCAAATCACGGCTGGCCGGCGCTCCTCCGGCTGGTTCATTTTCAAACATCCAAGCACTGACGAAAAGGATCGCAATGAACGACGAACTCGAAGTTACCAAGCTCAAGAAAGAATGGGCCGAAAATCCCCGCTGGAAGAACATCAAGCGCGGCTACACGGCGGAAGATGTCATCCGCCTGCGCGGCTCCCTGCACATTGAGCACACCCTGGCCCGCCGTGGCGCGGAAAAACTGTGGAGCCTGGTCAATAACGAACCCTTCGTCAATGCCCTGGGCGCGCTCACTGGCAACCAGGCCATGCAGCAGGTCAAGGCCGGCCTGAAGGCGATTTATCTCTCCGGCTGGCAGGTCGCGGGCGACGCCAACATCGCCGGCGAAATGTACCCGGACCAGTCGCTCTACCCCGCCAACTCCGTGCCGATGGTGGTCAAGCGCATCAACAACACCTTCCAGCGTTGCGACCAGATTCAATGGTCGGAAGGCAAACGCCCCGGCGATGAAGGCTATACCGACTACTTCGCCCCCATCGTCGCCGACGCCGAAGCCGGTTTTGGCGGCGTGCTCAACGCATTCGAGCTGATGAAGGCCATGATCGAAGCCGGCGCTGCCGGCGTGCACTTTGAAGACCAGCTCGCCGCCGTCAAAAAGTGCGGCCACATGGGCGGCAAAGTGCTCGTGCCCTCGCGCGAAGCCGTCGCCAAGCTGGTCGCCGCGCGTCTGGCCGCCGACGTCATGGGCGTGCCGACGCTGCTCGTCGCCCGCACCGACGCCGAAGCCGCCGATCTGCTCACCTCCGATATCGACGCCAATGACAAGCCGTTCTGCACCGGCGAGCGCACCGTCGAAGGCTTCTACAAAACCAAGCCGGGCGTCGACCAAGCCATTTCGCGCGGCCTGGCCTACGCCCCCTATGCCGATCTCGTATGGTGCGAAACCGGCAAGCCCGATCTCGCCTTCGCCAAAAAATTCGCCGAAGCGATCCGCAAGCAATTCCCCGGCAAGCTGCTTGCCTACAACTGCTCGCCTTCCTTCAACTGGAAAAAGAATCTCGACGATGCCACCATCGCCAAATTCCAGAAAGAACTCGGCGCGATGGGCTACAAATTCCAGTTCATCACCCTGGCCGGCTTCCACAGCCTCAACTACTCGATGTTCAACCTGGCCCACGGCTATGCCCGCAACCAGATGAGCGCCTTCGTCGAGTTGCAGGAAGCCGAATTCGCCGCCGCTGAAAAGGGCTTCACCGCCGTCAAGCACCAGCGCGAAGTGGGCACCGGCTATTTCGATGCCGTCACCACCACCATCGAACGCGAAGCCTCCACCGCCGCGCTGAAAGGCTCGACGGAAGACGAGCAGTTCTTCGACAAGAAAGCAGGCCACTGAGCGTCATGGCATTGCATTGTTTTTGAGCGGGCGCAGCCCGCGAACAACCGTCACCCCTTTCCTCGGGAAAGGGGCTGGGGGAAAGGTTCATATGAAGAGCCACCTGCGGGTGGCTCTTTTTTTTGGCAATAAGGCCGTCCGCCAGCGCCAGACTTTCAAAATATGCGCATCTGTTTGTTTTCAGACGGAACCGCCGAAAATTCAGCGCTAACCAACTTGCCAAAATAAACCAACTTGGTTAGAATTCGTTTATGGAGAAACGAACCCCTCATTGCAAGCTGCCAGTCGTCAAAGCCTTGCTGGAAGCTGGTAAGGTGCGTACCACGCACGCGGCGCGTACCGGCGCAAATGAGTTGGGGTTTGCCTTCTCCGACATGCTGGACGTAGTGATGGCGCTGACGCCAGCGGACTTCTACAAGAGCATGACCACCCATGCCGATCACACGATATGGCAGGACGTGTACCGCCCCAGCACGCAGGCGGGCGACGTGTACCTGAAGCTGTGACGGTCATTGATGACCTGCTGATCGTGTCTTTCAAGGAGCTATGACCATGAAATGCCCTGTTTGCGGCGCGGCGGAACTGATCCATGACACCCGCGACTTGCCCTATACCTACAAAGGTGAAACCACCGTCATTGCGGCGGTGACGGGCGACTTCTGCCCGGCCTGCGCCGAGTCGGTTTTGGACGCGGCGGAATCGAACCGCGTCATGCGCGAGATGCGCGCTTTCTCCAAACAGGTGAACGCGGCCATCGTCGATCCGGGCTTCATCACGGACGTGCGCAAAAAGCTCGATCTCGACCAGCGCGAAGCCGCCGAAATCTTCGGCGGTGGCATCAATGCCTTCTCTCGCTACGAGAACGGCAAGACCAAGCCGCCGTTGGCCTTGGTCAAGCTGTTCAAGCTGCTGGATCGTCACCCCGATCTACTCGACGAGGTTAGAACCGCTTAAGCGCAGCGAGCGCCACAACACAGGCCGTCCTGTGACGCCAGACTTTTGATGTTCACCTGAAAGTCTGACGCCGCAGGACGGCGCTTACCGCGCAGTGTGGGGGTTCGCCTTCCGGCTCCCCCAAACTTATCTGCTGATTTCTGATTCCCGATCCCCGATTCACCGGAACGCGAAATACTCGCGGTGGAAATGGCGCGCTTCCAATCCTGCTTGCCGCCAGGCGCGTTGCAGCGCGTCGCCGAAAGCCTGCGGGCCGCAGAACCACAGATGTTGGCCGTGCGTGGCACGTTTCTGATCGGCGAGGATGCGTTTCAGATCGAGCAGGCCGTCGCGCTGGGCGTCGATCCAGTGCAACTGGACATTGGCGCGCGCGCACATTCCTTCCAGCAGTTCCCGGAAGGGGCTGTTGACGGGCGCGCAGTAGTAGAAATCCACTGGCATATTGGCCGGTTCCCGGGCCAGCGTTTCCAGCCGCGCCAGAAAGGGCGTGATGCCGATGCCCGCGCCGACCCAGACTTGCGCCTGGCCATCGGCGCGAAAATCAAATCCGCCATACGGTCCTTCGAGCGTTACCGCCATGCCGGGGCGCAGCGTGTCGAGCAGCGCGCGGGTGTCGTCGCCCAGCGCCTTGATGCAGAAGCGCAACTGGCGCGGATCGTTGCTGCCGCCGGCGATGGTGAAAGGATGCGCGTCGCGGCTCGCGCGCCAACGCACGAAGGCGAACTGGCCCGCGCGGTGCGGCATGCC
>Ga0209628_10000641_pt1 | contig 21588 bp, 15 predicted proteins | sample TergutCu122P4_FD_187285 | JGI IMG/M metagenome (GOLD analysis project Ga0209628, IMG submission 187285) | Cubitermes ugandensis P4 segment gut microbial communities from Kakamega Forest, Kenya - Cu122 P4 (SPAdes) (version 2) | ecosystem: Host-associated > Arthropoda: Insects > Digestive system...
AGCCAACTCATGTATATACGCCATAATCGGCACTTTTATTTCTCTTTTTATTTTATATAACTCGCTGTTTTTCATTACTTTCTATCACTTTAATTCTAATAACACTTTAATGGCGTCAATGAAACTTTAATGATATAAAAACGTACATATTTTTTATTTATTGTGTAATTATACTTCATAAGGATTTAATACCGTAAGGTCTGGAATAAATTTAAAATCATCAATATTTCTCGTTATTAGAATTAAATTACCAACAATGGCAGTGGCGGCAATAATGGCATCACCTAATTTCATTTTTCGGAATGAACGTTTCAATTCTATCGTTTTTTCTGTAACGATTTCATTTAGCGGTAAATTTTCAGATAACGATATAAAACTACTCATCGCCGATATTTTATGTGGCAAATCATTGTAACCCAAAACTTCAATTTTTGTTACCACCGAAATCAAAAACTGTGAATTGAACAGATTTTCGACAAAATTAGAACCTTTTTCGGGTATCAAACCTGCCATATAATCTATTAGTACATTGCTGTCTATCAAATACTTCTGTCCCATTCTTGCCGTACTGTTGTTAAATATTGATTAAATGATTTTGCCTCTTCAGCATTCAAAATACCCTTAAATTGAGACGCATTCATTGGTTTCGTATGTTTAAGCGTTTCTATTTCATCGGAAACATAAATCAAAAACTCCACTTTTTTTCCAACATAATGATTGGGTAAAGCAAGTTCTACTACTGTTTGACTCGGAATTAATGTCGTATGTACCATAGCCTTAATTTTTTATAAAAACGTACATATTTTTTATTTATTGTGTAACGCATATTTTTTTTTTCATTTATTACAAATTATCCAACGGACTTCTTATTTTTCGTATATTGTTGTTTGTTACATCGGTATAGATGAGCGTGGTTTTCAAATCTTTATGCCCCAAAAGTTCTTGAATAAACCGAATATCCGTTCCTTGCTCCAACAAATGCGTGGCGTAACTATGCCGCAGACTGTGAATGCCCACATTTTTATTTACACCCGCCTTGTGCAACGCACTTTTGAACACATTTTGCAGACTACGTTTGCTATATTGACCGCCGTCTTGCCCCTCAAAAAGATACTTTTTAGGACGATACATCTTATAATACGCTCTTAATTGTTCCAAAACCGATTCGGGCAAATTCACGTATCTGTCTTTTTTTCCTTTGCTTTTTTCTATAAAAACCTGCATGTTTTTGCTGTCAATATCTTCTATTTTTAGGTTGATAATCTCCGAAAGACGCAATCCCATACCATAACACAGTTTTAGCATCGTATTGTGTTTCAGATTGGTAGTTGCGTCAAACATTTTTTTGATGTCGCTCTGATGAATGGTTTTTGGAAGTATAAAATGTTTTTTCGGTCGAGGAATATTCACAAAAAACTTTTCCCGATGCAATACTTGTTCAAAATAAAACTTCAAAGCGTTCAGCCGACTATGTAAAGTATTCTCTTTTAATCGAAGTTGTTCGTAGCAATAAAGCATATAACGTCTTACTTTTTGCGAATCGCAACTGTCCACAGGATTGTTTTTTAACGCCATCAAAAACTGAGCAAACTCGTTCTGATACGTTTTTATCGTATTTTCGCTATACCCTTTCAGTTTGAGTTGTTCGACCATTTTTACGATGGCGTTGTGGTTTATCGGAAAAATAAGATTCATCATAATTATTGATTATCAGCGTTTTAATTTTTACTACTATTTTTTAATATACAAAAAGCAAAACATAAACTCACTATATTTATTACCCCTCGCAAAGGTACACTTTTTTTGAATTTATTCTTCTTTTTCATTCTCTTTTTTTAATCCTTCATTGTTAAATTTGTAAATACCCGATTTTTGCTCTAATTTGTTAAACCAAGGTTCTGTGGTTATTTTCAGTAAATCAGTTTCGTTGAGTAAAATATACAATTTTTCTTTATGTTCAACTATTCGATAGGTTCCTTTTTCTACGGTGTTGTCGAGTAAAACAAAACTTCCTGTTGATTTTACTGACACGCTGTCTTCATTATTTAAACTCAAAGGATAAAACTGTACGCTATTTTGGTTTAATGCATCAATATCATCGTTAAATTCTTGCTGTTCTCTAATGTTATATGTTTTTTTTAAATATTTTTTGTATTCGCTGTATGTTTCAAATTTATCTTGAATTTTAATCTGCACCATGGTTGGTTTCAGTTGATTGGTTAGTGCCATTTCTGAAACATATCCGTTATTTTCCCACAGTTCTCGTGCTGTTTCGTCAAAAGTTTTGAAATAACCTGTTTTATGGTTAAGTGCTTGCGTATAAATTTCAAAAACGCCGTGTGCTTTTGTAGCATTCAGTTTTTCTCCATCTGTTGGGTAGATTTCTATTACTTTTCCAATATTTCTTCCCGTTGTAACCGATGAACTAACCAGCGATTGATTAACTTTGTAATTGGTTATATTTTTCAGATTTTCCTTTTTTACACTATCTAAATAAATTTTATTTCCAACTCCTGCTGGGTCGAATGTAACTCCTTTTGTCCCAAATTCATACGCTAATAGTTGTGTGGTACTTCCACCCAGCGAATGTCCTGTCTGCTCTATATTATTATTTGGAAATTGCTGTTTAACGACTTCGACTAATTTTTTTGCCGAAGGATATTGCAAACCAATTTCAAGCATTTCGTTTACTTCTTCTGCGGGTCTAAATTTTTTAACAATACCCGTTATAAGTGTGCTTAATATGTCAGAACCTGAAATTTGTGCTGCCGCTGCAATATCTCGTATATCAGACTGAAAACCGTATAATTCAGTTGCTCGGTGCGAAATGATGATGGTACTGTCGCGGGTATCCATAAAAACGGCACCTGCATAACCAGTAAAAATATCTTCGTAAAAACCTCCTCTGTTCAAAATAGGCAACTCATAGCGTGTTAGTTTTTTTAGATATTCGGGTCGCTGAGAAATGGTATCGCTTGTCTGCTCAACTCTTCTCTTGTCGTAAGCACCATCGGCACAAAACAGATAATCTTTCGGTGTTCTTATTTCCTGTTTATTGTTTTGTCCGCAGACGCACCCTGCCACAAACACCAATGCTATGGTACATAATGCTTTTTTCATATAATTGTTCATCGTTCATTACTATGCAGATATTTTATTATGTTGTTTGTGTCTATCAATTCTCCTGCGGTAATTACAGAGCCTATCATTACGCCCAAGATGCCGTGAATATTTATATTTTGACCTGTAAGCAACAGATTTGGAATTTTTGTACGCGGTAAAATTTTTGTATTCAACATATTTTGGCAGTCGGCGAGGATGCCGTACATACTACCTTTTTCCGTTCCCGTATAATCAAAGTAGGTAAGTGGAGACGAAGTATAGTATTTTGCAATAGCAGAGCGTGTCCCGGGAACTTGCTGTTCTAATAAATCGAGCAACTTTTCTGCTTTTTCCTGTTTAAATTCTTCGTATTCGTTGCCCCTATGTCCGATGCGGGTGCCTTGCCATTTTGCAACATCATCAAAACTCATGTATGACATTAAGATGGCGCCTCGTGCATATTTTTGATTTAATTCGGAACAATTGTGCATATACAAAAAACCGAGCGGAAACCTTTCAGCAGCATAACTACTTGCATTTTTCCATACATCGTTATCGTTAGAATAATACAGATTATAGTTTTGGTAAGGAATTGCATTTTCTTTGAAACGAATATAGACTGTGAGGTTGGAAATGGTGTTTTCTAAACCATTTATGCGATTGCGATAAGATTTACGAATCAGATGCGTATCTAAAAGTTCGAGAGTACGACAGGGATGCAGGTTTGAAATAATGTAATCGACAGCGATTTCTCTATTCTCGCCTTCTATGCTTACGCTTGTTGCCCTTGCATCATCGCAGTTAATTTTTATTACTTTATGTCGAGTAAGTACTTCTCCGCCCATTGCTCGTATAGAATCAACAAGCGATGTCGCAATAATATCGCTACCATCTACTATACGGAAGGCACTATTGTTGTAAAAATCGTGTATAAGAGCGTGTATGTAGAGCGGTGTTTTGTTTTCAATGCCTGCATATAAAGGCAACTGTCCCGAAAGAACGCTTCGCAAAAGCAAATTGTCTGTAACTGACGAAATAAACTCGCTCGCACTGCGAATAAAAGCAGGCTCTTTCAGAAAATTATTCTGTAACTGTTCTTTACTTGAATAAAATACGGAATAATCGGTTATTTTGTTTATGTAATCGCAATAATTTTTCAGATTAGCACGCTCTTTTGGAAAAAAACGGGAAAGTGTGTTCACGAAATTTTCATCGCCGTTGGCAAGTGGAAAACGCTGTCCGTCAAGTGAAATAACATCGTATCCATTGGTGTCCAATCGGCTGAGCGGCACGGCGCTGAGCAAGTTAAAATAACGAAAAAAACGATTTAGTATTTGTCCTTCGTCCATACTGCCTATGTAGTGTATGCCGGTTTCAAACTTTATGCCGTCACGGGTAAAAGTTTGCAGACAACCGCCTACTTGTGCATTCTTTTCCAAAATAGTTACGCGGTAGCCGTTTTTTGCCAATATGTAGCCGCAAGTCAACCCCCCAAGTCCACTACCTATGATAATGATATGTTTATCTTTTGCCATATTTTCTATAAAAATTGCAAATGTACAATTTTTTTGTGAAATGTAAAAAGTAAATTACTTTTTATTTTTTAAAATAATCCAAATAACGGTTGGGGCGCCGACTAATGCACTGATGGCGTTAATCGGTAAAGTATATCCTTGCGGAGGTAGTTGTGTGGCGAGGTCGCAGAGAAGAAGCAAAGCACCTCCGCAGAGCAAAGCCGCAGGAATGGTAATTCGGTGGTTGGAAGTCCGAAACAAACGGCGGACAAAATGTGGAACTGCAATTCCAATAAAGGCAATCGGTCCTGTAAATGCAGTTGTTGCTCCCGCTAATAATGCCGTAGCAAGAACAATCAAAATGCGAGTATGGCGGATAGAAATGCCAAGTCCGCGTGCATATTGTTCGCCTAATAATAGTCCGTTTAACTGTTTTTGTATAAAAAAAACAAGAAAAATTCCGATTGCGATAGCTGGCAACATTATTCTCATATACGTCCACGTTACCGCCGAAAGACTGCCGAAAGTCCACACAATGTAGAGTTTAAGTGAATCAGGGTTGCTATAATTTTGCAAAATGCTAATTAACGAACCCGCAATTTGTCCGACCATAATACCTATAATCAACAACGACACGGCTTGTCGCACCTTAAACGATGCCGCAAGAATGAGCAACAACACCAAAAAAGCACCCGTCGTGGCAGCAATAATCAATCCCCAACCGCTTTGTGCTAATGCCAAAGGAAGCAAAGAACTTGCCAACAGAAAGATAGCCACTCCCAATCCTGCACCCGAACTTATTCCTAACACGTAAGGTTCTGCCAACGGGTTACGAAAAAGTGTTTGCATAATCAGTCCTGCCACCGAAATAGATGCTCCCGCAACAATCGCCGTAATCGCCTTAGGCAAACGAAAATTAAATAATATTTCGTGGTAAATCGTATTTGTATCGCTAAATAAAGTAGAAATCGGAATATAAACACTGCCGAAAAAAATATCTGCAAAAAAGAAAATAATACATAATAACGTTAGAATGATGAATAAAATAACGTTATTGCGTGTAGGGACGTGGCGTGCCACGTCCCTGCAATGCAAGGCATTGTTTGCAGAAATTTGCGGGTCAAGTCCGCAATGATGATGTTGGTTCTTTTTTAATTTATTTTTCATTTTTTTTATTTTGCAATGAAAAAAAATATAATTTTTCCCAGAATGCCGCGAAGGTAATAAAAAAAAGTGTAATATTTTATTCATAATTGAATTATAAAAACCGACTAAATGGTAAGATTATAAGTGATAAAAATTGTCTAAATATTGGTCGATTTTTTTCTTTTTGCATATCAAATTTGCTTGACATTGTTTCGGTATGTGCAATATGTTTGTTTACCAGAGAATTGACAATAGGATCAAAGCCAATGAGTGCTATTTCAAACATATACTTAAAACTGCGATGATCCATATTGGCAGAACCTATTGAAAAAATTTCATTATCTATACTTAACAATTTTGAATGCAAATTACCATAATTATAATATAAAATATTTGCTCCTTTTTTGTGCAATTTTTCCAAAAGCGATGCACGAACATAATCCACCATTTTTATATCAGAACTACTTGGAATCAATACTTTAACATTAACGCCTCTTTTAATTGCTTGCACAAGTTCTTTATAAATACGGTATCCTGGCAAAAAATAGGGCGTTTCAATAGTAATACTTTTCTTTGCCCTTTGTATCAATCTGATATAGTTTTTTTTAATTCGCTGACTAAAAACGGACGGAACTTCTCTGATAAAGAAAAAATCATTGTATCGAATTGTTCTCCGAAAGGCTTTTCGGATAGATGGATGCGTAATATCTTTGTTGTAAATTTTAAAGTTATCAATAAATATTTTTTTACATATCATACTCATTTTCCCCTCTATACGAAGAATAGATTCTCGCCATTCGGTGCAATATTCGGTAAAATTTGCCGAACCGATGTACGAAATTTTGTCGTCGATAGCAACAATTTTTCGATGGTCTCGCCGGTGATTACGTGAAAATAAAAAAATACTGGGAATAAATTTTTTAAAAAATCTAACTTCAACGCCGTAGTTTATCATCGATTGAATATAAGGATTGTTGGTTCCTGTTCCCCACCAATCGACTAAAATACGAACTTTTACTCCTCTCCTATAACAGTCTATCAACGTTTTACATAATTGTTTTCCAACAACATCGTTATTTATTTTAAACGTTTCCAAATAGATGTATTTTGTTGCATTACGAATATCTTGCAATAAATCATCGTACCACAAAGCCGAAGAACTATAAAATTTATAGTCTGCCTTATCGTCTAACTCAATGATGTTTTTGCGTTTTTTGTATTCCATATACTATATATATTTCCAAATCGCAAATGTACATAAAATTTTTCAGAATTACACATTAACGGATAATTATTCGGATGAAATGGGTAAAAAATATGTAAAAAAAATAAGTAAACTGAAATAGGTGTTTAATATTATAAATGGACAGTGTGGATTGATGGTGTTGCTACAGAACTTGCGGGCGGTACACAAGGTTAGCAGAAATTACTAATGACCAATTTCGTCTTTACCCCAACCTAACAAACGGAAAATTGCTCATTGATAGTGACAATTTGTGCGTAGAAAAAGTAGAAATTTACGATATTCACGGCAAAAACCTAACACCTCTCATCTCTCATCCCTCACCTCTGATTTTAGACATTTCGCATTTAGCCAACGGAATGTATTTTTTGAAGATAGATAGGAAGGTGGTAAAGGTGGTGAAACAGTAATTTGCTGCTAATAGTTTTTATTCAAAAAAATAGCACCTAAAACTGATAACTAAACCCAAATAATAGAGCATTATTCCAAGTATATTTTCGGAGTCTATCCTGTCCCCGCAAAACAACATTTGTGCCGAGAGGAGATATTGAGTAGTTAAATCGAAAAAATAAAGAATAATGTTCTTTAAACATATAACTTAATCCTGCAATACCACCACATTCAAAAAGATTGAATTTGCAACCACCACCGTCTTCGGGCAACACGACAAGATTATTATAATATTCTTTTGCACTTGCAATAATATTTAAAGAAAGTCCTACTTCCCCCGAAAATTCTTTCCAAAGTTTGCAACCAAACAAAACAGGAACTTCAATTTGGTGAAGCACAATGCGATAGCGAGTAAGGTCTGTAGCGGGACTTCGACTTCCTTTTTGTGCGTAATCAATTTCTAATTGAAATTTAAACATTTCTTTGAAAGGCACGTTGGCAAAGGCACCGAGAAACAATCCCGGTTTTTTGTATCCACTTCTATCGTCTCCGTCCACCTGCGTAGCCAACAATCCGATGTGGAAACCACCCTTAAATGTTTGTGCGTAGCCCGCGTTTAATAACATACCTGCAATAATGATAAAAAATAGATAATTGCACACCTTCCCAACAAAAAAGTTGGATATTAGTTTTTTAACTTTTATTTCTGTTCGTATGTACCCTTCGTTTGATATGTTTCGTTTTATGTAATCCATGTTTTTTTTATTATGAACCGCAAAGATACAAAATTTTTTTGTTAGTGAATAGTGAAACAATGAATAATTTTAAAAAAAATACTCTTTTGCATTTTGTATTAAAAAAAATTGTACCTTTGCAAACGTAGCAAAGGCAAGAAAAAATGGAAGCAGTATTAGAAAGGAAAAAAAGTTTTCGTCCAACGCTCAATCCGATACAAGAGAGCGAAACGCTGACTTATGAAATTTTGCAGCAGTACAAACGCGAACAAGAACAACTTATCGCTGCAGGAATTATTGAAAAACCAAAAATTACAGACGATGTTTTTACGCCCAAACAAGAACGAGAATTTAACAAAGGGCATTCTGTAGAAGAAGTTTTTGATGATATTGCAAAAAAATATGGCTTCTAAAACGGTTATTATCAGTGAGATAGCAGCAGAATCAATAGGCAGATACTTTGAAGAGTATCGCACGTATCGTTATGGGAGTGATTTGCAAATAAGGGCTTTCAATTATTCACGTATGAGAAGTGCATTGACGCATATTGACGCTTTCTTCGATGATATTTATATCAAAAATGGAAAAAAATATATTGACATTGAAGGAGTTTGCACTGTCGAATTTTTAACAAAAAACAATCAGACTGAAATATTTGTTGAAAACATTTATTTCAAAAATCTTTGAATATCAAAATAAAAAATTGTATCTTTGCAGCGTTTTTTGATAAACAGATAAAATGATAAAAATGATAAAGAGATAAAAACTTCAAATAAACAAATAAGCAAATCAGCAAATAAACAGTTTGCTAAATCTTTGATTATCAAGTACTTACCCCCACCCCAACCAACTAATTGATTATCAGCACTTTACGTGTAAATCAGTTAGTCAATTACGAGGGTTTTTGCCACAAAGTATCACAAAGGATTTTCACAAAGGCACACAAAGAAATAATCTTGCCAATCTTGAAAATCTTGAGAAAATCTTGGTTCAGACAAGAAGGGGATTGCCACGCCGTTTGTTCCTCACGGCTCGTAATGACGGAAAACGTACCTCTACACTCCGTAGGGCGATGCCCTATGCTAATGAATTATGGGCTTTCAGCCCGAAGAATAAGGCTGAAAAGCCTTACATCACCAGCGTGGGGCATCGCCCTACGAAATAAAATAGTAATTAATTTAAACAATAATGAATATATAAAATAATAATAGATATGCGAAGAATAAAAGAATACTATGATTTTTGTTAATTGTTAATTGATTTACACTGTCCGATTTAACGAACATCTTACTATCAGAAACATCCAAAATGCGTTTCTGACCTCCTACATAGAAGTAATATTCTTGTCCATACAAACAATTTACTCCTAAACTGACTCCTAAATTGAGTCCTATTGTGATAATTAACTTCTTCATGTTACTTTGTTTTTGATTGATTAGTAACGAGGGGATTACGAGTCAGAAACACGCAATAACGAATTGAATTTTTAGGTGTTCCCTATAGCAAAAAAACAGTATATTAATCAGGATGTACATTCCTAAATATTAATCAAACCTCTGTTTTTCAATCATTTGTGCATAGATTCCGTTTTGATTAAGAAGTTGTTTATGCGTTCCGCGTTCGGCGATTGTTCCGTTGTCTAATACTAAAATTTCGTCTGCGTGGATAATGGTGGACAAGCGATGAGCGATGATAATGGCGGTTTTGTCCTGCAAAACATTGTTTAAGGCTGCTTGAACAGTGCGTTCAGATTCGGTGTCCAATGCAGATGTTGCCTCGTCTAAAATAAAAATAGACGGATTTCGCAAAACTGCCCTCGCAATGCTAATTCGTTGTTTTTGTCCGCCCGAAAGACGAGTTCCGCGGTCTCCGATGTTGGTATTAAAACCATCTTCCAAATTAGTGATAAATTCGTAAGCATTGGCAATTTTTGCGGCTGTAATTACTTCATTTTCAGTAACATTCAGACCGAGCGTTATATTATTGTAAACCGTATCGTTGAAAAGAATACTTTCCTGCATAACGATGCCGAACAGTTTCCGCAGACTTGTAATATTCAGCGTCCGAATATCTTTGCCGTCAAGCAATATTTGCCCCGAAGAAACATCGTAAAACCGCATCAATAAGTCAGTTAAGGTTGATTTTCCTGAGCCTGACAATCCGCAAAGTGCAATCGTTTTGCCTTTTTTAAGTTCAAAATTTATATTCTTCAAAACGGGCGTATCTTCATAAGCAAAAGAAACATTTTTGAAAGCAATATTATCCAAAAAAACGTTGATATACAGTGCATTGGGAATTTCAGTAATCACTTCTTCTGCCTGCATCAGTTCATTTACGCGGTCAATGGCGGCAAATCCTTTTTTGAGATTGGCAATGGATTCGGCAGTTGCCTTCGCTGGATTTATAATCATCACAAACATAACGATATAGGTGATAAACAGTTCGGCGGAAAACCCGTTGGCGTCGTTCAAAACCAAGGAACTTCCGTACAACAAAATGCAAATAACGGTAATTGTTCCCAAAAATTCACTAATCGGAGACGATAAATCCCGCCGTCTGAACATCTTGATATACAATACATTATACTCTTGATTGATTTTCTTAAACTGATTATACATTTTTTCAATGGCGTGAATTGCTTTGATTACCCGAAGTCCATAAATACTTTCCTCTATGGTGGAAGTCATAAATCCTTGTTTTTCTTTTAGTTGCTGCGACACTGTTTTCAGTTTTCGCTGCACACGGTTAATAATAAATCCCGCTATCGGCAACAAAATCAGTACAAAAATAGTCAATTTATAGTTGATAAACGAAAGGGCAAACAGATAAAACGCAATGGTCAGCGGGTCTCGCAACAACTGCTGCAAAGATTGCAAAATAGACACGTCAATATCCTGTACATCGTTGATTACACGAGATATAATATCACCTTTTCGTTTGTCGGAATAGTATGAAAGCGGCAAAATTAACAGTTTTTCGTAACTATTATTTCGGTACGTTTTTACAACTCCCGTCCGAACAGATGCCATCAACCAAATTGCGATATAATAAAACGATTTTTCCAACAAAAAAAACAGGAAAACAGTGAGTATCAGCAACAAAAGGGCAGTAATTATTCCATTTGAGACAATGATTTGACTTATCAAATACTGTGAATAGGCAATCATTCCCTCGGCACTGAAAATAAATTCGGGTTTATCCAACACAAGCGGTATCTTATTGAATATCAACGATAAAAACGGAGCAAGCATCGCAATAGAAAACACAGAAAACAATACCGAAAAAATATTGAAAAAACTCACAAGAACCAACTTGAAATTATAAGGTTTTAATAACGTAAATAATTTGCGGAAATCTTTCATTAGTCAATACTATTGTAGAGTAATATTTTTCAAAAAATTAACGATAACAATGATGCAAAAATGGTAAAAATACAAAAGAAAGTAATCAAGTTTCGTGCAAGATACCACCTAATCATAAACCAATCTATCCCTGCGGCTTCTATATTTTTCCAATTTTCCATAGGTCCCATCCACCATTTTGGTTTTATTTTCTGCTGTGCATTACGTTGAAACAACAAAATATATCGGAATAAAGTAATTGCCATGTAAAAAACTAAAAATACAAATAAATACCAAAGCGATAAAATTTGCAAAAATATTCCAATTAAAACAACAATAAATGGGAAAAAAATAAATAAAAAAGAAATTATATTCATCAAAGATTTTCTATTTAACAAAACGGCTAAAGTTCGTTTATTCATTGCTTTATCCGCCTCAAAATCTATTATAGAATGTGTATAAACAATATTTGTAACCAACAAACCGATGGGAATTGAGATAAAAAACAGTTGGGAATAATCCAGTCCGCCCGCTGAGACATAGACTCCCCACATTAAAAGCGGTCCGAAAACCAAGCCAATAACCAACTCGCCCATTCCGTGATAACTAAATCGAAACGGGCGACCCGAATAGCAAAGTCCTAAAAAAGCAGTGATTACACTTATTATTAAAATAATTTTTCCTCTTTCAAAAAAAATAATCATTCCTAATAACAGCGCTATTCCGCAAAGAATTGATGCTACCCAAAAAAGTTGCCGAATACTTACTTCCCCTGAAGTAATATAATGGCACTTTGCTATTCTGGCACGGATGCCTGTACTGTTTAATCTATCTCTAACTGCTTGATTATCTTTTTTATAATCAAAAAAATCGTCTAATAAATTTATTCCTAAATGTCCGAAAGCAACTCCAAAAACCGCTAACACTGCCATTCCCCACGAAAAATTGGGAGATGTATGTGCCAAACAAATGGCGACCAGCGCAGGCAAAATGCTCTGAGGTAACGCTACCCAACGGGCATTCCACAACCAAAAATATAGTTTATTCATTGTAAATAATGGGCAACTACTTTGTTTATTTTTTTTGCAAAATCATTTTTACGTTCTCATCTAACTGTTCTTCTGTAAGATAGCCCGAAATGCGTACCATTTTTCCATCCATCGAACAGAAAAACAAAGTCGGAATTCCCGTTATTTGATATACATTTGAAATTTCCTTATTGTAATCCACATTAATTTTGTAAAAATTAACTTTGCCAGCATATTTTTCTGCCATTTTTACAAAAGATGGTTCCATCATTCTACACGGGCGACACCAATCTGCGTAAAAATCTACAACACAAGGCTTTTTGCCGATATATTTCCATTCTTTGCGATAATCGGCAACCAATTTGATAAATTGCTCCGAGGTAATACTAATCGGTTTAGTCTCCTCTGATGACGTTGTTTCTATTCTTTCCACTGATTTCGATTTTTCTTCTGTATCTTCCTCAAAAGCATATAACTGCATATTATTATTTATATCGCGGGCAGAAGAATTACAGCCAACAAAAAGAACCAACAAAAAACCTAAAATGCATAATATCTGTTTATTTTCCTTATTTTTAAGCATCTTTTTTATTTTAATAATTTATAACTTGCAAAGGTACTAAAAAAAAATCAATTACACACAAACAAATAAAGTTTTTTTTAACATTCTGATGAAAAATACAAAATTTAAAATTATCAAACAAAATCCTACATATCTGATAACATAATTCGGATGCTAAACCCAGCGTTGATGGTCAAATTTTTGTATTGGGTTGACAATGCCGGAGTGTTTAAAGTGTGATCGTAAAACACTTTGAAAAATATATTTTTAGTAACTTGGTAATCACCACTTACGGCAATGAAGAGTATTTTATTTCCAGAAGATGCAGCACTATTGTCAATTTCAATAAGGTCGTTTATTTTAAATAGGATTGTTTTGTTGTCTCGGATAGAAAAATCGGCTCTTAACATTAAATTTCCTTCGGTTTGTTTGTGTGTACCTTGAAAATTAAATGTTATTTTAAGGTCTTTGAATGTGTACCCTGCACCAAAAATAAGTTCATTATTTGCCACTTCGGTAATTTGAAAACCTGCCATGCTTAACGTAACTGTTCTTGATTTTCGGTATTCAGCCCTGAAATTTAGACTGTTTTTCATGGTCATATCAAGACCAACAAGTGGGTTCATAGCCTCTGTAATAGCAATTTGCCCAACTTGGATAAAAGGAATAAAATTAGTTAGTTCGTCTTTGAATGTTTGAAAATTTCCAAGTTCATGATTGTACGCCAAATGGGTTGAAAAACCGCCTATCTGGTACATACACGTGTATGCGTGCTGTAAATTTATACTTTGAAATACCTTGTTTACTTTTGAAATTTTGGTAATTCCGTTGTAGGTAATTCGCCAGTTTGGAAGTGGAATATCCAAAAGGGGAGTATTAATGGAAACATCAGAAGGAGACCGTCCAGAATATGCAGCCCAAAAAGCATACAATAATACTTCTTGATTTAAGTATCCATATCCGTCAGGATATTCGTCCATTCCGCGACTGTAACCGTCTTGCTTGAGTCCACGGTTATCGGCTAAACGGTTGGCTATTTCTAATCTGTATTGCTTAAAATTCTCAAAATTTTGATTTATATAATATGTTCCATTTTCCGATTTTTCTGATTTAACAAATAAAGTAGGCGTACAAATAGTTGTAATGGTAAAATTACCCGTTCGTTGTCGTGCAAAATCACTGTAAATTCCGTTGGAATCAGGAATATAACACGATTGGTCTCGATAACTATATGTTCGGTTCACGGTCAAATCTATTTTTAAATCTTTGATAGGTTCGAGTGTTGCTCTTGCCATAATTTGCGTATTATACTGTTGCATATAGGGTGAATTATTTATGGGGTCGTAACTTGTTGTTAGCCACCCATTTTGAGAAGAAATAAAGCGTAGGTTATCGTTTTGTCCACCAAAAACAAACAAAAATCCGGGAGAACCGTTGTTGTTAAAATTCAATCCTAAAAGGTCTGGTTCGAGCATATAACCATTCATAAGTGTACCGCGTCCTTCTTTATAATCAAAAGAAACATTTTTGACTACCATCAATAGACGTAAAAAATTATCTAAAATTTCTTTGCCGACATTATGCCGCAACTGGTCTTTTTCTTTTTCTGCTTTTTGTATAGAATCTTTTTGTGCACGCGTCATTTTTGACATATCTATAGTAGGTTCTTGTTTCTTCTTCAAAATAGGTTTATCCTTTAAACTGCTGCCGAATGTTCCCTTATTTATTTTGCTTAAATAAGTCGACTTACTATACAGATTTGTAAAATTTGCCGTTGCATTAAATTGTTTTGTATTTGAGTTTTCAATCGTATTTCCCAAATAAGCAATTGCCTGTGGAGAAGCCATCCACGAGTAGTTGGAACCGTATTTAATAGTACTTGTAATAAAACTGAAAATGGGAATTTTATTTATCGGAATTTGATAACTTGCATCAAATTGTTGGTCGTAATTGTTCATTTTTCCAAATTCGCCATAACTTTTCCTTATAATTTCTTTTTTCTCCTTTGTATCAATTTTTCCCGGCGGTTCCATTATATAAGAGTTCGCATTTGCCTTGTAATCAAACTTTAAACCTTGCATTAAATCCCAGCCCAAGCCGTAATGTCTATTCCATTCGTAGGCTTTTGCGTACATAGGTTCGGTGATAATCAAACCTTTACTTTTATTTCTTAATTTTGCTTCGCTAAACATTCGATAAAGTCCCGTACTGAAAGTAAGGCTTCTTGGATAAGGAAAAAAGTTTATATCTGTAAACAATGCCGACCATTCTTTACCTTGCTTGCTTTTAATTTTATCTTTAACTTTGCCAAACGGCTGAACTTTTTCGGGTTGCAGAGCATACGTATATCCAAGTCCACCTGTATGAGAATACATATTGTCCATTTCATAATCGACATTAAATGATTTCATTTCACTGTAAGCATACGAAAAATCAAAATTTGAAATATTCCAAAGATAATTTTTTGCTTTTGCACTTTTATCCTTTCGTGCATTTACTACATTGAAATTTTGCCGTTGTACAACATCTAATGTTTGTTTTTTAATAGAGTCTTTATCTTCTTTGTTGTATGTTTTTAAATCTTCTCTCAATTTTACGTCGGGATTAAGTGGATTGTATTCTGGTCTTCCTACGCTTCGTGAAAAATCGTAATGAACGGGTAAATTAACTGCCCATTTTTGCGGAAGCATTTTTCCCATTTGTATATTGGCAGATAGGTCTAAATTTGTTAATGTTTCTTGTTGCCTTTCGTAAGTGCTTGATTCTAACGCACCAAATCCTGCTGTGCTTACTTTTGCTGAAACGGCAACATCGCCCAAGTCAGCTAAGTCTACTTTCAGGTTTCCGAGTGCTGCCCAGCCACTTTTTTCTTCAAATTCTCCCAAACGTAGTTCGTCCACCCATACCTCTACAGACCGTGGAAGCATATCATCGTCATCGGTCAAATGTTTCTTTTTTGGGTTGCGTATTCCCATCATAATCACCCTTACGTCTCCCAAATTAGGCGAACCAATTACTGATATTTTATTTTCGGGATAAGTAGAGTCGTAACCAATATAGACATCGCTTAATGGATAAATAATTCCGCTTCCGCTGCGATTGGCAATGTTTCGTTCTTGTTTTAAGTCTATCAATTTTTTTAGTTCGATATTCATATAATTGGAACTGGGCCAAATAGACGCTGTATCGGTTGCACCCCATTCGGTTAATTCAAACGGCATTTCGTATTCGTAATAATTTTCTGTAAAGTCGGACCCTAAACGAATAAAAAAAGTTACATCACCTTTTTTAATGTCGTCATTTTCAAATACTTTTTCTCCGTGAACAAACATTCTTAATGCTCCGAAGCGGCGGAAATCAAAATTTGTATTTTTATAAACTGCCCTTGCATCGCCGTCCGTAAGGTTGGTAACCCGCATAGTTAAACTTTGTTCATTCAACTGCTTGGGATTTTGCATCAAATAAGACATTTCTTGTTCTACACCTGTGGGCATTATATACGGAATGGGGTATCTTTTTCCATTTTCTTCTACACTGAGTGTTGATACGTTAAATCCTGTTTCGCCTCCTCCGCCAGGTACGTAGGGTCCGTTTTCACGCAAAGAATTGGTATATCTTCTCCAATTTCCACGCACTAAACACAATTCGGCAAAACGCAGCACTACAGGTTCATCAAAACCTTTTACAAACATACGCATAAAACGTATGGAACTAAATCCGCTAATAGCCCCTATGGTTTGGTCGGGTGATTTTACAGGGACTTTAAACTGATACCATGTTGCTCTTCTTACGCTTCCATTTTCCAAATGAACATCAAGTTCTTGCATATCTGTAATATAATTGCTTCCGATGTTCAATTTTCCTGGTCTTAAGTCCATTTTATATTGATAATACCGTTCTTCTTCGTTCATGGTATTATCCAGATTGATATCTTCCATATCAGGTAGCGAAGTTGCTTGCGTTAAATAATTTCCCTTTTTTGCGTCATCGGGTCGGTCATCCAATGCGGGCGAGTTTCCGTCTTGATTATTAAAGTATTTATAGCGTTCTAATATATTTGAACTGTCCTTGTCGTAATCACTACCTCTGAAATAACGATAATTATCAGCCGAAGGGTCGTCTTCAAATTTTTGATATACGTCAGGGTTTAAAAATCCTTTCACCACATTTAGATAATTTGCAAAATGTGTTTTTTCTATTTCATCGTACAATCCGTCTAATCCAACGTCTATATATTTTCTGCTTTTCAAATCGGCATCAAATGCCATTACAATAGACTGATTTACTGGGACTCTTCCCCAGATGGTATATTCAACTCCTTCATCGCTGCCGTCTGGGGGCAGTCCGTGTTCAAAACTTTTCCGTCCGTCTCGAAGAATATCTTCTGAAATTTCTCCTAAATTGATATAAAATTCTCCTCCTGAATGATTGGGATTGTCAAGAAAAGGGTCTAACAACCAAAATTGCACATATTCAACGTTGGTATTTTCAAAATCGGCGTTGTCTAATTTACGCATAATTCCTGCCCATCGGGAACTTGGACTTTTTAGTGTTCCGTTGCTGTTCAATCCTGCAGAAATTCCGCTTGCTCCCAAAGCATCGTAATTGTATTGTCCCCTCTCATTTGGATAATATGCCAAATCTAGTACAGTTAAACGAGGGTCTTCTCCATTGGTTGTCAAAACCTCACGGTTAGGATAAACTTCCACCACTTTTACCATTCGGGCGTACATTTCTGAGCGTTGATTGGCAGTCAGAGTGTTGTTAAAATATTCATTTGCATATTTTATATCGTGGAAAACGGGGTCAATATTATACCACGCTAATCTTGCTCTGTTAAATCCATATTCTAAGCCCGTATTTGGTGCTGCTTCGGGGAACATTCCTCTTTGTGTTTGATGCTGCGGTGTACTTGCCATTTTCCACGAACTCATCATTCGCAAATCGTAGGTAGTAACTGCTGCCTCAAAATCATCGATATACAATTCTCCTTTTTTTCTTGCCCCTATTATGCGGGGATGTCCGGGAATAAATTGAGCGACTTCTCCGTCAAATTTTATGCGGGAGTCGGCGGTTGTTCGATAAAAAGGAAGATAATTTAATATTTTTGTTATCATACGAGAATTTCTCTGATAGGCTACATTCATTCCCCAAATAGTATTATTTATAGGTTCTTGTCCAAAATTTATTTTTATTCGTCCTTCTGGGGGGCGTTCTCGCAAATTTAAAATGGTTGCACCTACTAATAAATTTTTACTAAAAGTATATTCGGCATTTAATCCGAACATTGTTTTTCTTTGTTGAAATAAATCTTGCGTTTCTACCGAAATATTGAGCGGAGTTCCCGATTGCAAATAACTTTCATTAGTAATACGCAAACTACCCATGCTGTAATCAACGGTAAAATCTACGTTTTCGGTTAGTTGTATTCCTCCTGCCGATACTTTTACCGAATTGGGTGCCAAATTGCCCATTCCCAAAGGAATAATTGTTCCCATTGAGGATTTGAAACTACCTTCTAAATAAAATTTATTTTTATCAGGGTATTGCTGAGCCATAACTTTCGGCATTGTATATAAGGAATCAAAAGCGTATCGTCCTCCTGCTTCGGGGTCGTTTGCTAAGGCTTTACGCAAATCTTTTCCAAAGGGTTCGACTAAGGGCAAATAAACTCTTCCTTTATCTGCTTGTATTGTACCTCCATCGTGGGCAGCATTATCAATGTAGTCAAATAATCCATCAGGAATGGCTGCCAATTGTAAATTTAACCTATCTGCACCCAAAAGACGAATAAGCGAAATTCCCCGATATTCTTCTTTTACATCGGTGAAATAGCCCATTGGGATACCTGCCTCTTCACCTTTGTATAAAATATTCAAACGAAACCGTTCGGAAGATAATTGATAGGTATTTAAAGAATAAACATTTTTCATCATCAATTTCCACATTGGAATTTGCGTATTAACAGTTGTGCCTTTAAGCAATTTAACCATAACACAATTAGGATTTTCTACTTCATTGGAAAACTGACCCACCTGATATACTGTTGTATCACCTAAAACGGTATATTGAAACGCTACTGCCAACACTTGGTCAGCATTTAATTTATAATTTAGCGAAATAAATCCCAATTTACTATTAAATGTATATTCGTTTTGATTCAATAAACGAGCGGACTCTACCTTTTCAAAATCAACTCCCGAAACCATGCCTCCGCGGTAAGTTTTCAAGTAATTATGTGCTTGATTTATATCTCTAAGTTGACCGTAATCTATTCCATCTAATAAATCGTTGGCTCTTGGGTCGGGGTAATTACGCGAATTTGTTCTGGTTGGATGTATGTTGCGGTTGTAAGGATTTGGTTCACCCAAGTCGGCAAGGGCAATGATATTTCTATTTTCAAGCACCGCAGAGCCAATATTTGTTCGCCAAACTTCAATACGTGTAATATTGATTCTTGAATTTACCAAGGGCAAAGTTTCCAAAGCGGCATTGTAATTATCGTAAAAATATTGAGCAATAAAATAATGTCGGTCTTCTTCGTAATCATCAGCCCTAAATTCGTACTCGTTCATTGCACCTCCGCCTGAAACGGTTATATTTTTTCTACTTCCTTTTTGCTGCGAAACAACGGCAGTAAGCATCAATTTTCCAAATTGTAATTGTGTCTTTCCACCAAAAAGTGTTTGAGAACCCTGAATAAGCGTACTATGCAATGGCATAGTAACATCTCCAAACTCAATTAGTTTAATTATTTCGTCCTCTTTTCCTTCATAGCGAAGTTTAAATTTATTTTCAAAATCAAAGTTTGCCAAGGTATTGTAATTCAAATCCCAAGCAATTTTATCGCCAATTTTTGCCTTCATATTCAATTGAATGTTGGCATCAAAATCAAATATTGTTTGTTTTCGATGTTTTTCCATTATATTCTCATTAGAAGTACGTGTATGTATGATTTTAAAAATTATTTCCACCGAGCCGTTGGGGCGAATATCTATACGGTCACTGCCAAAAATACTTGAAAACAAATCTCCCGGAACACGCAATTGCGGAATAAATCCTTTCGATTCACCTCCGCCTCCGTCTGAAGTACCCGACCGTTCTCGCCAATATTTTTTTATTGCTTTTTGAGCATCGTAATCCAAATATTCGTCCAACGATAAGCGGACAGGACGACCATCTTTTAAATCACCTATTTTATTTTGCAGCGTATAGGTATTTGTTACGGGGTCGTAAACAACTTCTTGTGTTTTATTTTTCGGATCTCGACCCGAAAAAGGACTTTTTGGTGTATTATTTAATGGATTATTATCCTCCTTCGGAATAGGACTTTTTAATTTTACATCAGGCGTGTCAACGGGACATATTTCATAATTTCCTTTTGAATAATCGTTATAAGACGCACCATGCAACTGCGGAACGAAAAAAAGGAATATTCCAAACAGAAACAGGAACACCACTGATGATAGATAATTTAGAAACAATTTATTCTTCACTTACTTCTTTTTGTTGTTTTTTTTTGTTAATTTTTGTCTTAATGTTGCCTTACGAACTTGATAACGCAAAAGGTAAAAATATATTTTATTTTTTTATCTGAATTTTGATTTATGTAATTTATACGATTGCCATGATTTTTTTTATTAACCTATAACCATTATTCAATGCAAAATTGTAGATGAATTAAATTTAACAGTATCGTATCGGGTATGGTAGCCAGACCAAATACCTATAACATTTTCACCTTTGATGTTGGAAATATAGGTGCCGGGAGTCATAAACGGATTTGACCCCATAGCAATATCTGTTTGTAATGGAAACCAATAATCAATAGTAGCTTTATCTGTAAGCGTTGATTTTACGTGAATAACATCTCCCATTCGGAATGTAGCACGGTAATAATCTTCTCTTGCACTTTGCGACATACCCGAAATTCCTATATTTGCTTGCGGACTACGCAACATTTCATAAGAAGCGGACAATCCATTAAAAGTCAAATCATCAAAAGCACCCATATAAATTTGCTCAAAATGCCAATCTAAGTTATCAATTTTTAAAAAGAAACGGTAGCAATCATAAGAATCGACTTTGTCTGTAACAAAAATTCGGAGCGTTGCCGTTGTGTCGTTACCTCGTTTATAAAACGCAAAAGAATCAACTTGTACGGTATTCAATGGAATTTCGGTTTCGGCGGAATATACTTTTCCACCTGATTCTACGTGAAGAAAATAACGGTGTCCGGGTATTCCTTTAATATTTTTTCCAATGTATGCGAAATGCCGTTGATCTGCTAATTTTTGAAAAAGAACAAGCGGGTTTGACAAAGCGTCAATGGGATTTGGACTAATACTTGATATGATAAAATACATAAAACCGTGGTCTAATAGCAAATCGGGCAATAAAGAAGGGTATTCTTTTAATATATCCGTGTAAAATAAACGCCGCAATTCTTCTGTATTTCCCATATCATCGCTAATTTTAACAGTAGCATTTGTATCTATCGAGGCTAAAATTGTTTCAAGACTTACTCC
>Ga0209628_10000642_pt1 | contig 21569 bp, 18 predicted proteins | sample TergutCu122P4_FD_187285 | JGI IMG/M metagenome (GOLD analysis project Ga0209628, IMG submission 187285) | Cubitermes ugandensis P4 segment gut microbial communities from Kakamega Forest, Kenya - Cu122 P4 (SPAdes) (version 2) | ecosystem: Host-associated > Arthropoda: Insects > Digestive system...
CCGCGCCCATAACAACACTTCCAGCACCACGTAGACCAGCACCAGCAACAACGTGATCATGCCGAGCGTCATCAGGCTGCGGCTGTTGACCACCCTGTCGTAGACCTGAAACATGTAAAGGGGAGAGGCGAGCATCAGCACACCAATGACGGCGCTGAACACCCCGGCGCGTAAAAAAGCGGGTTTCTGCCCGCTCAGGGCAGTCTGTACTTCGGAGGCGGATGCTTCGGGGTTCAGACTCATTTTGTGAAGGCTGGATGCATATGTATACGAGTTTTCCACAACCGGCACAGTCTATGCGCATCTACAAAAAAATACCAGCCCCATAAATAAGGCATGCTTTGTAAAAGCACAATGTCGGAATAACCCAACAAAACTCGTCGCTGAAATAAAAAAAGCCGACCCCCGTTCGACACGGGATTCGGCTTTTCGGCATGCCCCCGCCAACCGGCAGGGATACGCTCAACGCTTCGAGAACTGTTTGGCGCGACGCGCCTTGTGCAGACCGACCTTCTTGCGCTCGACCCCACGGGCATCGCGGGTCACGAATCCGGCGGCGCGCAGGCTCACTTTCAGTTCGGAATCGTAGTCGATCAGGGCGCGCGTGATGCCATGGCGCACCGCGCCAGCCTGGCCGGATTCACCGCCGCCGGTCACGTTGACCAGGATGTCGAAACGGCCTTCGCTGCCGGTGAGCACCAGCGGTTGACGGACGATCATCCGCCCGGTTTCGCGGGAAAAGAACTCATCGAGCGGCTTACCGTTGACAACGATGTTGCCGGAACCCGGTTTGATGAACACGCGGGCAACGGCGGTCTTGCGGCGGCCGGTGCCATAGTTGTAAGTGACGGCCATCTACGGCTCCTCAGATTTCAAGAACTTTCGGCTGCTGGGCGGTATGCGGATGCTCCGCGCCCGCATAGCATTTCAATTTTTTGAGCATCGCGTAACCAAGCGGGCCTTTCGGCAACATGCCCTTGACGGCCTTCTCCAGCACGCGCGCCGGGAAACGCTGTTGCAGCTTGGTGAAATTGGTCTCGTAGATACCGCCCGGATAACCGGAATGGCGGTAATACTTTTTATCGGTCGCCTTGTTGCCGGTGACGCGCAACTTGTCGACGTTGACCACGACGATGTAGTCGCCCGTATCGACGTGCGGCGTATAGATGGTCTTGTGCTTGCCACGCAGACGGCGGGCCACTTCGGCGGCCAGCCGCCCGAGCACCTTGTCCGCGCCATCGACGACAAACCAGTCGCGCTGAACCTCGTGCGGCTTGGCAGAAAACGTTTTCATGTAAAAAACCTCGAAGCGTGCATATTGGGCCAAAGCTCTATCAAAGCCGGCCACCAAACGGAAAGCTGGGAATGGTAACACCCTGAACAGGGGACGTCAATCACGATACTACAATTAGACCTTGAATTTGGTCACCACGCCGCGCATGGCCCGCGCCAGATGCCCGATATTCTCTGCGGCATCGGAAGATTTGCGCGCTGCGATGCTGTTTTCCTCCGCCGCCAAGGCAACGCGCTCGACCTGCTGCGCAATCGACCGGCTGGCGACGTCCTGTTCGGACAAGGCCGAGATAGCGCCATTGACGTGCGTCTGTACCAGTTGGGCGCCCTGTTGGATATTCGTGATTGCCTCTCCGGCCCGATCGGCCAGCACGACGCCGGATTCGACCCGCCCGGCGGCATTGCTCATCGCGCCCACCGCCAGGTGCGCACTGTTCTGGATCGCGGAGATTTTCGCGCCGATCTCGCCGGTGGCGCTGGTGGTGCGTTCGGCAAGCTTTCTCACCTCATCGGCAACGACGGCAAAGCCGCGTCCCTGTTCGCCCGCGCGCGCCGCTTCAATTGCCGCGTTCAGCGCCAGCAGGTTGGTCTGGTCGGCGACATCCTTGATCACCTGCACGATGCTGGAAATCTGTTCGGACTGCTGCCCCAGTTCGGTAATGCTCTCGGAGGACTTCCTCACCGCCTCGGCCATGGCGCGCATTTCGTTGACGGTCTGGCGGATGACCTCGCCGCCCTGCTGCGAGAGTTCGCCGGTACGCTGGGTGATTTCATAAGTGCCCTGTGCGTTCTCGTTGATGTGAGTCACGCTGACGGACATTTCCTCGACCGAAGCGGCCATTGATGAAGAAGTCTCGCTGGTCATCTCGGAATTTTTGGCAGCCTGCTGCGCAGTGGCGGTCAGCTCAGAGGTGGCGGCTTCGAGCCGGGCCGTATGCTCAAGAATTTCTCTCAACGCTTTCTGTAACGAATCCAGCAACTTGTTGAACGACACCCCGGTCTGTCCGACTTCGCCGGAACCCGAAACGTCCACGCGCTGCGTGAAGTCGCCGCAGCATTCGATTTCACTCATTGCCGTCTGCAACTTCGTCAACGGACCGACGATGGAGCCGATGATTTTCCAGGCAAGGAACATGCTGAACAACAAGCCGACGGAAAAGGCTATCAGCATCTTCGTGCGCGATGATTTGTAAGCCTCTTCCGCCTGATCGAAGCTCTCCTTGGCAAGCACGCTATTCATCTCGACCAGATCGCTGATGATCTTTTCCACGGGCCTCCCATATTTGGTATATCCCATGATGAACCGTTCATTGACCCCGTAGGAAAAATCGCTGGCGTAAAACGAATCGAGGGTTGGACGAATGACGTTTTTGACGTAATCGGCATATGCTTCGCTGAAACGGGCAGCCAGTTCCTTTTCCTCGGCGTCCATATAGGTCGCGGCAAAGAGCGCCCACGTCTCGTCGATATCCTTGAGCCACTTTTCGATCGAGTCCAGATGTCTCTCGATCGTGTGACCGGTGTGGATCTTGTTGATAGCCGAACCGGGGTCGTGTTGCGCGGCGCGGAAAATATCAGCGCTCAGCGCGCCAATGCCTCGGTCGATCTTGCCGAGCTGAGCCAACGCCAAGGTTCTTTTGTTGTACATGACTTCCATGCTGCCCGACATTTTTGTCATGCCGAACATCCCGAACAGCGCGACGATGACAGTGACTGCAGAAGTGAGTACGGTCAGGAAAAAGAGCTTGCTGCCGACTTTGAGGTTGCTGAACATGATGCACTCCCAACGGAACGCTCGATAGCATGAAACTATCCGTGCCATGGGATTTTGCTGTTAAATGCAATCGTCGCAATGTAAAAAATACCCGGTTCACGCCATGTAAATACCCGGTTCGCGTCATGCGCAACAAACGCCTGCTTGCCCCTGCGATCGGGCGCGTAAAAAAAACGCAGTCCGTTTGGACTGCGTTAAATCCACACCAAAGATGAGGGTGGAGGAGACACCATGAGAGACCGCGCACTACGCACGATCAGACCGGCGCGCATTATGGACTTAAACCCACATTGAACGCAAGGTTTTTATGAGACACGCCCAGGTCATGCCAAACGGATTTTGACGTCTTCACCGCGCCGCCGGTCACGACCCCCGTTCTTCCACCGGCTCGGGCAATGAACGATAACTGGGCGGCAGTTCGATATGCCGGGAACGGAACAGCAGGCGCGACAGCTCGATCAGGGCATGCTGATACACCCCGCGCTTGAACTCGATGACCGCATCCAGCGGAACCCAATAATCGTTCCAACGCCAGGCGTCGAACTCCGGATGCGAACTGGATCGCAGGCAAACATCCGTGTCGCGCCCCGTCAGCCGCAACAGAAACCAGATCTGTTTCTGCCCGCGATAGGTATTGCGCCATTCCCGCCTGACCCAGTGCCTGGGCACGTCGTAACGCAACCAGTCGCGGGTACGGCCAAGAATCTTGACGTGCTCGGGACGCAAACCGATTTCTTCCCACAATTCCCGGTACATCGCCTGCTCAGGTGTTTCACCCTGCTTGATGCCACCTTGCGGGAACTGCCATGAATGCTCGCGGATGCGTTTTCCCCAGAACACCTCATTTCGCATATTGACAAGAATGATGCCGACGTTTGGGCGATACCCTTCACGGTCGAGCATGATCGAACCTTCAGATTCGTAAAGTTATCCCGATTCTTCCATATCTGTCCGCACATTTGAAGTCATCATGCCGCCGTGCGCTGAAACGAAGCAGCCCGCCACGTTACAATTAACGCTCTTATCGACAACTCCGAAACACTTTCATGCGCGCCAGCCAGTTCCACTTCAACACCCTCAAGGAAGCCCCCGCCGATGCCGAAGTCGTGAGCCAGAAGCTCATGTTGCGCGCGGGAATGATTCGCAAGGTTGCAGCCGGTATCTACGATTACATGCCGTTGGCGCTACGTTCGATCCGCAAGATCGAGACCATCATCCGCGACGAACTCAATCGCGCGGGCGCACTGGAAATTTCCATGCCGTTGGTGCAACCCGCCGAGTTGTGGCAGGAAACCGGCCGATGGAACAGGATGGGGCCGGAGATGCTGCGCCTGACCGACCGCCACGGGCGCGATTTTGCCTTCCAGCCCACATCGGAAGAGGCCGTCACCGATATCGCGCGGCAGGAACTCAAAAGTTACCGGCAGCTTCCGCGCAATTTCTATCAGATTCAGACCAAGTTCCGCGACGAACGCCGCCCCCGCTTCGGCCTGATGCGCGGGCGCGAATTCACGATGAAGGACGGCTACTCGTTCGACCGTGACGCCGAGGCCGCCGGTAAAACCTATGACGTGATGTACGCAGCCTATCGAAACATCTTCGATCGCATGGGTCTTGCCTATCGCGCGGTGGCCGCCGACACCGGCGCGATCGGCGGCGACCGCTCGCACGAATTCCAGGTCATCGCCGACACCGGCGAGGATGCGCTCGTCTACTGCCCGGATTCCGACTACGCCGCCAACATCGAACTGGCCGAAGCCCTGCCGCTCATCCCGTCGCGTGGAGCCGCCTCCAGCCCACTCGTCAAGACCGCCACCCCCGGCATGGAAGCCTGTAGCGCAGTGGCCGATTTCCTCGGCGCACCGCTTGCCGCCACCGTCAAATCGCTCGTGCTCGCCAGCGACGAGGCCGATGAGACCGGAGGCATTGCCGCCACGACCCTCTGGCTGCTGCTCGTCCGGGGCGACCACGAACTCAACGAAGTCAAGGCAAGCAAGATCGACGGACTCAAGACCGGTTTCCGTTTTGCCTCCGAGGCCGAGATCATCGAGCATTTTGGCTGCAAACCCGGCTATCTCGGCCCCATTTCCCCCAAAAAACCCGTGCGCGTCATCGCCGACCGCACCGTCGCCAACATGTCGGATTTCATCTGCGGCGCAAACGCCGAGGGCTATCACTACACCGGCGCGAACTGGGGACGCGACCTGCCCGAACCCAACATCGTCGCCGACATCCGCAATGCCGTCACTGGCGACCCTTCGCCCGACGGCAAGGGCGCGCTTGCCATCGACCGGGGCATCGAAGTCGGACACGTCTTCTACCTTGGCGACAAATACTCCCGCGCCATGAACGCCACCTTTCTCGATATCGACGGCAAACCCCGTTTTTTCGAGATGGGCTGTTACGGCATCGGCGTCACCCGCATCCTGGGCGCGGCCATCGAACAGAACAACGACGCGCGCGGCATTCTCTGGCCCGCCGCCATCGCGCCGTTCGAGGCCGTCGTCTGCGCCGTTGGATGGGGCAAATCCGAAGCCGTGCGCCTTGAAGCCACACGACTCTACGAAGCGTTGCGTGCGGAAGGGGTCGACGTCATTCTTGATGATCGCGACGAGCGCCCCGGCGTGATGTTCGCCGATTGGGAACTCATCGGCGTCCCGCTACGCCTGACCATCGGCGAACGCGGTCTGAAAGAAGGCATCGTCGAAATCCAGCCCCGCCGGGGAGGCGAGCAGGTGAAGCTTGCCCCCTCTGAGGCTGCCGGATACGTTGCCCGCCTCCTGCGTTGCCCATGCGGCAGCGCATCGTGAGCCGCGTGACGTTGAAACCCTGGCTCCTGCTCCTGCTTGGCGCACTGATCAGCCTGCCCGCGCAAGCGGGAAAGCAGGAGAAAGAGCTTCTGGCCGCCAGCGTGCGCGCTGCCATGCATGAGGCCGTGAGCGATGCCCCGCCCATCATCGCAATCGAGGATGCCGGCGAGCGCGACCGCTGGCTCTCCGAAATGTCGCAGCGCCTCGAAAAGCGCATCCCCGACCCGAAGCTGCGCAACGAACTGCTGACCACGATCCACTACGAAGCCACCCGCGCAGGACTCGACCCCCAACTCGTTCTCGGGCTCATCCAGGTCGAAAGCCGGTTCAAGCGCTACGCGCTCTCGAAGGCTGGCGCGCGCGGCTACATGCAGGTCATGCCGTTCTGGGTCGAGGCCATCGGCAACCGGGAGGACAACCTTTTTCACATGCGCACCAACCTGCGCTACGGCTGCACCATCCTGCGCCATTACATCGACCGCGAAAAAGGTAACCTCTACCTCGCGCTGGGCCGCTACAACGGCAGCCGGGGTCAGGCGGAATACCCGAACCGCGTGCTCGCCGCCTGGCAAAAGCAATGGGCATGGACGCCATCGCAATCCCCGGTAAAAGTGGCCAAAGCTGCTGAACCAACAATAGCCACGGCCTCGCCCGCTCCAGCGGCGCCCGCTCCCGCGCCATCCCCCGCCGTCCTGCCGCCAGTTGCTGCCGCGCCGAACAAGCCGACGCCGGAATCACCGCCGCCTGCCATACAGCCTCCCATCCCGGCAAGCAAGCCCGCCGCCGCTACGCCGCAACAGGCCGCAACGCCTCCTCTTGCGCCCGAACCGCCTCGCACGCAACCCTCTCCTCCTCTGGCGCAAACCGCCTCGCGCATGCCCGCCCGCCGGGATATCGTCATCGTGCGCTGACCAGGAAAAATGCCCTCTTCCCATCCATCTCGTCGACCTTCATTTTTTGCCAAGTTTGATTTTTTGTACTAGAATAAGAAGGCTTTACAGGCTCTTTTAGAGCCTTTTTTCCGGCTAGAAGTCAATGGGATGGGCGTTTCGCCCATTTTTTATTTGCGAAAACAATGCAATGGTGCAGAAACTGGTTGAACTGATCGAGCAGATTGTGACCGGACTCGGGTATGAGCTCGTGACGGTCGAAGGCTCGCCGCGCGGGCAGATCCTGCGCGTGTTCATCGACATCGCGCGGGGCGTGACCGTGGATGACTGCGAAGCGGTCAGCCATCAGCTCACCCGCGTGTTCGAGGTCGAAAACATCGACTTCGACCGGCTCGAAGTCTCTTCGCCGGGACTCGACCGCCCGCTCGTCAAGCTCGCCGACTTTGAACGTTTCGCCGGAACCGAACTCCGGTTACGCACCCGTGTCCCGGTGGGTAATCAACGCAACTTTACTGGCTTGCTCAAGGGTCTGCGCGAAGGCGCGATCGTCATCGACACCGAGAAAGGCGAACTCCTGGTCGCCTTCGACGATGTCGAGAAAGCACGTCTGATTCCAAAATTTTAGACCCGGAGGTTTTACTGACATGAGCCGTGAAATCCTGTTGCTTGTCGATGCGCTGGCGCGCGAGAAGAATGTCGCCAAGGACATCGTGTTCTCCGCTCTCGAGTCGGCGCTGGCCTCCGCAACCAAGAAGCGCATCCACGACAATGCCGATGTGCGTGTCAGCATCGACCGCAATACCGGCGACTACGAGTCGTTCCGGCGCTGGGTGGTGAGGCCGGACGAAGAGGTCAACAACGACGAAGCCGAAATGGGCCTCATCGACGCGCGCGAACTCCATCCGGACATCGAACTGGACGAATACATCGAAGAGCCGTTGGAGCCCATCGACTTCGGGCGCATCGGCGCGCAGGCCGCCAAACAGGTAATCCTGCAAAAAATACGCGACGCCGAACGCGAACAGGTATTGAACGACTTCCTGGAGCGCGAGGAATTCCTCGTCTCCGGCACGATCAAGCGCGTCGAGCGCGGCAACGCCATCATCGAAGTGGGCCGCATGGAAGCGGTGCTGCCGCGCGATCAGCAGATCCCGCGCGAAAACCTGCGCTCCGGCGACCGCGTGAAGGCCTATCTGCTCAAGATCGACCGGGGCGTGCGCGGTCCGCAGTTGATTCTGTCGCGCACCGTGCCCGAATTTCTGATGAAGCTCTTTGAGCTGGAAGTGCCCGAAATCGAAGACGGCCTGCTCGAAATCAAGGCATGCGCCCGCGATCCCGGGCTACGCGCCAAGATTGCCGTCAAGGCAAACGATCAGCGCATCGACCCGGTAGGCACCTGCGTAGGGCTGCGCGGCTCGCGCGTCACGGCGGTGCGGGACGAAGTCAGCAGCGAACAGATCGACATCATCGTCTGGGCTTCCGACCCGGCCCAGTTCGTCATTGCCGCGCTGCAACCCGCCGAAGTCGTCTCCATCGTCGTCGATGAAGAAGCGCACGCAATGGATGTGGTGGTCGATGACGCCAATCTGGCCATCGCCATCGGGCGCAGCGGCCAGAACGTCAAGCTTGCTTCTGAACTGACCGGCTGGACGATCAACCTGATGAGCGAACAGGAATCCGCCGCCCGCACCGAGCAGGAGCGCGGAGAATTGCGCGTGCTCTTCATGGATAAACTCGATGTTGACGAAGACGTCGCCAACATCCTGATCGAAGAAGGCTTTTCCTCGCTCGAAGAAATTGCCTACGTGCCGCTGGCCGAGATGCTCGAAATCGAGGATTTCGACGAAGCCACGGTCAATGAGCTGCGCAATCGCGCACGCGACGTGCTGTTGACGGAGGCCATCGTCACCGAAGAACAGATCGAAGGCATTGCCGACGACCTGCTCGCCCTGGACGGCATGGACAAAACGCTGGCGGCCAAACTCGTCAGCCACGGCATCCGTACCCGCGACGATCTGGCCGATCTCGCCGTCGATGAACTGGTTGAACTGACCGGCATCGCCACGGAACCCGCCAGCGCGCTGATCTCGGTCGCGCGGGCGCACTGGTTCGAGCAAGAATGATAAGAGGTGTGCAGAAATGGAAGGAATAAGCGTCACCCAATTCGCCGGTGAACTGAAAATGCCGACAGCGGCGTTGCTGGAACAACTCAAGCGCGCCGGAGTCGATAAATCCGACGAACAGGACTTGCTCACCGAGCAGGACAAATCGCGCCTGCTCGAATACCTGCGCGCTTCGCACGGCAGCACCCAAAAAGACAAGATCACATTGACCCGCAAGCAGACTTCCGAAATCCGCTCCACCGACTCGACGGGTCGCGCCCGCACGGTGCAGGTGGAAGTCCGCAAGAAGCGCGTCTTCGTCAAGCGCGACGAAATCGCCGAGCCTGCCGCGCCCGCGCCCCAGGTTGCGCCGGAAGCCGAACCCATCGAATCTCCAGCCGTCCCCGCGCCAACGGCGGAAGAGCATCTCGCCACAAGCGTCCAGACTCCAGAGGCGCCGCCTCCCCAACCGGAGCCGGAACCGGAACCGACCCCGGTTTCCGAACCCCTGCCTGTTCCTGCTGAAGAACCCTCCACACCCGCCGCTGAAGAGCCCTCCGCATCCGCCGACGCTGAAACCGCGCCTTCAACCCCGCCCAAAAAACCTGCGAAGGCGCCAGCAGCCCCGAACAAAGCTGCCGACCGCCAGAAACGAAGCGAGCCGCCGCAGGCCAGGGCGCCGATTGCCCACATTCTGAGCGCAGAAGAACTCGCTGCGCGCGAACAGGAATCGCGCCGTTCGCGCGAACTGCGTGAACGACAACAGGCCGATCTGCGCGCGCGCCAGGAGCGCGAAGCGGCCGCCAAGACCGCCGCCGAAACCCGGCGACAGGAAGAAGAGGCCCGCCTGCGCGCCGCGCAACAGCCCAAGGCCGCCCCTGCTGCGCCCGCTGCAACCAAACCGGCCCCGAACAAGAAAGGCACCTCGGGCACCCTGCACCGCCCGGCCAAGAGCGGCGAGAGCAAACCCGTGCGCGAAAAACCTGCCCGCGATGCCGGCAGCGCCAATACCCGCGACAATGAGAGCGCCAGCAAACGCCGCGGCGGTCTCAAGACCCGTGGCGATACCGGCGCGGCGGCCACCGGCAATGCCTGGCGTGGCGCCAAGGGCGGCGGACGTCACGGTGGACGCCACGGCCACCATGCCGAAGAGCGCGCGGCCTTTCAGGCTCCAAGTGAGCCTATCGTGCGCGAAGTGCATGTGCCCGAGACCATCACTGTGGCCGATCTCGCCCACAAAATGGCCATCAAGGCCGCCGAAGTCATCAAGGCCATGATGAAAATGGGCATGATGGTGACGATCAACCAGATACTCGACCAGGAAACGGCGATGATCGTCGTCGAAGACCTGGGCCACAAGGCGCTGGCCGCCAAGCTCGACGACCCGGACGCCTTCCTGGTCGAACATGACACACAAAAAGACTACGTAATCCTCCCGCGCGCCCCGGTCGTCACCGTCATGGGCCACGTCGACCACGGCAAAACCTCGCTGCTGGACTACATCCGCCGCTCCAGGGTTGCGGCGGGCGAGACGGGCGGCATCACCCAGCACATCGGCGCATACCATGTGAAAACCCCGCGCGGCATGATCACCTTCCTCGACACGCCGGGTCACGAAGCGTTTACCGCCATGCGCGCACGCGGCGCGCAGGCCACCGACATCGTCATCCTCGTCGTGGCCGCCGATGACGGCGTGATGCCCCAGACGCGCGAAGCCATCCACCACGCGAAGGCCGCAGGCGTTCCCATCGTCGTGGCCATCACCAAGATCGACAAACCGTCGGCCAACGTCGAAAAAGTCAAACAGGAACTCATCGTCGAAGAAGTCGTGCCGGAAGAATACGGCGGCGAAACCCTCTTCGCAGCCGTCTCCGCAAAGAGCGGCGCAGGCATCGACGATCTGCTCGAAGCCGTTCTGCTCCAGGCCGACGTGCTCGAACTCAAGGCCCCGGTCGACTCCCCGGCCAAGGGCCTGATCGTCGAAGCGCGGCTGGACAAGGGGCGCGGCCCAGTGGCGTCGCTCCTCGTTCAATCCGGCACCCTGCACCGTGGCGACGTGCTGCTCGTCGGTGCGACCTTTGGCCGCATTCGCGCCATGCTCGACGAGAGCGGAAAAAGCATCGACAAAGCTGGTCCGGCCATTCCGGTCGAAATTCAGGGGCTCTCGGACATCCCGGCTGCGGGCGATGATGCCATCGTGCTTTCGGACGAAAAGAAAGCGCGTGAAATCGCCCTCTTCCGTCAGGGCAAATTCCGCGACGTCAAACTCGCCCGGCAACAGGCCGCCAAGCTCGAAAACATGTTCGAGCAAATCGGCGAAGGCGAAATCAGGAATCTGGCCCTCATCATCAAGGCCGACGTTCAAGGCTCGCAGGAAGCCCTGTCGCAGTCCCTTCAAAAACTCTCCACCGACGAAGTGCGCGTGCAGGTCATCCACGCCGGCGTGGGCGGAATTACCGAGACCGACGTCAACCTCGCGCAAGCCTCGGGCGCGGTCATCATCGGCTTCAACACCCGGGCGGACGCCAGCGCGCGCAAACTTGCCGAAGGCTTCGGCGTCGACATCCGCTACTACGACATCATCTACGATGCCGTGAACGAAGTGAAAGCCGCCCTCTCCGGCATGCTCTCTCCGGAAAAACGCGAAGAAATCATCGGTCTGGTCGAAATCCGCCAGGTTTTCAGCATCTCCAGGGTGGGTTCGGTGGCAGGCTGCCGCGCCCTCGAAGGGGTCATCCGTCGCGGCTCTTCCATCAGACTGCTGCGCAACCACACCGTCATCTGGACGGGAGAACTCGAATCGCTCAAACGCTTCAAGGACGACGTCAAGGAAGTCAAGGCCGGGTACGAATGCGGCCTCCAGCTTCGGGGTTACAACGACATCGAGCCGGGCGATCAGCTCGAAGTGTTTGAAATCCGCGAAATCGCGAGGACGCTCTGACCGATGCCGAAAGAATTTTCGCGCGGCCAGCGCGTAGCCGAACAAATCCGCCGCGAACTGGCCGAACTGATTCGCCAGGAGGTCAAGGACCCCAGGGTGAGCTTCGTCTCTCTGACCGATGTCGAACTCACCCCCGACTACGCGCACGCAAAAATATTCTTCACTGCGATGGGCGGCGCGGACAGCGTTCCGGGAATTCTTGAAGGGCTGCGCCGCGCAAGCGGCTTTCTGCGCCGGGAACTCGGCAAGAGGGTCCGGATTCACACCCTGCCCGAACTGCACTTCCACTACGACCGCTCCGTGGAAGAAGGCTCCCGTCTGTCGCAACTGATCGACCAGACCGTGCGCGAAGACGAAGCCCGCGCCCAGGTTGCGGACGAAAAACCCGCGCGCTGATCCCGCCCGATGCCCGCCGCCCCGCTCTCCCGCCGCGCCGTCGACGGCGTGCTGCTGCTCGACAAGCCTGCCGGCATCACCTCCAACGCGGCGCTGCAAATCGCGCGTCGGCTCCTTGCCGCACGCAAGGCCGGTCACACGGGCACCCTCGATCCAATGGCCAGCGGCCTGCTGCCGCTCGCCTTTGGCGAAGCCGCCAAGTTCTCGCAAATGCTGCTCGATGCCGACAAGACCTATGAAGCAGGAGTCAAACTCGGCATCCAGACCGACACCGGGGATGCCGAAGGCACGGCGCTCGCCGTTCAACCCGTTGCCGTCGATGAAACCGGGCTGCGCGCGGCGCTCGCGCGTTTCACCGGCGAAATCGAACAAACGCCGCCGATGTACTCGGCGCTCAAGCGCAACGGCAAACCGCTCTATGAATATGCCCGCGCCGGGATCGAACTCGAACGCGCGCCCCGGCGCGTGACGATCACCGAACTCACGCTGCTCGCGTTTCAGGAAGACCGCTTCGTCATTCGCGTAGCGTGCAGCAAGGGCACTTATATCCGCTCTCTGGCGATAGACATTGGCGCGGCTCTGGGCTGCGGCGCGCATCTCGACTCCCTGCGCCGCACCCGGATTGGAGCGTTCGACCTATCGGCCAGCGTCACCCTCGATACGATCGAGGCAACCGCCCCGGCGCAACGCGATACCCTGCTTGCCCCAGCCGACACGCTGCTGAAAGATTTTCCAACGCTCGAACTCGAAAGCGTTTGCGCACGGCTGATTTTGCAAGGTCAGCCGCTTTGCCTGCCCGGACGGGAAGCCCCCCCCGGAGATTGCGTCCGCCTGTACGGCCCGGATGGATTCCTGGGGCTTGGACAGTGGAAAGAAGACGGGCAGCTGTGGCCGAAAAGGTTGATTGCAACGGCATAGAGTCGCTCTCTCATCTTTTTGGAATATACTTTCCTCCGGAATATGTCATACGAGACAGCCCGGAGAACTCAAGATGCCCCGCCCCCTCCTCTCACCCCGCAACGACCTCGTTTTCAAGCTGCTTTTTGGAGATGCACGAAACACCGGCCCCTTGACCGATTTTCTCAAAGCTGCGCTCGACCTGCCTCCCGAAGACTTTCTGGACATCGTGCTCGTCGATCCGCACCTGACCGGCGAGACCATTGACGATAAACAGGGCATTCTCGACGTCAAGGCCAAAACCGCTACCGGCAAAATCGTCGACATCGAGATTCAGATTACCGAACGTCCCCAGATGCGCGAGCGCATCGTCTTTTATCTCTCCCGCATGGTCACCGAACAGATCAGCCGTGGAGAGGATTACCGGAAAATCGAACGCTCCATCTGTATACTGATCACCGACTACATCCAGATCCCGGAAAACGTCTGCTACCACAACCGCTATCGGTTACATGACTCCACAACCGGCTCGGAATTCTCCGATCTCATGGAAGTCAACACCCTCGAATTACCGAAAATACCGCACAATACGGATGGAACCGCACTGTGGGACTGGCTGAAATTCCTGGCGGTACGAGAGGAAAAGGAGTTGAAAATGCTCGCAGAGAAAAACCCCCAGATCGGCAAGGCCGCAGCCCGACTGCAAGAACTCTCGGAAGACGAACGCACGCGGCTACTGGCCGAATCCCGCGAAAAGTGGGAGTGGGACATGCAGGCAATACGTGAGAAAGGGTTTGAAAAGGGGCACGAAGCGGGGCTCGAAGCTGGACGTGAAAAAGGGCTTGAAGAAGGTCTCCTCTCCGTCGCTCAAACCGCCCTGAAAAAGAACATGCCCATCGAGGAGATCATGGCGCTGACCGGACTTTCCAGAGAGAAAATCCAGTCCCTTCCGCATTGACACGCATCGAGCGCCGCTACGTGGCGAGGGATCAACAGTCCATGCGGGCAAGATGTCTCACCTCTGCCTTTCTTGTCTTGTACTCCCGCCGCCCGATGGATATAATCCGCGGCTTCCTGATGAACGAACATGACAAGAGTAACAAATGGCTCTCAACAACGAAACCAAAGCGCAAATCGTAGCTGATTACCAGCGCGCACAAGGCGACACCGGGTCGCCCGAAGTCCAGGTCGCGCTTCTGACCGCGCGCATCAACGGCCTGACCGGCCATTTCAAGGAACATGGCAAGGATCACCATTCCCGCCGTGGCCTGCTGAAGATGGTCAGCCATCGCCGCAAGCTCCTCGACTACCTGAAAGACCGGAACGCCGAGTCTTATCGCAGACTGATCGAGCGGCTTGGTTTGCGCAAGTAAGTACGGACTCGCCGAGGCGACCGGCCCGACAACACTAGCAATGGCAGAATAGATCGCCGGGACGGCCCTAAGCAGAGGGCATCCCGGCTTTGTCGTTTCCGCCCCGAACAACCCTATTGCCGTGCGGCCCACGGCAACCACGCAAAAGGAATTTCCCTTGCCTACCTCGACCAAAAAAACCTTCACCTGGGGCACGCGTACCGTCACTCTGGAAACCGGCGAAATCGCCCGCCAGGCAGGCGGCGCTGTTCTCGTCAACATGGACGACACCGTGGTGCTTGCCTCCGTGTGCGCCTCGCAGGATGTCAAACCCGGACAGGACTTCTTCCCGCTTACCGTCGATTACGTTGAAAAGTTCTACGCCGCCGGTCGCATTCCCGGCGGTTTCTTCAAGCGTGAAGGACGCCCCACCGAAAAGGAAACGCTCACTTCCCGCTTGATCGATCGCCCCATCCGCCCGCTTTTCCCGGACGGCTTCTATAACGAAGTTCAGGTCATCGCCCTCGTGCTGTCCCTGAACCCCGAAGTCGATGCGGACGTTCCCGCGATGATCGCTGCCTCTGCCGCGCTGGCCATCTCGGGCGTGCCCTTCAACGGCCCGATTGGCGCAGCGCGGGTCGGCTACGCCAACGGCCAGTACCTGCTCAACCCCACCACAACCCAACTTGCCGACAGCGAACTCAACCTCGTCGTCGCCGGTACGGAAACAGCGGTGCTGATGGTCGAATCCGAAGCGCAGGAACTCTCCGAAGAAATCATGCTCGGCGCGGTGCTCTACGGTCACGAACAAATGCAGCACGCGATTCGCGCCATCAATGAACTGGTCGAAGTCGCGGGCAAACCGGAATGGGACTGGCAACCGCCAGCCAAAAACGAGCCGCTCATCGCCCGCGTCACCGAACTGGCCCGTGCCGATCTCGAACAGGCGTTTGCCATCATCAGCAAACAGGCCCGGGTTGCGCGCCTTGCCGAAATCGAAAAAGCCACCATCGCCGCCGTCACCCAGGGCATCGACAACGCCCCTTCTGAAAACGAAGTCCGGGAAATCCTCTTCACCCTGGAATCGAACATCGTGCGCGGCCGCATCCTCAACGGCGAACCGCGCATCGACGGACGTGACACCCGCACCGTGCGCCCGATCGACATCCGCACCGGCGTGCTGCCGCGCACCCACGGCTCGGCCCTCTTCACCCGTGGCGAAACCCAGGTTCTGGCTGTCGCCACGCTCGGCACCGGGCGCGACGAACAGATCATCGACGCCATTGCGGGCGAATACCGCGAAAACTTCATGCTGCACTACAACTTCCCGCCCTTCTGCACGGGCGAGACGGGGCGTTTCGGCGCCACCAAGCGGCGTGAAATCGGCCACGGGCGGCTTGCCAAGCGCGCGCTCGTCGCCGTGTTGCCCAAGCCGGAAGACTTCAGCTACACGATCCGTCTCGTCGCCGAAACCATGGAATCCAACGGCTCTTCCTCGATGGCTTCGGTCTGCGGCGGGTCGCTCGCGCTGATGGACGCCGGGGTGCCGATCAAAACCCACGTTGCGGGCATCGCGATGGGACTCATCAAGGAAGGCAACCGTTTTGCGGTGCTCACCGACATCTTGGGCGATGAAGATCACCTCGGCGACATGGACTTCAAGGTCGCGGGCACGGAAAACGGCGTTACCGCGCTGCAGATGGACATCAAGATCCTGGGCATCACCGGCGAGATCATGAAGGTCGCCCTCTCGCAAGCCGCCGTGGGTCGTCGTCACATTCTCGGCCTGATGAAACAGTCGATTGAAGGCGCGCGCGGCGAAGTCTCCGAATTCGCGCCCCGCATGATCACGATGAAGATCAACCCGGAAAAAATCCGGGACGTCATCGGCAAGGGCGGCGCCATCATCCGCGCCATGCAGGAAGAAACCGGCACGGTCATCGAAATCGAAGACAACGGCAACGTCACGATCTCCAGCATCAGCGCCGAAGGCGCACAGGAAGCGAAATCCCGCATCGAAGCGATCACCGCCGAAGTCGAAATCGGCAAGGTCTATGAGGGAGTCGTGCAACGGCTGCTCGAATTCGGGGCCATCGTCAACATCCTGCCGGGACGCGACGGTCTGCTGCACATCTCGCAGATCGCCCACGAGCGGGTCAACAACGTTGCCGACTACGTCAAGGAAGGCCAGGTCGTGCGCGTCAAAGTGCTTGAAACCGATGATCGCGGCAAGATTCGCCTCTCGATGAAAGCCCTGATCGAACCGCCACAAAAACCGGCGCAATCTGAAGGAGAATGAACCTCTTTCCTTGACGGATGCGCGCGTCCTGATTAGAATGCGCGCCTCTCTTCCTCGATAGCTCAGTCGGTAGAGCGACGGACTGTTAATCCGCAGGTCCCTGGTTCGAGCCCAGGTCGAGGAGCCAAACAAACCAAGGGGTTGCAGCGATGCAACCCCTTGTGTTTTTCAGAATGCTGAATACTTCACTCCAGCCGCAACATACCCCCATACCCTGCCTCTCCGGTTATGCTAGAGTTAAGCATAGACTTCTATGCTTAACTCTATTTTCAAATGAAAGACGTTTCAAATCAGCAGATTGCAGAACATCTTAGGCGTCTCAACCCATGGTGGAACAGCGCCAAAATGGATGCTGCTACCCTGGAACTGCGCCCGCGGGCCTACCTGGAACCCGTGCGGCAACTGCTGTTGGAACAGAACCTGCGCCGTGCCGTGGTGCTGCTTGGCCCGCGACGGGTGGGTAAAACCATTCTTATTCGCCATCTGATCGCCGATCTGCTGGAACGCGGAACGCCCCCGCAGCGCATCGCGTATGTGGAGATGGATCATCCCTTGCTGCATGGGCAATCGCTGGAGTCGCTGATCCGCCAGATCGAGGAAGTGACGCATGGCGGCGAAGGTACGCGCTATTTGTTTTTCGATGAAATCCAGTCCCACAAGGATTGGGAGAAACACCTCAAGCCGCTGGTCGACCATCGGCATGATTTGCGCATTCTCGTTTCTGGCTCGGCTGCTGCCGCGCTAAAGCGCCAGAGCGCCGAATCCGGCGCGGGACGCTTCACCGATTTTTTGCTGCCGCCTCTGACTTTCCCCGAATATCTGCACTTACGCAAAGAAACGCCAGCCGAAAAACCGGCTATCACCGAAATATTGCCCGGCCAGCTTGTGCTTCATGACATCGGACGGCTGAATGAGCAGTTCGTCGACTACATCAATTTCGGTGGCTATCCGGAATTGGCGTTGTCGCCTACCGTTCGCAGCAACCCGGAACGCTTCGTTAAAACCGACATCGTGGACAAAGTACTGTTGCGCGATTTGCCACAGTTATATGGCATCAAAGATATTCAGGAATTGAATTCGCTGTTTACCTTGCTGGCCTTCAATACCGCTGAAGAGGTGTCGTTTGAGCAGCTTTCGCAACGCAGTGGCGTCGGCAAGCTGACCATCCAGAAATACATCGAATATCTGGAAGCGGCTTTTCTCATCAAGCGCGTGTTCCGCGTGAATCAGGATGGCAAGCGCTATCAGCGTGAGCGCAACTTCAAGGTGTATCTGACCAATTCGGCCATGTACACCGGGCTGTTTGGCGCGAGATCGCCGAATGAGCCAGAATTTGGCCATCTTGTTGAAACCGCGTTGTTTGCGCAGCGTTTTCATGAGAACGCACGGTTGAATTACGCGCGCTGGGGAACCGATGACAATGAGGTGGACCTGGTGGAATCGTCTCAATCGTTCAAGCCGATGGTCGCGCTGGAAATCAAATGGAGCGACAAGTATGCGGGCAAGCCGGAATCGCTGAAGGGGTTGATGAAGTTCGTGCGCGGTAATCGTCTACCCATCGCCTGGGCCACGACACGAAGCAAGCTCGTGCAGCAAGTAATAGACGGCAGTGAAATCAGGCAATGGCCTGCGGCGGTACTGGCGTTTCATTATGGCGTGCGTGCCGTGCAAGGTCGCCTGACCGGGCACGATGCGCAGATCAAAGACATGACTGCATAACAAACAGGCTGAAGTGCTGTTGTCAGGATGGAGAAGCTGATATGCCCCCCAGAACACGCCCAGCGATGCCCTTCGGCGAATTCGTCGGTTTTGTCGCCGCCTGCATGGCGCTCAGCGCGATGTCGATCGACATCATGCTGCCGGCGCTGCCGCTTCTGAGCGCCGATTTCAAGCTCGCCGATCCCAATCAGGCGCAGATGGTGATTACCGCCTTCTTCGCCGGAATCGGGTTTTCGCAGCTTTTTTACGGCCCGCTCGCCGACCGTTTTGGCCGAAAACCGATCCTCATTACAGGACTCGTCCTGTTCATTTTCGCGGGCATCCTGACGATGATCGCCGACACCTTCACCTCCCTGCTCGCGGCCCGGGTCTTGCAGGGCGTCGGCGCAGGCTCGCCAAGGGTGATGGCGACCTCGATGGTTCGCGACTGTTACGTGGGCGCGAGAATGGCGAAAGTCATGTCATTGGCAGTGATGGTCTTCATGATCGTGCCGGTGCTCGCGCCTTCGCTGGGGCAACTCGTCCTGATGGTCGCGCCCGGCTGGAACTGGGTGTTCGCGGTGCTGCTGATCGCGGGGGTCGCGTTGCTGGCCTGGGCAATCATGCGGTTGTCGGAAACCCTGCCGCCTGAACGGCGCATGCCGCTCACGCCCCGTTCGATCTATTCCGCCTACCGCCAGACCCTGACGACCCGCCGTTTCGTGGGCTACATGATTGCGGTCTCTCTCGTCTTCGGTGCGCACATCGGTTTCATTTCGTCGTCGCAACAGATTTTTGTCGATGTATTCGATGCCGGACGCGCCTTTCCCCTGCTCTTCGCCGCCATCGCGCTCACGACCGGGATAGCCGCTTTCGTCAATTCAAAACTCGTCCGCCGCGTCGGCATGCGACGCTTGAGCGTCAGCGGCCTGGTGGCGATTGTCGTCATCAATATCTTTCATCTGGCAATTGATCTGGCCGGATACGAAACCCTGCTCGTGTTCATGGTGTTGCAGGGCGCGAGCGTGTTTACGTTCGGCATTCTCGCCGCCAATCTCAACGCCCTGGCGATGGAACCCATGGGCCATATCGCGGGGACGGCCTCGTCGATGGCCGGTTTCGTCTCCACGATCGGCGGCACTTTGATTGGACTGACGATCGGACTCATGTTCAACGGCACCGTCATTCCGCTCAACGGCGCGTATGTGGCGCTCGCCCTGACCGCCCTCGTCATCGCTTATTACGCCGAAAAACCCAAGCGGTCTCAAAACGCATAGAATTTCATCCCCTTCTCTCCCCAAGAGACTACCTTGCCTCCACCGAGTCACACCGACCCCCTTCCATTCCGATTCCGGCTTGCTGTCAACGGTTATGGCCGCATCGGGCGCTGCTTCGTGCGCGCGATTCACGAAAGCGGGCTGGCGGATCATCTGTGCGTCGTAGCGATCAACGAACCTGCGCCACTTGCCAGCATCGCCCACCTGACCCGTTTCGATTCCACGCATGGCCGCTTTCCGGGCCAGATAGACATTGATGACGGCAAAAACATTCTGCTCATCAATGGCCGCCCGGCCAGCGTCTCACACGCGCACACGCCGGAAGAAGTCGATTGGCGCGCGCACGGAATCGACCTCGTCGTCGAATGCTCGGGCCGCTACACCGAGCGCGCGCAACTGCAACGCTTCATCGACGCCGGTTGTCCGCGCCTGCTGCTCTCCAATCCCGGCGCGCATGCGCATGATGTCGATGCAACCGTGGTGCACGGTTTCACGCATGCCGGACTCGATTCACAGGCGAGGTTGATCTCCGCCGCTTCATGCTCAACCAACGCGGTGGTTCCGGTGCTTTCCCTGCTCTGCCGGGAATTCGGTCTCGAACGGGTGTTGCTCACCACGCTGCATTCGGCGATGAACGATCAACCCCTGATCGACGGCTATCATCACCCCGAACTGGCCCGCACACGTTCGGCGATGCAGTCGATCATTCCCGTGGCGACGGGGCTGGCGCGCGGCGTCGAGCGCCTGATACCCGAACTCGAAGGCCGGGTTGAAGCAAAGGCCATCCGCGTGCCGACGCACAATGTTTCCGCGATCGACATGGTGCTGATCTTTCCGGAGGAGACGAGCGCCGAACAGGTCAACGCGCTGTTGCGCGAAGCCGCCCGCGGCCCTCGCGCCCGATTCATCGACTGGTCGAACGCGCCGCATGCCTCGATCGACTTCAACCACAATCACCATTCGGCCATCGTTGACGGCAGCCAGACCCGCGCCTGCGGGCCGCGCATGGTTAATCTCTTCGTATGGTTCGACAACGAATGGGGTTTCGCCAACCGGATGGTTGAACTGGCACATCATTGGCTGGAGATGCTGGCGAGTCGGGAAACGGTTTGAGTTCGATCATGGTCGTTATGCATTCATTTCACAATGATTTTTAAACCGCGTGTTTCGCCGCTTGTTGGAAAAACAGGAATGAAGGTAGTATATTGAGCAGCGCGGGTTAAGTTGCGCCCATCCGGGGCGCATGGATCGAAAAACGGGGCCAGCACTAGCAAATGGATAGTCTGCTGCTTGTACACGCAAAATGGGACCATGAGGCATGTGTGTGGGTTGCCACGTCTGATGATGTTCCAGGTCTCGCTACCGAGGCGGAAACACTCGAAGAACTCACCGCCAAGCTGGAACATATGATTCCTGAACTACTTGAGGCGAATAACGTCCCGATAGACGGAGAGGTGTCTTTTGAGTTGCTTGCGCGGCGCTTCTCGGTCGCCCGTCTGGAACACACCTCCTGATGCCAGACAGTTTTACACCTGAATTGATACGCATTTTGCGTGATGCCGGGTGCTATTTCGAGCGGCATGGAAGGGGGGATCACGACATTTGGTTTTCTCCAATAACGTCCATACGCTTCACAGTAGATCGTAAAATCAAATCGCGGCACACCGCCAATGCCGTTTTGCGTCAGGCTGGGCTGGCAAAGTACTTTTAGATCCAATACTGTTCAGATAACAAAAACTATGAGATAATTCGCTTCTTTCTCCCCTATGGATAGAAGCGATGGCTCGGACACGCAAGGCACTGCCTACAAGAATTGATGTGGCGCACCTGGTCAGCGCCG
>Ga0209628_10000643_pt1 | contig 21569 bp, 25 predicted proteins | sample TergutCu122P4_FD_187285 | JGI IMG/M metagenome (GOLD analysis project Ga0209628, IMG submission 187285) | Cubitermes ugandensis P4 segment gut microbial communities from Kakamega Forest, Kenya - Cu122 P4 (SPAdes) (version 2) | ecosystem: Host-associated > Arthropoda: Insects > Digestive system...
CCTTGTCGCCGGTCGAAATCAGCGTGTCGATGCCGGCGGCCGCGGCCTGCCGGGCCAGCGTGCCGATCACGTCGTCGGCCTCGACGCCGTCGACCATCAACAGCGGCCAGCCGGCGGCGCGGATGACGGCATGCAGCGGTTCGATCTGGCGAACCAGGTCGTCGGGCATCGGCGGCCGGTGCGCCTTGTACTCGGGATACCAGTCGTCGCGAAAGGTCTTGCCCCTGGCATCGAAGACGATGGCCCGGTAGTCGGCCTTGTGGTCGCTTTCCAGACGACGTAGCATGTTCAGCACGCCGTAGATGGCGCCCGTTGGCTCGCCGGCCTGGTTGCGCAGATCGGGCAGGGCATGAAAGGCGCGATAAAGGTAGGACGACCCGTCCACCAACAACAAGAGAGGCATGAAAGGTAACGAAAAGGCAATGACAAAAAATGAAAAACTGACGCTGGGCACGGGGGCCGAATCCCCGCTGCGGCCGAACTCGGCCCGCGAGGCGTGGCGAATTTTCGGCATTATGTCAGAGTTCGTCGAAGCGACGGATCGCCTGGCGGCGATCAAGCCGGCGGTGACCGTTTTCGGCAGCGCCCGGATCAAGGAAGGCACGCCCTATTACGAACTGGCCGAGAAAACCGCCCGCCTGCTCTCCGATTCCGGCTTCACCGTCATTTCCGGCGGCGGGCCGGGGATCATGGAGGCGGCCAATCGCGGCGCCTACTACGGCAAGTCGCCTTCGGTCGGCCTCAACATCCAGTTGCCGCACGAGCAAACGAGCAATCCCTATCAGGATATTTCGCAGACTTTCCGTCATTTTTTCGCCCGCAAATACATGTTCGTCCGCTTCGCCAGCGCTTACGTGGTGATGCCCGGCGGCTTCGGCACGCTGGACGAATTGATGGAGGCGCTGACCCTGTTGCAGACCGGCAAGGCCCACAAAATCCCCCTGATCCTGGTCTGCTCGGCCTTCTGGCGGGGGATGCTGGACTGGTTCCGCGAGCGCCTGGTCGGCGAAGGGATGATCGACCCGGAGGATATGGATCTGATTCAACTCATCGATGAACCGGAGCGCGTGGTCGAAGCCATTTTCAAGCACTACGAGGCGCGCCCCTTCGGGCCGCTGCCCGCCGAGCACGAACAACTGCTCAACCTGTAATAAAATGCCGGTTCAATCACCGAGGAAATCTCCCATGCGTCGCCTTCTCCCCCTCTTGCTGTTTGCCGCCCTGCCGGTCTGCGCCCAGCAGCCGGCCGACGCGCAGCCCCTGCCGGCCGTGCCGCCACCGCCGCCGGGCATGGAAGCCTTCGACGCCGCGATCGAACCGGAAGTGACCATCGTCAAGAGCGAAAGGGAAACCCGCGAGGAATTCCGCATCAGCGGCAAGCTGTACATGATCAAGGTCACGCCGGCGGTCGGCAGTCCCTACTACCTGATCGATCGCCAGGGCAACGGCGTCTTCGTCGAAACCAGTATCGACTCGTCGCGTCCGGTGCGGCCGCCGATGTGGGTCATCCATAGCTGGTGAGCGTCTACACCCCGGTCGGGCGCAAGGAACTCGCCGCCTGGCTGCAAGCGCTGAACGTCGGCGATCTGCATGAATATGCCGGCATCGCCGCCGGCATGCAGAATTCCAATTATTTCGTCGACACCGCCGGCGGACGCTTCGTGCTCACGCTGTTCGAGCCGCCGTTTGCACAAGACGCGCTGCCCGAACTCAATTTCTACCTGGCTCTGCAAGACCATCTGGCCGCTCGCGGCCTGCCCTGTCCGCGCCCGCTGGCCGATGCCGCCGGCCGCCGCTGGCGGCCGCTGGCCGGCAAGCCGGCGGCGCTGCTGACCCGTTTGCCGGGATGCGCGGTCGAAAAACCCGATGCCGGCCAGTGCCGGGCCGTCGGCCGTCTGCTCGGCGAACTGCATGCCGCCGCCGCCGATTTTCCAGCGCCGCCGCCCAATCCCTGCGGCGCGGCCTGGTGCCGGCGCGTCGGCGCGGCGCTGCTGCCACGTCTGCATCCCGACGAAGCCGCCCTGCTGCGTGACGAACTGGCCTTTCAGGCGGCGCAGGATGATGGCGGCCTGCCGCGCGGCGTCATCCATGCCGATCTGTTCCGCGACAATGTGTTGTGGGATGGCGGCCGGCCGAGCGGCGTGCTCGATTTTTATTTTGCCGGGGCGGACAGCCTGCTGCTCGATCTGGCGATCGCGGCCAACGACTGGTGCGCCTCGGCCGCTGACCTGGCGGCGCTGGTCGCCGGCTACCGCGCCATCCGGCCATTGAGCGCAAGCGAGGCGGCGGCCTGGCCGGCGCTGCGGCGGGCGGCGGCGCTGCGCTTCTGGCTGCTGCGCCTGGAAGTCCGCCACCAGCCGCGTTCCGGCGAAGTGGTCACGGTCAAGGACCCGGATCATTTTCGCCGTCTGCTGGAAAGCCTGCGTCTTGCCCCGGCCGCGCTCCCCCGTTAGCATCCGCGCATGACTGAATCTCCCGCTGAATCCGCCGTTTTCCCCCTCGCACCGGCCCCGTTTACCGGCGACAGCCGCGAAGTCGATGCCGACGCCTGTTTCGACTGGCTGCAACAGGGCTGGCTGCTGTTTCTCGCCAATCCCGGCGTCTGGATCGGCTGCACGGCGCTGCTGCTGGTCATCCTGATGGCCATTGTTTTCGTCGATTACCTTTTCGGCCAGATCGTCATCACGCTGCTGACGCCGCCATTCGGCGCCGGCATGTTCCAGATTGGCCGCCAACTGGCGAGCGGCGGCGAGGCGCGGATTGCCGACCTGTTCATCGGTTTTCGCCATAACGCCAGTTCATTGCTCATCGTCGGCGCCGCCTTGGCGGCGGGCGTTTTCGGGCTGGCCTTCATCGCCTTCCTGCTGGTCAGCGGCGGTTTTTTCGGCAACGCCATTACCGGCAGCGTGGCCGGCTTTCGGATTGCCATCGGCAGCGTCATGCTGGCCGGGGTTCTGGTCATGGCGCTGTCGGTGCCGGTACTCATGGCGACCTGGTTCGCGCCAGCCCTGGTGCTGTTTCACGACATGCCGCCGGTTGCGGCGATGCGCGCCAGTTTCGCGGCCGGCGCCCGCAACTGGGCGGCGATGACGATTTTCAGCATTTTCCTGGTCATCGCGCTGTTTTTCGCCACGCTGCCGTTCGGCCTCGGCCTCTTGCTGTTGCTGCCGATCTTTTCCGGCGCGGCATACGCCTCTTACCGCGACCTGTTCGAGGGAGTATGAGTCAGTAAGTATGCGCGCCCAGACCGTATCCGCCGCCGACGGCTGGCGCTGGCTGGCCGCCGGCTTCGCCATCTTCCAGCGCAATCCGCCGGTTTTGTCGTTTCTGGTCATGATCTACTGGCTGATCATGGCTTTGCTCAGGGCGCTGCCGCCGATCATCGCGCTTCCCCTCTCGCTGGCCATGCCGGGTCTGCTGGTCGGACTGATGCAAGCCGTGCGCAACATCGAGCGCGGCCAGGCAGCCAGCGTTCAGACGCTGGTTGACGGGTTGCGCGAGAACACGCGCACCCTGATACTGCTCGGCGTTTTGCAACTGGTGACGCCGCTGGTCATTCTCGGCCTGTCGACGGTCATCGACGGCGGCACTCTGCTGCAATACATGATGGCTGCCAACCGCGCCGAACGGGCGGCGCTCGAGGACGCCGATTTCACGCTGTCGGCGCTGTTCGTGCTGTTCATGCTGGCGCCAGCGCTGATGGCCTGGTGGTTCGCTCCGGTGCTTGCCGCCTGGCACCGCCAGCCGCTGGGCAAGGCGCTGTTCTTCAGTTTCGTCGCCTGCTGGCTCAACTGGCGGGCTTTTCTGGCCTACGGCGCGGCCTTGCTCGTCGCCGGCCTCGTCCCGGTCATGCTGTTCGGCCTGCTGGCGTCATTGTTGCCCGGCGCGGCGAGTGTCATCCAGTCGCTGCTGATCGTATTCATGGTGTTGGTCATGGCGCCGGCGATTTTTGCCAGCTTCTATGTCAGCTACCGGGATATTTTCGCTATTTCCGAAATTGTCTGAGAAAGCCCTGAAACCACTCGGCATCTTTGGCGGCACCTTCGATCCGGTGCATTTTGGCCACCTGCGGCTGGCCGAGGAAGCCATCGGCCAACTGGCTCTCGCTGGCGTGCGCTGGATTCCCGCCGGCCAGCCGGCGCATCGCGGGCAGCCGGGGACGAGCGCCCGGCAGCGGCTGGACATGGTGCGCCTGGCCGTTGCCGGCAATCCCCGTTTTTTCGTCGATGCCGGCGAAATCGAAGCGGCTGGGCCAAGTTACACGGTGCCGACGCTGCAACGCCTGCGCGCCGAACTGGGCGGCGAGCAACCGCTGGTGCTGCTGCTCGGGGCCGATGCCTTCGCCGGCCTGGAAAGCTGGCGACATTGGCGCGAACTGTTCGCCCTGGCCCATATCGCCGTCTCGCATCGCCCCGGTTTTCCCGTCGCCGCGACCGCCCTGCCGCCCGTCCTGGGCGCGGAATTCGCCACCCGCCAGCGGGATGGCGCGGCGGCGCTGGGGGCAACGCCGGCCGGCGGCATCGTCACCTTCGCCATGACCCAACTGGCCATTTCGGCGACGCAGATCCGGCAACTGCACGCGGCTGGCCGCTCGGCCCGCTACTTGCTGCCGGACGACGCGCTCGACTATATTCAAACCCACTCTCTTTACAGAAATTCCTGATGGATATAAAGAAGCTGCAAAAAATCGTCGTCAATGCCCTGGAGGACATCAAGGGCAAGGACATCGAAGTCATCAACACCGCCAGGCTGACCCCGCTGTTCGAGCGCCTCATCATCGCCAGCGGCGATTCCAACCGCCAGGTCAAGGCGCTGGCCCGCAACGTTCAGGACAAGGTGCGCGAAGCCGGGGCCGAGGTGCTGTCGACCGAAGGCGAGGAGGCCGGCGAATGGGTGCTGGTCGATCTCGGCGACATCGTGGTGCATGTCATGCAACCCAGCGTGCGCCAGTATTACAACCTCGAAGAATTGTGGCAGACCACCCCGGCCCGGCGGCGCAAAGCCGCGGCAGAAGCCGCTACTGAATGAAGCTCTGCCTGCTGGCGGTCGGCCATCGCCAGCCGGCCTGGGTCAGTGAAGGCTGCGCCGAGTACGTCAAGCGCATGGCGCGCGAGCTGCCGCTCACCATCGTCGAAATCAAGCCCGAGCCGCGTGGCGCAAAAAGCCGCGAACAACTATTGAGCGCCGAGAAACTGCGCATCCGCGACAGCCTGCCCAACGGCTGCCGCCTCGTCGCGCTCGATGAAAAAGGCGACGACCTGACCACGCTCCAGTTGGCCCGCCGCCTCGAAGCCTGGATGCGCGACGGCCGCGACGCGGCCCTCTTGATCGGCGGTCCCGACGGCCTCGACGAAGAATTCAAGGAACAGGCCGACGAGCGGCTACGCCTCTCCAGCCTGACCCTGCCGCATGGCCTGGCGCGCCTCTTGCTGTGCGAACAGTTGTACCGCGCCGTCAGCGTGCTGAAAAATCACCCCTATCACCGCGAGGGTTGAGAGTGTTGTAATTTAACAACGTGTGTTGTTTTCGCATCATGCTGAACGCCGCCTTCGCTTGACCTGACCATTCTCAAGAGATGACACTGGCGCTTCGTTTCATTCACCCCATTTCACCCAAGGAGTACGACATGCCTGCCACTGCCGCCAACGAGGTTGACCAGCGCTAACCGCAGGCGATTTGTCCCGATTTTTCCGACTCGTCGCCCGGATGCGCTGTTGAGCGAATCCGGGCCGGGAAAAGAACCCTGGCCAAGCGCCGGGGTTTTTGTTTTTCACCGCCCGGATTCCGATGCAAAAAGTATTCAGGAATCCATCATGGGCATTCAGATTGAACTCAACAAAGGGCGCGTTCCGGTCAAGATATGGACGCGCGATATTGAACCCGACGCCATCCAGCAACTGCTGAACGTCGCTTCGCTACCGATCGTGCAGGGTCACGTCGCCGCCATGCCGGATGTGCATTTCGGCACCGGCGCCACCGTCGGCAGCGTGATCCCGACCCGGCAGGCGATCATTCCCGCCGCCGTCGGCGTCGACATCGGTTGCGGCATGAACGCGGTGCGCACCTCGCTCACCGCCGGGCAACTGCCCGATACCCTGCGTAACCTGCGTCTGGGCATCGAGGGCGCGGTGCCGTGTGGCTTCGAGCAGCATGCCGCCAGCCGCATGCGCGGCAGCGCTCTGCAACGCGTCGGACGGGCGCTCGACGCGCGGCTGGACGCCATCGTCGGCAAGCATCCGGGACTGATGAAAATGCAGCGCCGCTTCAATGAAACCTGGCTGTGCCAGATCGGCACACTGGGCGGCGGCAATCATTTCATCGAACTGTGCGTGGACGAGGCGGATCGGGTCTGGGTCATGCTGCACTCCGGCTCGCGCGGCGTCGGCAACGTCATCGGCCGCTACTTCATCGCCGCCGCGCAGAAGGATATGCGGCGACACCAGATTCGCCTGCCGGATCGTGATCTCGCCTATTTCAGCGAAGGTTCCGATCTGTTCGACGACTACGTGGAAGCGCTGACCTGGGCGCAGGATTACGCGCTCTTGAACCGCCGGCAGATGCTGGCCGCCGTGCTCGACGTGCTGAAGGCGAAGTTGCCGCCCTTTACCCTCGATGGTGAAGCGATCAACTGCCACCACAACTACGTCGCCCGCGAACGGCACTTCGGCGAGGATCTGTTCATCACGAGGAAGGGCGCGATTTCGGCTCGGGTCGGCGAACTGGGCATCATCCCCGGCAGCATGGGGGCGCGTTCCTACATCGTGCGCGGTCTGGGCGATGAGCAATCCTTCTGCTCCTGCGCCCACGGTGCGGGCCGGCGCATGAGCCGCAGCGCGGCCAAACGGCGTTTTTCCCGCTTCGATCTGGAAGAACAGACGGCGGGCATCGAATGCCGCAAGGACGGCGGCGTGGTGGATGAAATTCCGGCGGCCTACAAGGACATCGACCGGGTCATGGACAACCAGCGCGATCTGGTCGAAGTCGTCCATACCCTGAAACAAGTCCTGTGCGTAAAGGGGTGAGCAATGGCCCGGAAAAATCTCATCCCCGACCTGATCCTGGTGCTGCCGCAAAGCCGGCCGCGCAATCCGCTGCTCGTGCCCGGCCTGACTCGCAAGGCCGGAGTACACGGCAACACCCGCAAGGCCGCCCGCCAGCAGGCGCGGCAGCGTACCCAGCAAGCGCTGACGGCGCTGCTCGCCGGCGAGGTGGCGGAGTTTGAAATTGATTGAATCAACCGCCCGCCGCCCCGGCGGCGGGCTTTTTTACCCAGGAGAAAACCATGACGACCCGGTCCGAAATACCGCGCCCATCCCCTGTCACCGCATTCCACGGAGTCATCCATGCAACGTCAACTCGCCGACGAAATCATCGCTTGCCTGCAAGGCGAGCGCACTGTCTATCCCTATTATCGTGACCGCTACGGCATCAGCCTCTTGCGGCACCATTGCCGCCGCCAGCCGGGCCGGCGCGCCCCGGTCGCCGCGCTGCGCCGTTCCGCCTACGCCGGCCTGCTGGAGAAACCGCGCATCCGTTCCATTCTCGCCGGTTGCGGCGGCGCACTCGATGACAACGCGCTGGCCGCCAGCGACTACGACGCCGATCAGGCCGCCTTCGTCCTGACTTTATCCACCTGGGGCCAGGAACGCCGCAGTCATTGGCGCTACCAACAGACCTCGCGGCCCGGCGTCAATCTGGTTCTGCAACTCAATTTCAGCCGCGAACACGAGCGGCATTACCGCCGTTTGGGTGAGGTGGATGACTTGTTCTGCTATTACGGTCATCCCATTGCCCGTCAGCGCGACACGCTGGCCTGGGCGCGCCTCGACCTCGACTGGGCCAGCGGCAGCGCGCTGATCGAGGAAATTCAGACCGACTGGCTGCGCCGCGCGGCCGATCTCGAACACTGGCTGCGAGAGCGTCGCTTGGCCGGAGCCGCCGATGATGCGTTGATTCCCTACCGCCGTCATCAATTGCCCCTGCGCCCGGCGCTCGACTACTGCCGCCTCATGGGCGAACGCTACCGTCCGATCTGGGCCGAGGCCATGCTCTGGGCCGCCATTCTCTTTTTGCGCGATGAACTGGGCTTGCGCACCATTTACTATCACAGCGAGGACAGCGGCCGCCTGTTGAAGCGCATCGGCCATCATCGGCTGCCGCCGCGTTCGCTGTACACCGATCTGCCGCGCCGCTTCTGTTTTCGCCGCGATGCCGAGTGGCCCGATTTTCTGCTGGCCGACAAGGAGAACCGCCGGCTTCAACGCGATCATCCCGGTGCGCGGCTGTTCTGTCTTGATGATGGGGCGATCTGAGGCGCTCCCGATGCTGCCCTGTGGTCAGGTTGGCAGCGTGTGCTTCCGCCGCCGGCCTGCCCGATGGCTGCTATAATCCGCCCCGGTTTTGCCGCAGCGGGAGCGTTCTTGCTGCCAATTACCGGATACAGCGATCCGCGAGAAGTCAAAAGAGCAGGGCAATGGCTTTTGAAGAATCCACCAACAAGAGGGTCATCATCATTGCCGGCCCCAATGGCGCGGGTAAAACCACGTTCGCCCGCTCGTTTCTGCCAGCCGAAGCGCATTGCCCTCGCTTCATCAATGCCGATCTGATTGCTGCCGGTTTTGCGCCATTTGCACCAGAAACCGCCGCGATCAAGGCCGCGCGTCTGATGCTGGAAGAAATCAAGCTGTGCGTGCGGCAAGGCGAAAGTTTTGCCTTCGAGACGACATTGTCGGGGTTGGGTTATTTACGGCACATCTCGCAATGGCGGGCACGGGGCTACCGGGTCAGCTTGTTTTTTTTGCGTCTGCCCGATGCCGAAACGGCCATCGCCCGCGTGGCTGAACGTGTACGACAAGGCGGGCACGATATTCCTGAACCCGTCATCCGCCGCCGTTTTGCCGCAGGCTGGAAAAATTTTCGGCAGCACTACCGACTGGTCGTGGATGACTGGGCTATCTACGACAATGCCGGAATCGAACCCGTGATGCTGGAATGGGGAGAATACGAATGACGCAGCAAGAACTTGCCAAAGCCAAAAACCCGGATATCCGCAATTCTCTCGTCGCCATGAAGCGAGCGGCAGAAATGGCGCGTCGAATTGCGCTGCAAACCAATACGGCCATCGTGCTGGTGAAAGACGGAAAAACGGTACGGATTCCGGCGGAGCAGTTGCGCCAGATGGATGGCGAAAACAGGACGGAGGCAGGTTGTGGCAATTGATGGCGGGCGGAGCAAACCGCTTCTTTCCATGAAATATTGACGGGAAACATGATGCAGTTAGCCTTCTGCCTCTACAAATATTTCCCCTATGGCGGCCTGCAACGCGATTTTCTGCGTTTTGCCCTGGCCTGTCAGGCGCGCGGTCATGACGTTCGGGTTTATACCTTGAACTGGGACGGCGAGATTCCCGAGGGCTTCGAGGTCGTTCGCGTGCCGGTCAAGGCCATGACCAACATCTGGCGCTATGCCAAATTCGCTGCCTGGGTGGCGCGTGATCTGGAAATGCGGCCGGCGGCGCGCGTCGTCGGCTTCAACAAGATGCCGGGGCTGGATGTCTATTACGCCGCCGATCCCTGCTATGAGGACAAGGCGCGGACCTTGCGCAATCCCTTCTATCGCCTGTCGGCGCGTTACCGGCACTTTGCCGCCGCCGAGCGGGCGGTGTTCGCGCCGTCGAGCCGGACGCGGCTGTTGATGATCTCGCGGGTGCAACAAACCCTGTTCGAGAAATATTACGGCACGCCGCCGGAGCGTTTTCACATGCTGCCGCCGGGCATCGCGCCGGATCGCCGGGCGCCGGTCAACGCCGGCGAGATCCGCGCCGCCTTCCGCGGCGAATTCGGGCTGGCCGCTGATGATCTGCTGCTGTTGCAGGTGGGTTCGGATTTCAAGCGCAAGGGGCTGGATCGCTCCTTGCAGGCGCTGGCCCATCTGCCGGATGCCCTGCGCCGGCGCACGCGCCTGATCGCCATTGGTCAGGACGCCCCCGGCCCCTTCCTGCGTCGCGCCCGCGAGTTGGGGCTGGGCGAGCAAGTCAGCATCCTGCCAGGGCGCGACGACATTCCGCGTTTTCTGCTCGGGGCCGACCTCTTTTTGCATCCGGCCTACCACGAGAATACCGGCACCGTGCTGCTCGAAGCCCTGGTTGCCGGCCTGCCGGTGCTGTGCACGGCGGTTTGCGGTTATGCCCCTTACATTGCCGAAGCCGCTGGCGGCTTGGTGATTCCCGAGCCTTTCGTGCAAGCCGGGATGGATCGTCTGCTTCAGCAGGCGCTGGGCGACGACGATGAGCGCCGCCGCTGGCAGGCCAATGCCCTGGCCTTCGCCGCGACGGCGGACATCTACGGCAATGCCGAGCGGGCGGCGGATCTGATTCTGGAAGAACGCGGCTGATGGCAAGCGAATGCGTCCTCGCCGCGCCGTTCGCCGAACTGTGGGCCGGACAAGATCCGTTCGTCGCGGTCGAGAGCCTGCCGGGCACGGTGTTCCGCGAACTGGAAGGACGCCGGACGCTGCGCACCGAAGTCGCCGGGCGCGGTTACTTCGTCAAGATTCATCGCGGCATCGGCTGGGGCGATATTTTCAAGAACCTCTTTTACCTGCGCCTGCCGGTGCTTGGCGCGGAAAACGAATGGCGGGCCAGCCGCCGGCTGACCGAGATCGGCGTCGCCACCCTGCACGCCGTGGCCTATGGCCGGCGCGGCGGCAATCCGGCCCGTCAGCATTCCTTCATCATCACCGAGGATCTGGCGCCGACCGTCAGCCTGGAAGATTTCTGCCGCAACTGGCCGCAGCAGCCGCCGAGCACAGCGCTGAAACGGGCGCTGATCGCCCGCGTCGCCGACATGGCCGGGCGCATGCACCGCGCCGGCATCAATCATCGCGATTTCTACATCTGCCACTTTCTGCTCTATCTCGATCCCGCACCGACGCCGACAGCCATCCGGCTGCACCTCATCGACCTGCACCGCGCCCAATGCCGGCCGGCGACGCCGCGCCGCTGGCGCGACAAGGATCTGGCCTCGCTGTATTTCTCGGCGCTGCAAATCGGCCTGACCCGGCGCGACTTTCTGCGCTTTCTGCGCGCCTATTTCCTGCGTCCATTGCGCGACACCCTGCGCGACGAAGCGCCGCTGTTCCCCTATCTGGAGCACGAAGGCCAACGCCTGCTGGAACGCTACCAGCGCAAGTTTGCTCCGGTGGCTGGTTGAACAGGCATAGGTCGCGGTGAGCGTAGCGAACCGCGACAGCAAGCGTTGCTGCCGGACAGAGTTCCGTCGCGGTTCGCTGCGCTCACCACGACCTACAGACTCCGGCGCTCACAGCACGTAGCGCGACAGATCCTCGTCGGCGGCCACGTCGCCCAAGCGGGCATTGACGTAGGCGGCGTCGACCCGCAGTTGCTCCAGCCCGGCCTTGCCGGCCTCGAACGAAACTTCTTCGAGCAGTTTTTCCATCACCGTGTGCAGGCGGCGAGCGCCGATGTTCTCGGTCTTTTCGTTCACCTGGTAGGCGATCTCGGCCAGGCGGCGGATGCCGTCGGCGGCGAAATCGACCGTTACCCCCTCGGTCGCCAGCAGCGCCTGGTATTGCTTGGTCAGGCAGGCGTCGGTCTGGATCAGGATGCGCTCGAAATCGGCCACCGACAGCGAATCGAGTTCGACGCGGATGGGAAAGCGGCCCTGCAATTCGGGAATCAGGTCGGAGGGCTTGGAGAGATGAAAAGCGCCGGAGGCGATGAACAGGATGTGATCGGTTTTTATCATGCCGTACTTGGTCGATACCGTGGTGCCTTCGACCAGCGGCAGCAGGTCGCGCTGCACGCCCTGGCGGGAAACGTCGGCGCCCTGCATCTCGGAGCGGCTGGTGATCTTGTCCAGTTCGTCGAGAAAGACGATGCCATTCTGCTCGACGGCCTTGACCGCCTCCAGCTTGACCTCCTCGTCATTGACCAGGCGGGCCGCCTCCTCGTCGGTCAACAGCTTCAGCGCCTCCTTGATTTTCAGCTTGCGCGATTTCTTCTTGCCGCCGCCGATGTTCTGGAACATGCCCTGAATCTGCTGGGTCAGTTCTTCCATGCCCGGCGGCGCGAAAATCTCGGCCTGCATCACCGGCGCGGCGACTTCGATGTCGATTTCCTTGTCGTCGAGATCGCCCTCGCGCAATTTCTTGCGGAATTTCTGACGGGTCGCGCTGTCCGTCGTCGTCGCCGCTTCCTCGGCGTAGAAACCAGGATTGCGCGCCGGCGGCAGCAGGGCATCGAGAATGCGCTCCTCGGCGGCATCCTCGGCGCGGGCGCGGTTGGCCTTCATGGCCTGATCGCGGTGCGATTTGACGGCCATCTCGATCAGATCGCGGATGATGGTCTCGACATCGCGGCCAACGTAACCAACCTCGGTGAACTTGGTCGCCTCGATCTTGATGAAGGGCGCATTGGCCAGACGCGCCAGGCGACGGGCGATTTCGGTCTTGCCGACGCCGGTCGGGCCGATCATCAGGATGTTCTTCGGCGTGATTTCCTGGCGCAGCGGCTCGGCCACTTGCGAGCGCCGCCAGCGGTTGCGTAGCGCAATGGCCACCGCTTTTTTGGCGTTGCCTTGGCCGACGATGTGCTTGTCGAGTTCGGAGACGATCTCCTTCGGCGTCATCGTGGTCATTCCAGTGCCTCGAAGGTGAAATTGCGGTTGGTGTAGATGCACAGGTCGCCGGCAATTTCCAGCGCCTTGGTAACGATGGCCAGCGGCTCCAACTCGGTGTTTTCCAGCAGCGCCCGCGCCGCGCTCTGGGCGTAGGCGCCGCCGGAACCGATGGCGACGATGCCCTGCTCGGGTTCGAGCACGTCGCCATTGCCAGTGATGACCAGCGAGGATTCACGGTCGGCCACCGAGAGCATCGCCTCCAGCCGGCGCAGCGCCCGGTCGGTGCGCCAGTCTTTCGCCAGTTCGACGGCGGAACGCACCAGATGTCCCTGGTGCTTCTCCAGCTTGGCCTCGAAACGCTCGAACAGCGTGAAGGCGTCCGCCGTGCCGCCGGCGAAGCCCGCCAGGATTTTGCCCTGGTACAGGCGGCGCACTTTTTTGGCGGTGCCCTTGATGACGATATTGCCCAGCGTCACCTGGCCGTCGCCGCCCATGGCGACGACAGGGCCCCGGCGCACCGACAGAATCGTCGTGCCGTGATATTGCTCCATATGCTTCCTGACTCAAGATTTGGGAATGATGATGCGCGCCTGCTTGTTGAGGCCGACCACGGCCATCAATTCGGCCACCAGATGATTCGGGCTGCGGATCAGGATCTCGCGCCCCTCTGCCTTGTACGGCGCGATGCGATTGACCAGTTGGCCGGCGGAGAAGAAATCCATGCGGCGGACGCCGGAAAAATCGATGACGGGCAGTTCGTTGTTCTCGATGACGTCGACCAGTTCATCGAAACGGCAATTTTTCAGATCGCCTTCCAGATAATAGGCATCGTCGACCGGCAGCGCCGCGCCCGCCTCCGGCTTGGCCGCCGGCGCGTTCTCCCAGGACGGCGGCGACAATTCAAACGTTACCGCGTAATCGACGGCGCGCTCCTCGAACAGTTCCTGCGGCCCTTGCCGCTGCAACAATTCGAGCAGCAGCGCCCAGGCTGGCTCGCGCCCGGCTTCGCCGGCCCGTAAACGCTCGTTGAGGCGAGCCAGAAAACCATTGACCTCGTTCAGCGTCAGCGCCACCCCATCCCGCCGGGCCGTGCGCAGAATCGCCGCCAGTTGTCCGGCCACCGCATCGTCGCAGCCGGCCAATTTGCCGCATTCAATGACGACGGGCTGGCCCTTGGCCGCCCATTCCGCCAGTTCGTTCAACGACTCGACGTTTTCGGCGGTCAGCACGCCCTGTAACACCAGGCGGCGCGGGCCGTGGTTTTTGCCTGCCGCCGCCGGTTCCGTCCGCCGCCACGAGGATGGCGAGGTTTCCCAGGTCTCGGCGAATTCCAGAGCCAGATTTTCAAAAGCGGCGTGATCGCCGACGCACTGCAACAGGTCGAGCAACAGCAACCAGAAGCGCCGCCCCTCGTCGCCCGGATAGGCGCGGATCAGGGTTTCCAGCAGCGAGCGGGCGGCCGCTTCCTGACCATTGGCGAACAGCACGACGGCGTGTTCAACGTCGCCCTGCACGGGATCGATGTCCTGATTGACGTCGATGTCCATGACTTCGGATTCAATGAACTCGGCGTCGTCGAAATCGTCCTTGCCCAGATTGGGGGCGATCACGGACCCGAGCGGGGCCGACGGCTTGGCGGCTGGCCCGCTGGCCGCGAGCGTCTTGCTGCGGGTGAATTCAAGCTCCGGCAGGGGTTCCGCCAGCGACGCGGGCGCCTCTTCCGGCACTTTCGGCGGCACAGGCACTGCTCCAGGCGCCTGAGCGCGCGGCTGGCTGGCCTGGCGCTCCGGCATTTTCTGAGGCGGTTTCTTGAAAAAGGAAAAAACCATAAATACTCCGCGAACAGGAATCGTGTTTTAGCACGCCATCCGGCACCGTGCAATCAACGAATTAGCCCACAGCAGCAGCAAAAAAAACCCCGGTCATTTTGCAACGACCGGGGTTTGTCGGCGCGGCAACGACTCAGGCTCCCAGTCCCTTGCGGTTGCGGGCATGGCATTCGGCAGCGTAGATGACCTTGAACAGGGTCTTGCCGCTGCCCTTGAACAGGCGCTTGCTGGATTTGGAAACGCAGCGGCGCTCCAGGGAAGAACGGCGGGTACGGTTGATGGCCATGATGAACTCCTTGATTCCGACAATTTTCTGAAACCGGGAATGGTAGGCGCTACACCGGCAAAGGTCAATGTGTGGCAGATCATTTACCTGGCCTTGGCGCGTGGATGTGTTTTGTCATAGACCTGAGCCAGATGCTGGAAATCCAGATGGGTATACACCTGCGTCGAGGCGATGCTGGCGTGGCCGAGCATTTCCTGCACCGCGCGCAGGTCGCCGGAGGATTGCAGCAGGTGCGAGGCGCAGGAATGGCGCAGCATGTGCGGATGGACGTGCTGCGGCAAATTCTGGCGCACCGCCCATTCGGCCAGGCGCAACTGGATGGCGCGATGGCCGAGCCGCTGGCCGCGACGGCTGACGAACAGGGCCGGCTCGTCAGCCGTCGCCAGCGTGTCGCGCCGCGCCGCCCAGGCGGCCAGCGCCGCGCGCGCCTGCTCGCCGACCGGCGCCAGGCGCGCCTTGGCGCGTTTGCCGATGACGCGGATTTCGCCATCGTGCAGCACAGCATCGAGAGCATCGCAATCGAGCGCCGCCAGTTCAGCGAGGCGCAGGCCGGAGGAATAGAACAATTCAAACATCGCCGCATCGCGCGCAGCGAGGGCGTCGTCTTGCGCAGTCGTCACATCCAGCAGGCGGCTGGCTTCATCCACCCCCAGGGCATCGGGCAGATGGCGCGGCGATTTCGGCGCGCGCACGCCGGCGCAGGGATTGGTGCGCACCACGCCGTCGTTTCCCAGCCAAACGAAGAAGCCGCGCCAGGCCGACAACAGCCGCCCCAGCGAGCGCCCGGACAGGCCGCGCGCATGCAACTGGGCGACGAAGCGGCGGATGTGGTGGCTCTGCAAGCGGGCGAGTTCGGTATCGCCGGCCAGTTCGCACAAACGGCGCAGGTCGCGGCGGTAGTTGGCAACGGTATGCGGCGACTGCCGACGCTGTTCGGCCAGCGCCGCCAGCCAGGCATCGACCGCCGCCGCCGCCGTGGTGAATCGCCCCAAGCCGGAGCTTGGGGCTTCTTCGCCACGAGTTGGGTGCGCCTTTGGCGCCAGCAGGAATTGGCTCGCTGGCGCTTGCCCCGTGGTCACAGCACGCTCTTGGCGACTCTCGCCAGCGCCGCCGACACCAGTTCGCCGAGGCGTTCGAGGTGCAGGGTGCCCATATCGGCGTGGAAGCGCTGTCCTTCCTCGCTGCCCAGGGCGATCAGACCGATGGTGCCGCCGCCGTTACGCAGCGCGATCAGCGCCTGCGAGCGGATGTGCGGCGCTTGTTCGCCGAACCAGGAGGCGGTGCCGAAGCCGGCGGTGGAGCCGCAACAGGGGCGGCTGAGGGTTTCGGCGAAAACTTGCAGTTCTTCGCTGACGCCGGCGAATTCCGGCAGATCCTCGACGCCCTCCGGCTTGTTCCACAGGCGCAGGGCGACGTGCGGCACGGCAAAATCGTCGCGCAGGTGAAAATGGATCAGGTGAATCACCGCCTGGAAGGTTTCGGCGGCGACCAGGCCGACGGCCAGGCGATGCACCTTTTCGCCGATGGCGTCGTTTTCCTCGCCGAAGGCGATCAGTTCAGCCAGCTTGGCCTCAACCGAGCGGTTTTTCTCGCGCAGGCTCAGCATCTGCCGCTCGGCCAGCGAAATGGCCCGCCCGCCATGCGGATGCGGGAGAAAAATCTGGGCCATCAGATCGGCGTACTGCTCGAAGAAACCGGGATGGTTCTTCAGGTAATCGGCGACCTCTTCGGGAAACAGCGCGCTCATGGTTGCTCCAAAGCCTCTATCTGAATTTCAAAAATCATAGCAGGAACATGGCGTTGTCTCAAATAGTTAAAGTTTTTTCTCCATGATGTAATCGTCCATCACGAAGCCGTCGCCGATGTCGGAAACAATCGCCTCGCGCACCGTGAAGCCGTGTTTGCGATAGGCGGCAATCGCCTTTTCGTTGTGCTTGTTCACCGCCAGAATCACGCCGGGATAGCCGAGTTTTTGCGCGCGCGCCGCAACGTGAGCGATCAGTTGGCCGCCGACGCCGCGGCGCTGGACATCGGGATGTATGTACAGCTTGTCGAGCTTGAACTCGCCCCGATAAATCTCGCTACCGGCAAAGCCGACCCGCCGTTCGCCAGCAAAACACTGGTCGAGCCATTTGTCGGGATTTTCGAGATCGGCGCGCAGTTGTTCGTGGCCGTAGCGTTGCCCGAGCATGAAATCGATTTGCGCCTGGGTGATGATGTCCAGGTAAGCGGTCTGCCAGATCTCCCGCGCCAGCGCGGCAATGGCCGGCACATCGGACGGCGTCACGGGACGAATTTGAATGTCCGGGCTGTTCATGATGGCGAAGCCTCCTCCACGGGCGGCGGTTCAGCGCCGCGCGGCTGTTTGTAACGGTTGTAACCCCACAGGTATTGCGTCGGACATTGGCGGATCAACGCCTCGATTTCGTGGTTGATCTGCTGCGCCCGCTCGATGGTCGAGCCGCTCAACGGCTGGCTGGGCGGCAGAAAATGCAGGCGATAGCCGCGCCCGCCGGGCAGGCGCTCGCCCCAGGTCAACAGCGCCGCCGCGCCGGTTTCCGTCAGCCGCGCTGCCAGGGTCATGGTATAGGCGTAGCGGCCAAAAAATTTGAGCCACGCGCCTTCGCCGGTTTTCGGCGCCTGGTCGGGCAGCAGGCCGACCATCTGCCCTTTCTTCAGCGCCTTGATGAGCGCGCGCACGCCGGAAAGATCGGCTGGCGCCAGGTGCAGTTGCGTGCGCTGGCGTCCGGTCAGGATCAACGCCTGCACCGCCGCCGATTTCGGCGCCCGGTACAGCACCGTGATGTCGCCCAGCGTCGATAGGTACTGGGCGGTGATCTCGAAACAGCCCAGATGCGGCGTCAGAAAGACGATGCCCTTGCCCGCCTGGCGCGCCGCCGCAACCCATTCGCCGCCGACCACCTCGACCACCTGGGCATTGGCCTCGGCCAGCGGACGCAGCCAGATGCGCGCCAGTTCGAGCATCTGCTTGCCGGCCTCGGCGGCAACAGCGCCGCGCAGCGCCGGGTCGATGCCGGCCTGGGCCAGGTTGTTGCGCAGATTGCGCCGGTAGGTCGGCGAGAGCCAATAGGTCAGGCGCCCGAGCCAGCCGCCGAGCGCATGAACCAGCCACAGGGGCAGGCGGGAAAGCATCCTGAAAACAAAAACCATGCCGTTCCGGGGGTTGAAGGTCAGCAATAAAAGGGTAAGATTATCGGATCGCCGAGTTAAAGAGACAACTTGCGGGGCGATTGACAAATTCTGCTAAAGCGTCGCCTGCTCGTGGTCCGAAGCCGGTAACGCCGGATCAAAGGACCATTGGAGCATTCCCATGAGCGATTATCTCTTCACCTCGGAATCGGTCGGCGAAGGCCATCCGGACAAGGTTTCCGACCAGATTTCCGACGCCATCCTCGACGCCATCCTGGCGCAGGACAAATATTCGCGCGTCGCCGCCGAAACCCTGTGCAACACCGGCCTGGTGGTACTGGCCGGCGAGATCACCACCACCGCCAACGTCGATTACATCCAGATCGCCCGCGACGCCATCAAGCGCATCGGCTATGACAACACCGACTACGGCATCGACTACAAGGGCTGTGCGGTGCTGGTCGCCTATGACAAACAGTCGCCCGACATCGCCCAGGGCGTAAACAAGGCCTACGACGACGACCTCGGCCAGGGCGCGGGCGACCAGGGCCTGATGTTCGGCTACGCCTGCGACGAAACGCCGTCGCTGATGCCGCTGCCGATCTATCTGTCGCACCGGCTGGTCGAGCGTCAGGCGCTGTTGCGCAAGGATGGGCGGCTCCCCTGGGCGCGCCCGGACGCCAAATCGCAAGTCACCATCCGCTATGTCGACGGCAAGCCGCATGCCATTGATACCGTCGTGCTATCCACCCAGCATTCGCCCGACATCAGCCTGGACGACCTGCGCGAAGCCACCATCGAGCAGATCATCAAGCCGGTGCTGCCGAAGGAACTCATCAAGGGCGACATCAAGTTTCTGGTCAACCCGACCGGCCGTTTCGTCGTCGGCGGCCCGCAGGGCGATTGCGGCCTGACCGGGCGCAAGATCATCGTCGACACCTACGGCGGCGCTGCGCCGCACGGCGGCGGCGCCTTCTCCGGCAAGGATCCTTCCAAGGTCGACCGCTCCGCCGCCTACGCCACCCGCTACGTCGCCAAGAACATCGTCGCCGCCGGCCTGGCCTCGCGCTGCCTGGTGCAGGTCTCCTACGCCATCGGCGTCGCCCTGCCGACCTCGGTCATGGTCGAGACCTACGGCACCGGCAAGGTCAGCAACGAAACGCTGACGGCGCTGGTCAGAAAGCACTTCGACCTGCGCCCCAAGGGCATCGTCAACATGCTCGACCTGCTCCGCCCGATCTACCAGAAGACCGCCGCCTACGGCCACTTCGGCCGCGACGAACCGGAATTCACCTGGGAGGCCACCGACCGCGCCGCCCTGCTGCGCGGCGACGCCGGTATCTAGAGAATCTATTTCCGCTCCCCGCGCAATTCCCTGACCCGCGCTTGCAGCACCTCTGGCGTGGCGGCGGCGGGGGCGACGGGCGGGCCGGCGCGCAATTCGATGGCGGCGAAGAAGCCGCGGCGGAAGGGGCTTTTCATCGCCGCGCCGTCGATGCGCGAGAAGAAGCTGCCCCACAGCCCGGAGAGCGCCAGCGGCACGACCAGCACCGGGTCGGCGGCGAGGATGCGGCTGATGCCGGGACGGAAGGCTTGCAGTTCGCCGTCCGGGGTCAGGCCGCCTTCGGGGAAGATCGCCACCAGATGGCCGTCTTTCAGCGCCTGGGAGATGGCGGCAAACGCCTTGTCCGGCCGCGCCGGGTCGTCGGCGATCGCGCTGCCGTGACGGAGCATGAAGCCGATCAGCGGCTTTTGGAAAAAGCGCTGGTCGATGACGAAGCGGATCGGCTGGCGCACCGCGCCCATCAGGATCACCGTATCGACGAAGCTGACGTGGTTGGCGACGAGCAGCGCCGGCCCTTCTTCCGGGATGTTTTCCAGCCCTTCGCAGCGCAATCGGTAGGCGGCCTTGACCAGCAGCCAGGCGATGAAGCGCAGCAGGAATTCCGGCACCAGGCTGTAGATGTAGATGGCCACCACGGCGTTGAGCAGCGCCGCGACGCCGAACAGCGCCGGAATCGACAGCCCGGCGTCGAGCAGGGCGGCGGCGCCCATCAAGCCGACGACCATGAACAGGGCATTGACAATGTTGTTGGCGGCGATGACGCGGGCGCGGTGGCTGGCTTCGCTCCGCGTCTGCACCAGGGCGTACAGCGGGACGATGAAGAAGCCGCCGAAAACGCCGAGCAGCATCAGGTCGAACAGCACCCGCCACACCGCCGCATGGCCGAGCAGCGCCGCTAACTCATGCGACGCGCCGGCGGCCAGGCCAGCCGGCGAGGCGAAATAAAGGTCGACACCAAAGAGCGTCAGGCCGATGGAACCGAAGGGCACCAGGCCGATTTCGACGCGCTTGCCGGACATCCGCTCGCAGAGCAGCGAGCCGATGCCGATGCCGACCGAGAACACGGCCAGCAGCACCGTCACCATCGTCTCGTCGCCGCCCAGCACGTTCTTGGTATAGGCCGGGAATTGCGCGAGAAACAGCGCACCGTACAGCCAGAACCACGAGATGCCGAGAATCGACAGGAATACCGCGCGGTTCTTGCTGGCGAAGGCGATGTTGCGCCAGGTTTCCGATAACGGATTGAGGTTGAGCGCCAGTTCCGGCATCGGCGCGGGGGCTGGCGGAATGCCCCGGCTGGTCAGGTAGCCCGCCGCTGCAACGACGAAACCGCCGACGGCGATCCAGGCCGGGTGCTCGGCCTGGCCGGCCAGCAGGCCGCCGGCCAGGGTGCCGATGAGAATGGCGATGAAAGTGCCGGCCTCGATCAGCGCATTGCCGCCGACCAGTTCTTCGTCATGCAGATGCTGCGGCAAAATGGCGTACTTGACCGGCCCGAACAGCGTGGAATGCAGCCCCAGCAGGCACAGCGCCCCCATCAGCGTCCAGAAGCTGTGCAGGAAGAAGCCGGCGGCGGCGACGACCATGATGGTCATCTCCAGCACCTTCACCAGACGGGCCAGCAGCGCCTTGTCGACCTTGTCGGCCAGTTGCCCGGCGGTGGCCGAGAACAGGAAGAAAGGCAGGATGAAAATGCCGCCGGCCACATTGCCCAGCAATTCCGGCTTGATCGCCGTCCATTGCGCCGCGTGGAAGGTCAGCAACACGATCAGCGCGTTCTTGAACAGATTGTCGTTGAAGGCGCCGAGAAACTGGGTGACGAACAGCGGCGCGAAGCGCCGTTGCTTGAGAAGGCCGAATTGTCCGCTCATGCAGGATGTCTCGTGAAAAAGCGGCGGGTGGAGAACACCGCCGGCGAAAAGGAATGTCCCTGCCAGTTGAGCAGGCGCTTCAAGGCGAAATCGAAAAGCAACGGGTTGTGCTGGCGCAATTCATCCAGATCGCCGACCGCCGCCGCCGGCAACAGCCCTTCGCGGGCCAGCGCCGCCAGCGCCACCAGCGGGATGATGCCGGGCAGCGGATAGTCGGAACCCTGTAGCAAGCGCTCGTGCAAATCCTCGCGTTCGAGCAGGGTGCGAATCACCGCGGCCTTGCGGTTGCGCAGCGCGATGGCCGAGATGTCGCCGTACAGCAGCCCCTGGGCGCGCGGCTCGGCCATCAGCTTGAGAAAGAGATCGAAGCTCGGGCGGAGCTTGCCATCGTCATCGAGATCCTTGCCGATCGTGGCGCAATGGGCGACCACCACCCTGACCCCGGCATCG
>Ga0209628_10000644_pt1 | contig 21562 bp, 9 predicted proteins | sample TergutCu122P4_FD_187285 | JGI IMG/M metagenome (GOLD analysis project Ga0209628, IMG submission 187285) | Cubitermes ugandensis P4 segment gut microbial communities from Kakamega Forest, Kenya - Cu122 P4 (SPAdes) (version 2) | ecosystem: Host-associated > Arthropoda: Insects > Digestive system >...
TTATAAAATCACCACTAAAAAACCTGAATTAGATTTTACTTGGTATTATAATGGTGATTATTATGACAAAGCACCTCAAAAAGATTTTAAAAGAATGCCCCAAAAAATTTATCAACTATTAAACAAAATAAAAGCAAACAACATTAACTAAACTTTTTATACACAAATAAACTTGTAGATGAAAACCAGCAAAATCAAAAAAGGTTTTGCTGTTTTTTTTGTTCAATTTTTTTTTTGTAATTTTGCACTGAATTTTAGTATCAAGTATCAAGTATCAAGACAGGTAGGCACTATTTTCAATCAAATCGCAAATTAATTTTTTACTTCTGACTTCTATCTTCTTAACTTCTATCTTCTTAACTTCTAATTTCTAACTTCTAACTTCTAACTTCAATTTATGGAACACTATATTGTATCTGCTCGAAAATACCGCCCATCAACCTTTGAATCTGTTGTTGGGCAGGCATCTTTGACTGCAACGCTGAAAAATGCGATTAAAACAAATCATTTGGCGCACGCTTATCTTTTTTGCGGTCCGCGCGGCGTGGGAAAAACCACTTGTGCGCGTATTTTTGCAAAAACAATAAACTGTTTTCATCTGTCGGAAAACGGCGAGGCGTGCAACGAATGTGAAAGTTGCCAAAGTTTCAATGACCAGCGTTCGATGAATATTTTTGAACTTGATGCTGCCTCAAACAATTCGGTTGATGACATCAGAAGTTTGGTTGACCAAGTGCGTATTCCGCCGCAAATCGGCAAATATTCGGTCTATATAATTGACGAGGTTCACATGCTGTCGTCAAATGCGTTCAATGCGTTTCTAAAAACGCTTGAGGAGCCGCCTGCGTATGCCATTTTCATTCTTGCTACAACGGAAAAACATAAAATTTTGCCGACAATTATTTCGCGCTGTCAAGTTTATGATTTTAACAGAATTTACGTTGATGATACGGTAAAATATTTGAAGTATGTTGCTGAAAATGAGAATATTACGGCGGAAGAAGAGGCATTAAATATTATTGCACAAAAAGCGGACGGCGCAATGCGCGATGCTCTTTCAATTTTTGACCAGGTTGTTGCTTTTTGTGGTGAAAATATTACATATCGTGCTGTAATTGAGAATCTTAACGTTTTGGACTATGAATATTACTTTCGATTGGTAAATCATTTCTTACAAGGAAATGTGATTGAGGCGTTATTGATTTTCAATGAAATTTTGAATAAAGGTTTTGATGCGCAGAATTTTATTTCGGGGTTGGCATCGCATTTTCGTGATATTCTGGTTAGCCGCGATGCCGCAACTTTGGTGCTTTTGCAGGTCAGTGCATCGGTGAGAAACCAATATGCAGAGCAGGCGCAAAAATGCCCGATTCCTTTTCTCTATCGGGCTTTGGACATTGCCAACACCTGCGATTTGAATTACAAAACGAGCCGCAACAAACGTCTTTTGGTAGAAATAACTTTGATAAAACTTTGCCAAATTCTTAACGGTGAAGAAAAAAAAAATGAGCAACCGCAACCAATAAGAAAAATTGAACAAACTGCGCCGCAACAACTTGTAAATCAGCAAAATACAACTGTGCAGCAAAGCGCAGCACCTCAACCGCAGCGGTTACTGAGCGAAGTCGAAGCACCAAAAGTTGAGCAGCCGCAACGGTTGCTGAGCGAAGTCGAAGCACGGTCATTGAGCGAAGTCGAAATACCAAAAATTGCTTTGGTGCAAAATGTTGGCGGCGGACTTTCATCTTTGATGTCGCCAAAAACAGAAGAGAAAGTTGTTGTTAATCAGCCAATTATTCAGCCAAAAACAGAAATTGATGAAAAACGTAACGAGGAGTTTTCAGAAGATAAATTACAGGAAATTTGGAAAAAACTTGGTGAAGACGGCGAAGATGCTTTTTTTTCAAATCTTATTAACAGCACAAAACCCAAAAAAGAGGGTAATGTTTGTTCGATTGTAGTGCTTAATAATCAACAAGTTGATGATTTTAGCAGAAAAAAAATTATGATTGAAAAATTTTTGGCTGACGAACTGCACAATGATAACATTATATTAAAAATTTCCAAAGACATTGAAATTGAGCAAAATTCAATTCTTTCTCCAGAAGAAAGGTTGCAGGAAATGACAGAAAAAAACTCAGATTTACAAGAACTTGTAGGTAAATTAGGGTTGGATATTAAATATTGATTTTTTTTTACCACATATAATCTTTTTTTATTTTAGTTATCATACCATAAAAACTCATCATCCATTATCTATAATTCATAATAAATTCATACCTTTGCAAAACGAAAAACAATGAATAGAAATAGTGCGCTTGTGGTTTTTAGCGGCGGGCAGGACTCGTCAACCTGTCTGTTTTGGGCAAAAAAAGAGTTTGAAAATGTTTTTGCCATCTGTTTTGATTACGGACAAAAGCACGTTGTAGAGATAGAACAGGCAAAAAAAATTGCTAAAATTGCCGATGTGCCGATTAGAATAATGCAGATACCGTTTGTAAATCAACTTTCGCACAACGCTTTAACCGACATTTCGGTGGAAATTGACGCAGAAAAACCAAATAACGCTCTGCCAAATACTTTTGTGCCGGGCAGAAATCTCTTTTTTCTGAGCATTGCAGCCGTTTATGCACGAGAGATTGATGTAAAAAACATCATTACGGGTGTGTCGCAAACCGATTTTAGCGGTTATCCAGATTGCAGAGATACGTTCATTCGCTCGTTGAATGTAACGCTCAATCTTGCAATGGAAGAAGAGTTTGTAATTCACACGCCGCTGATGTGGCTCAACAAAGCGCAAACGTGGCAACTTGCCGATGAACTCGGCGTGTTTGAATTAATACTCAACCATTCGCTAACCTGCTACAACGGCATCGTTGGAAACGGTTGCGGTACCTGCCCCGCCTGCAAATTAAGGAAAAAAGGGCTGGAAGAATATTTGAAAATGGAGAATGTAGAATGTAGAATGAAAAATTAGAATATGCTCAACAAAGAAGAAAATAAAAATTTAGAAAGTATCAAAGCAAATCCGTATATGCAGAAAACGATTGCTTTGATAGAAGATTTTGTCGAAAATCACAAAAGTAAAAACAAAAAAGTTGCTTATTTGGCGGTTTTTGATGAGGTTTTTAGTATTTTAAAAGAGGCACAACCTTTTGTTGAAGAATATCTGAAAAAACGCAAAAAAAAGGGCGAAATCAAAGATGAAAAACAAGCATTAAAATCTATTGCAGGCAACTCTTTTTCTTTGGTATTAGTTTATATTTTTCTAAAAAACAAAGAAACAGAAAATATTTGTGAAAACATTTTTATCACAAGTCAAATTTCAAAAGTTCCTTCATTTAAAGAAGTTTCTGTTATAAATGTTGATGGCGAGACACAAAAACCCGATTGCGACCTCGTTATTTATTCTCTAAACGTAGATAAAACTTTGAAAAAATGTATGATTTTATCGCTTAAAACTTCATTGAGAGAACGGGCGGGACAAACTTATAAATGGAAACTTTTAATGGAAATTGCAACGTCTGAAAATCCGATTAAAGAGAAATACAACATTGACTACAATCCAGAAAAAATGCCGTTAGTGGCTTTTGCAACAGTTAATTTCTATAACGAAATAAACAATCCGCAACACAGAGGAATGTTTAAGTTTTTTGATAAATCGTTTATTGCCAAAAATATAGATGCTGATTTTATTGCAAGAATGTCAACTTTACCAAAATATATAAACGAAAATTTATAACTATGTATCAGGTTGTCAGAAATACAAAATACGATTTTATAGGTCAGTCATACTCAAGCGTTTATCCAAACTTGCATAAGTATCCTGCCACTATGCTGCCACAAATCGGTATTGAAGTTTTCAAAGAGTTAGATATAAAAAACGGAAAACTTCTTGACCCTTATTGTGGTTCAGGTTCTTCGTTTGCAAGTGGTTTAGAGTGCGGTTTGACAGAAATGCACGGTTTTGATATTAACCCGTTGGCTGTTTTAATTTCAAAGGCAAAATTTACAAAAGTGTCCATAGATAAATTGTTTGAAACAAAAATAGAGTTAAGAAATAATATTTATGAATTTTTGAAAGATGAAAAAAATATCGAAACGCTAAAACGACCGCAAATCACAAATATTGATTTTTGGTTTTCAAAGGAAGTAATTGATAATTTAACAGTTATAAAATATTTTATAGAACAGATTGAAGACAAAAACATTCGCCGTTTCTTTTTAATTCCATTTTCGGAAACTGTGCGGGAATGTTCTTACACTCGCAACAATGAATTTAAGTTGTTCCGTATGAAATCAGAGGACTTGTTACGTTTTAATCCCGATGTAATAGGCGTTTATCTTAACAAATTAAGTGATACAATTTTTCTATATTCAAATTTTTATTTCCCAAAATTATATGAAAATGTAAATGTAAATGTGCAATATTCCACTTTTCAACCAAAAGATGACTATTTTGATGTAGTTTTGACAAGTCCGCCGTATGGCGACAGCCGCACAACTGTTGCTTACGGACAATTTTCGACACTTTCAAACGAATGGCTTGGAATTGATTATGCCCGAAAAATTGACGGAATGTTGATGGGGGGAGTAAAACCAAAACATAACATTCAAAATGGGCTTATTGCCGATTATATTTCAGAAATAAATAAAATTGATAATAAACGGGCATTGGAGGTATCAGCGTTTTACAATGATTTGGATTTTTCTATTAAACGGGTTGCAAAAAGCGTTAGAAAAGGAGGAAAATCAATTTATGTAGTTGGAAACCGTACCGTAAAAAATATTCAACTTCCAACCGACCAGTTTATTGCAGAAAAATTTGAAGAAAATGGTTTTAAGCATTTGGTTACATACAAACGTGCATTAAGCAATAAGTCAATGCCAAGCAAAAATTCACCTACAAATGAAACGGGAAAAACTGTAAACACAATGCTTTTTGAGTATGTGGTAATTTGTAGAAAAATGTAGAATGAAAAATGAAAAATGTAGAATGTAGAATGTAGAATGCAAAAATTTTTCTCTCAATACTAATATTTTGAAAAAATTAAAAAACATATTATTGCCCTTGCTGTTCGTGTTGATTTCGATTGGAATCAATGCACAAATTCCTGCGGGATATTACTATTTGGCAGATGGAAAAAAGAAAGAGGTACTCAAAAATTATTTGAGTATGATTGTTTCACAGGTAAAAATGCTTAATTACGGCAGCGGTGCTGGAGCAACTTGGCAGGGATTTTATTTTACAGACAGGAATCCCGATAATTCTGTTATTGATATGTATTCGCCAGTTGTACGCTTTTTCCCCGAAAATTACGGAAGTATTAGCGGAATGCATATAGAACACTCTTTACCAAAAAGTTGGTGGGGTTCGCGGGAAAATAATGCTTACAAAGATTTGCTTCATCTTTACCCTGCGGATGGTCCAACAAATTCTGCAAAAGGCAATTTACCTTTGGGCGAGGTTTATGCTGCTACAACAGATAATGGAATGACAAAAATTGGTTTAAATAATTTTTCTTATTATATAGGCAGGGCTTTTGAACCTGATGACGAGTTCAAGGGTGATTTTGCCCGCTCCTACCTCTATATGTCGGTTGCTTATGAAAATTTTGGTGATGCCTTGCACCAATATTGGAACTCTCCGATGATAAACAACAATATCTACCCCGTTTGGCAAAAATGGGCTATTGATTTATTGCTAAAATGGCATCGACAAGATCCCGTGAGCGATAAAGAGCGTGTGCGCCAAGAAAAAGTTTTTCAAATTCAGGGAAATAGAAATCCTTTTATTGATTATCCTGATTTGGTTGAATATATTTGGGGAGTTGATACTAACAAAATATATCATTTCCCTGTTGAGACACAGCCCTTTATGATACAGCCAAACAGATGGTCAAAGATTGACTTCGGCGTTGTAATGCAGGGCTACAATAGTAGTAAATCATTTCAAATATGGGGAAAAAATATTAGCGGGGGGGTTACTTTATCAATAAAAAATTCTTCACCAGTAATAAAATTATCTCTGCTGCCAATATATAGTGATGTAAGTTCTATTCCATTAACTGCAACTCAGGTAAACAATTCTGTAACAATTTTAGTTAATTTAAACGCTCAAAATTCTGGCAGCGTAACTGACACTTTGGTTATTTCTGGCGGCGGACTTGCTAATGCAATGAACATACCAATTAATGCTATTGTCTCTCCCGATTTTATGGCGTTGGAAGCAACAGAAACGACAACAACAACTGCATCTTTGACTTGGATGAAAGATAACGACCAGAATTTATTGTCATATACGGTAAAAGTTTTAAAAAGCACTGCAAAATCATCAGACCTCTTCTTTTCGGGGTATATTGAGGGCAGCGGCAATAATAAAGCATTGGTTTTGTATAATAATACGGGGCAAACGATTGATTTATCAAAATATACTATAAAAAAACAGACAAACGGTGCAGGAATTTTTAAAAGTGATTTGCCGCTTTCGGGCAGTTTGGCAAACGGACAAAAATATGTTCTCGTATATAGCAGCGCAGCACAAAGTTTAACAGACCTTGCAAATCTACTTGTTGCCTCATATCCGCAGGAAACGCCGCTCAATTTTAACGGCAATGATGCTGTGGCTTTGTACCACAACGGCGTTATGATTGATGTTGTCGGTATTGTTGATATGATAGATAATTGGGGAATGGATATTACTTTGCAGCGCAAAAGCGATGTTATTCACCCAACAACAAATTTTTCGTTTGATGAATGGAACATTTTGCCAACTGATGATTTTACTCCAGCAGTAAGTCATTATGTATCAACATTTAGCGATGTACTTTTTAACGAATATTCAACAAGTCCCAATCAAAATAATTATATAACAATATCAAACCTCAGCCCGCAGACACAATATATTTACGCGGTTACAGCAATTAAACCAAGTGGAAATGTAACAAGCGTCAATCGTATGGCTTTCCGCACAAAACCGCTCGAAACGCCCTTCGCTCTTGACGCAACAGATGTTGATAAAACCTCCTTTACTGCAAATTGGGAAGATGTTGAGGGTGCGCAAAATTATCGTATTGATGTTTTTAAATTAGCAAATGGTGCACAGATAAACGAAATTGAGGGTTTTGACAATATGAGCGGCTCTACCTATCCAAGCGGCTGGAGTGGAAATGGCGGGGCTACATATTATACAAGCGTAGCAAACAGCGGACAAAACATTCCATCTTTTTCCTTTACTGCTAATGCAAGAACACTACAATCAAAAACTTATCCAGAAGCAGTTACAGAGTTAAAATTTTGGTATAAATTTCTATCTGGGACTAATTCAGGGCTAAGAATACAGGGAAACAAAGGTGGCGATGAATGGATAGAGATAGATATAATTTCACAACAAGATATTAATGCTCACAATGCAACTTATAATTTTAATACATCAGATAATTATAAAACTTTTAAATTTATTTTAAATAAACCAAGTGGCGGCGGAAACTTGGCTATTGACGATATTTCAGCAAAATATTTCCTTATTGACACAACTTATATTTATAAAAATGCAATAGTTAATAATACAAATTATTGGGTTAGCGGCTTAACAATTTGTGAGACATATTTTTACCGCGTAAAATCGTATTATCAGACATTAATGTCCGACTATTCTAACGAAATATCTGTAAAAACACAATTTTCACCTTGTATTTATTATGAAACTGCAAATATTGAAATAGAAGATTTGCCGTTTACGTGGCATAATGATATTTTGGGAAAAGATACTGTTTTTGGAGTCGGCACAATAACAGGAAACTATATTTTTGTACATAATTCAGAAAATCATTGCATTTCTTGCGACACTATTGTTCATTTGAATTTAATAGTTGGCGCAACTGACATAAAAGATATTCCTGAAAACCAAATAATTATCTATTCAAACAAAGATGGAATTTATTTGAATAATATAAAAAATGGAGACAAAATCACTATTTACACAATTATTGGAATACCGCTCTACATAACAAAAGCCACTTCCGACCAGATTTTTATTCCGATGCCGCAAAAAGGAATATTTATTGTTTTAGTAAATAATAGAGCATATAAAATAGTGAAGCCATAGTAGGAATACGTAAAATTATTTTTATCAGTGTAGAATACTAAAAACCAACTCTTTTAAAATATCTTTATCTGAAAAAATGCCGCCAAAACCTTTGCTGCGTGCATCTGCTTTACGAATTTCGCTAATTATTTCACGAATTTTTGTAGGGTTGTAGTTTTGCGCGGCGGGCAAATACTGCATTTGAAAAAAATATGGATTAAGCCCAAGTCGTTGTGCAGCAAAATCTACTGATATATTTTCTTCTTTTTGTTTTAGCCGTTGATAAAAAAATACATTCAAAAAATAGTTATTTAGCGTTGTCAAAGCGGGTTGTATTGCAAACTCCTTTGGATTTTTTCCAAAATAATCAATAATGCGATTTGCGAGCAAAATGTTACGTTGTCCCAACGCCTTTGCAAGTTCAAATGCGTTGTAATTTTTGCTGATGCCAACATTTTTTTCTACCAACTCTGCGGTAATAATATCCACCTCTTTTGGTTTGACTATCAACAATTTATCAATCTCACTTACAATTCTTGACAAGTCGTTACCGATAAATTCGGTTAGCATATTTACTGCTTTTGAATCAATTTTTATTTTTTGTTTTTGACAAAAATCGTTAATAAATTTGGGGACATGATTATCATAAATTGTTGCCGATTCAAACAAAACTCCCTTTTCACTAAAAAGTTTTGCATACTTTTTTCTGCCGTCTGGTTTTTCATATTTGTAGCAAATCACCAAAATTGTAGAATTTAACGGGTTTTGTGCGTATTTCTCAATTTTTTCAATATTTCGTTTTAAATTTTGCGCTTCTTTTACTATAACAACTTGATAATCAGATAGCACAGGAAATCTGCGGGCAGCAGAGATAACCTCTTCTATTTTTACCTCTTTACCGTATAAGATGGTTAAGTTCATATCTTTTTCCTCGTCGGAAAGAATATTTTTTTCAATAAAATCTGAAATTTTATCAATATAATACGGCTCCTCGCCACATAAAAAATAGAGCGGAAAATATTTTTTTTCACTTAAATCTTTACTTATCTGCTCGTAAGTATATTTGTTTTCTGCTTTTGCCATAAAATTTTTTTAGATTTACAAAGTTAGCATAAAATTTTCAATTACACACAAACGGATAAAAATTATTTTTATATTTCATAAAAAAATATTAATTTAGCACGATTTTTTTAACCTAAAAAATATTGTGCTATGAAGATAAAAATTACTCTTATTTTATTGTGTTTCAGTTTATTACTATTTTCACAAGATTATCCCAAAAAGAAAATTGGTGACAAAGAATACTATGTTTATACCGTTGAAGCGGGTGAAGGGTTGTTTGCCATAAGTAAAAAATTTGATGTTTCACAGGCAGAAATTATTACTGCAAACCCCAATATTGACAATGGCTTAAGAGCAGGTCAAACAATTTATATTCCCATTGCTGTATCCTATCAAACATCTGTAAATCAATTAGATAACTCAAAAAAATACTTTGAACATAAAGTTGCGGCGCAACAAACATTTTACTCCATTTGCAAAATGTATAATGTTTCGCAGGAGGAGGTTTTGGCGTTAAATCAAGGTTTAGAGCCGACACAGATTAAAATTGGACAGGTTATAAAAATTCCTGTTGAAGCTAAACAACGGGAGATAGAAAAAAACATAACAAATATTAATGTTGATAAAAAAAATAAATTCACATATTATGAGGTAAAAAATAAAAAAGAGTCGTTATACAGCATCAGTAAAACATTTGGCGTCTCTATTAATGAAATTTTAGAAGCAAATCCAGACGTGGAAAACGGCATAAAAAAAGGTGATATTATAAAAGTTCCTGTTAATGAAACCATTGAAAATCAACAACAAAAACAAAAGAATGGCTCAAAAGACAAATCGGAAAATGAATTAAAAAATGCAGATGAAACCGTACACATTGTACAACCCAAAGAGACAATTTATGGAATTAGCAAGCAGTATGATGTGCCGCAAGAGGATTTGATTTCTGCAAACCCACAACTAAAAGATGGCTTAAAAGTTGGACAAACACTTATTATTCCAAAAGAAAACAAAATAACAGTTGAGGCATCAAACCCTAAAAAAGAGATTGAACCGATTGTTGTTCCTGAATTGTCAAAGAAATATTTGAAAATTGCATTTCTGCTGCCATTTACAAATAGCAGCAACGAAAATACCAATGTAGAACGGTTTATAAACTTTTATAAAGGTGCATTGCTTGCACTCGAAGAGGCAAAAAAACAGGGTTTTTCTGCCGATGTTCAGGTGTTTGACACAGGGGTTGGCACAACATCTTTCAACAGAATTTTATCTGAAAAATTTTTGGCAAATGCTGATTTAATAATAGGACCTGCCTATACAGACCAAGTTTCAATAGTGGCTGCATTTGCAAAAAAGAATAAAATAGCACAAGTTGTGCCTTTTACATCAAAAATTGATAAAGCCGACAAACATGACTATTTATATCAATTTAACCCTGCAAGCGAAGATATTGAGCAGGCAGCAATAGAGGGTTTTATTGAAAAATTTGAAAATTACAATATTATTTTTATAAATTTTTCTGATAAAAACGACAAAGGTGCAAAATTTGCAGATAATTTAAAGAAAAATCTACGCTTACAATCAATCAAATTTACCGAAATTTCTAATGATGATGCTATTATTCAAACTTCAAAAGTTAAAAAAAATATTGTGATTTTTGCCACAAGCAACTATGAAAATATTACAAATATTTTACCAAATATTAAAAAATCGAATAACAATATCTTAGAATATTGGGTGTCAGACGAAATAAAAGATAAGTTGCCCGAATTAGAAAACTGCTATTCGTATTCTATGTTCAATAATAATGTATCGGAAAATTATTTGCAACAGTATAAAAAATGGTTTGGCAACCGCACTTGTAATTCAACACCGTGCTACGATTTGCTTGGCTATGATATTGTATATTATTTTTGTAATGCAGATTTTAATGCTTTGACATCAACCTTTTCGGGTAGAAATTCGATATTATTTCAGCAGTCAAATTTTAACTTTATGCCGCAGAAAAATGGCAAAGGTTTTATCAATTATGGATATTTTTTGAACTGTAACTCTTGTAAATAAAAGATATTTTAACATTCACAAAATTCCCTTAAACATTTTTCATATACCTCAACAGGGTTTTTATCTTGTGTAATTGGGCGACCAACAACAATAAAATCCGAGCCGAGTTTTGCAGCCATAGCGGGTGTGGTGATGCGCACTTGGTCATCTTTTCCGCTGTTTTCTAAACGAATGCCGGGAGTTATTGTAAGGAAATTTTTACCGCAACTTTGTTTTATAATTTCTGTCTCTAACGGCGAACAGACCACGCCGTCAAGACATGCGGCGAGTGTGTTTTTGGCGTAATGCACAATGGTTTTGTTGATGTGTTTGTCAATCAAAAGTTCGTTTTTGAGCATCTTTTGCGAAGTGGAGGTAAGTTGCGTAACGGCAATTAGAAGTGGTCGGTTTCCGTCTTTGTTTATCAAACCCTCTTTTGCTGCTTTCATCATCTCAATTCCGCCTGCGGAATGTACATTTATCATATCAACATCAAGTTTTGAGAGCGATGCCATCGCTTTTTTTACGGTGTTTGGAATATCGTGCAGTTTCAAATCGAGGAAAATTTTAAAGCCCATTTTTTTGATTCTTTGCACAATAGCGTTTCCTTCAGAATAAAAAAGTTCCATTCCAATTTTCACAAACGGCTTTCTATCAACAAATTGACTTAAAAAATCAAGCGTAATATTTGCATTTTCAAAGTCAAGCGCAATAATAACGTCTTTTTTCATTTTAGAATAATTTTTACAAAAGTACAAAATAGTTTTCAGAACTTGCAGTATATAAAAAACAGACAAGCGAGGGTGCTTTCTAAAAAGTACCATATCACGCAAAGACGCAAAGAAAAACGCAGAGCACGCAATTTAGACAAAAGTAATTAGACACAAGTATTTAGGTGAAAGGCGAAAGGTGAAAGGTAAAAGGTGAAATAAAAACTATTAACCATTAACTACTACTTATCCTTATATCCTAACTCCTAACTCCTATCTCCTTTTTTGTGTCAATTTGTGATTTTTGTTTATCATTTTTTTAAAAAATATACTCTATTTTTGTTATAAAAATATGTGTTTATTTTGTGTTTGTGTCATTATTAGCAATAGTTTTAATAAAATTAATAAGATTTTATAAAGTTTAACTATAATTTTTACTTGCCTAAATAACTGATTATTAGGTATTAACACAAAATTGTTTATTTTGTACTCGTCTAAAATGTTAAAAATGCAATTTATGTCATTTTTTTTTCATTAACTTTGCACCGATTATCATAAAATGATAAAAAAACAGTTATTTAATTTTGTAATTTCAAACAAAAAAGTATTTTATATGAAAATTTTTACTAAAATTTCAATCGCTTTGGCGATTATGGTGCTTTCTCTCTTTTCTACTTTGAAGGCACAAACACCTTTTCAAATTCCAAACTCAGGGTTTGATAACACTGAGGTAGATGCTACAAACGGCAACGTTGGTTATCGTCCTGTGGGCTGGTATGCATCAAACGTTTACCAAAGTGTTCTTGTAACCGTAAAAACAGAATTGGTTACCCCAGAGCCAAATGGTCGAACCGGAAGTTGCATTTATCTTCATAATGAGGCATCCGGCGCACTCGGTATTACAGCACCTGCATACGCTACAATTTCCCTTGGCAGGTTGTGGAATAATGTTAGTGGTATAGACGCTAACTCCGCAATCGGCGGAACCTTGGGAGGCATTAATTTTACTCATCGTCCCGACACAATGCAAGTTTGGGTAAAAAGAACTTTAATAGCGTCAGACGGCGAAAACGCCCATTTGATGTTTTATCTTTGGTCGGGTACGGCTAAAGCAAATTCTTACATATCGAAAGGCGGCAGTTGTAGGGCTTACGATGCCGGTGATGACGATTGGGCTGCTATTCTTCGCGAAAATACTTGCGGCATAACACAATACGCAAACCTTATTGGTCAAGGGCATTATATTTTTGGCAAATTTGAACAATACCCAGATTGGACTTTAATAAAAGTTCCAATCACATATAATAATAACTCTATTCCCGAAAAGGTGAATATAGCAATTTCTGCTGCAAATTTTCCAACTTGGGGGCAATCTTCTACTATACGCACCGGTTCAAAACTTTGGGCTGACGATTTGAATTTGGTTTATTCTTCAAAAGTTCACGAAATACGTGTTGATGTTAATGGAACATACCGTCCTATACCAAATGTTGAAGAAAACATTTATGACTACACTTATGTAGTTAGAGAAGGTGTTACCTCTGCGCCGAATATTCAAGTATTCAGAAGCGGAAGGCAAATTACAGGTTCGGAAATTACCGTTGTTAATGGTGTTATTGACGGCGCACCGACAGTTATAACAGTTAGAGCGGAAGACAACTCTGCCAACACATCAACTTACCGAGTTCATTTTGTAAGTACGCAATCTACAAATGCGTTTCCAGCAGGTATTTCGGTTAATGGAACTCCAATTTCAAATTTTAACCAAAACATTTATACTTATAATGTAGCATTGCCATACGGCACAACTACCTGCCCCACAATTACCGTTCAAAAAGCGGAGGGCGAGCAGACATTTGATATTTCGCCCTGCGTAAGTGTTACAGGCACAAGAACGGTTACGGTTTATGCGCAAGATATTTCGGTTTCCAAAACATATACTTTGAATTTTACTATTGCGCCGTTGAATGATAATACTTTGGCAGATATTAAGGTGAATGGAGTAACTATACCGGGTTTTAAACCGACAACAAATAATTATTACAATGTAGAGTTGCCTTTGGGAACAACTACTGACCCTGTAATTGAATATGTTTCGGCTTATCCTGTCGGCGCACAAACTATTGTAATGAACAACGGCGGACTTAGCGGCACAACCACAATTCAGGTCTCTTCGCCTGCATCAAATGTGCGTACATACAAAATCACCTTTGTTGTTGTGGCTTCTTCGTATGCCTATTTAGATGATATTAAAGTCGGCGGCGTTTCAATATCGGGTTTCAATGCAGAGACATTAAATTATAACTATCAACTGCCGAGAGGAACAACAACTTTGCCGCCAATTACCTGGACTTTGGGCGAGGCAAACCAAACAGTATCGATGGTAACAAACGGAGTAAACGGCGAAACGCTGATAACGGTTACTGCACAAAACGGAACTGCAAAAAAATATTACCGCATCAATTTCTCTGTTGAGCGCTCTGATATTGCAACATTAAATGATATTAAAGTTGGCGGCGTTTCGGTTCCGAATTTTACTCCTTATAATTTGGAATATAATATAGAATTGCCGAGCGGCACAACATCTTTGCCCGAAATTACATACGTTTTGGGTGATTATGCACAAACGGTAAAAGTTACCACAAACGGCGTGAACGGCACAACAACTATCCGTGTAAATGCTGAAAATCCGCAATCTTATTTGATTTATAAATTAAATTTTTCGGTAGCGCTTTCGGCAAATTCTCAATTAAATAACATTTTGGTTAATGGTTTTTCGCTTGACGGTTTCGCACCCGAAATTTTGAATTATACCTATATTTTGCCCTCAAATGCAACACAATGTCCAAATATTGACGTTGTAAAAGCAACGGCAGGACAGCAGGTATATATCACAAAACCCGCATTGACAGGCATTGCAACAATCAGAGTGGTTTCGGAAGTTGCAGGCGGCGGCGAAAATATCTATACAATTAATTTCCAATTTACACTATCAAGCACAAATACTCTTAATTTTATAAAATTGGACGGCGTGCCTGTGGCTGGTTTCAACAGTTATATTAACTCATACACTGTAAATTTACAGCCAAATACTCCTGCTCCTGCGGTTGAGTATCAAAAAAGCGACCCAACGTCAAACGTTTTTGTAACAGATAATGGTGTAAATGGTTTGCAAATTACAGTTACCGCACAAAACGGCGCAATTCGCACATATTCAATCAATTACAATATTGTACAGACAAATAATGTAAATTTGGCAAATATTGAAATTTGGAATAATACAACGCAAGATTTTGTATCTTTGGCTGGTTTTAACCCATCAATTACGGAATATCAATACCCTTTAACTTGGCGCACAAATCCGATTCCTGCCATCAATCCTGTGGCAGCGGAAAATGGACAGGTTATTACCGTTTTTTACAGTCCCGTAAATGATACTGCAAAAATTCAAGTCGTTGCCTCAAATGGAATTGATAAAAAAACGTATAAAGTATATTTCCCTGTTGCAAAATCAAATTTCTGCGCTTTGAGTTCAATTTTGGTAGATGGTTTTGAAATTCAGGACTTGCCGCCATACCTTGCTTTTGACCCGCAAGTGTTGAACTACAATATTACTCTGCCATACGGCACAAATCAAACGCCAAATGTAACTTTTGTAAAAGGAAAAATTGATAACCAGACAGTTGTTGAGCAGCAGATTGAGGCGACAGCGGGCAGCATAAGCGAGCCGTATAAACTCAAAGTGATTGCCGAAGACGGCACAACAACACAGACATATACGCTCAATTTCTCTGTTGATTTATCAGCAAAAAGCGGCGATAATTATTTGGAAAATATTTTTGTAAATAATATTCCTGTTGAAAATTTCAATAGCCAAACATTTGCATATAATGTTGTTTTGCCTTATGGAACAACCGAATTACCAAATATCTCTTTTGCAAAAAAATACCCGGAACAGACCGTTACTACCGATTTGAGCGGTGTTGTTGGAACATCAAAAATTACGGTATTTGCTAATGACAACAACGTTTCGCCAACAGAATACAGCATCAATTTCTCTGTTTCGGACAAATCTACGGCAACTTTGAGTTCTATTTCGTTTAATAATGTTGTTTTTGCAAATTTTGACCCAAGGGTGCATTCTTATATTGTTCCGTTAGATATTCCTGACTCAATTTCTATAACTGATAGCATTTCATACACTTATGACGAAGATAATTTGTTTGCTTATGAGTTATTTTCAAACAGCAAAAAATTTGTTATTCAGTTGATTAATCAAGATAATGCTGCTGATAATAATACCTACACATTCTGGTATTATTATACAAACGACACAATACCAAATGCAAGTTTTGAAGATTGGAGCGCAACAAAGTTTGATAACAGTGCTGTGGCACCGGGTTATAATGCTTTAAAACCAACGGGCTGGCAGGTGGCTGCTGATAATTTTAAAACGCTTACAAGAAGCAGTTACCCGACATACTATTCCGGTAATGAGGTGATTATGAGCGATGAAGACGATGCAACAGAGGGCAGTTATTCTGCATTTGTGCGCGGCTTGCCAATAGGAACAGCCGCATCAAGCACTGCTGCAAACGCTACCAAAAGAATTTTACCCGGCGTGATGACTTTGGGTGATTTTAAATACACCAGCAGCACCACAGCAGTTACTGCATCAAACCCTGCTACTTCTGTTAGCGGCGGTATAAATTTCAGAAATACTCCTGACGCATTTAATTTTGATTACAAATGGAATAAGGGCTATACAAACAACACCAGCGGCATAAATATGCGTGCAGTGGTTCAACTTTGGAACAACGGTGCCGACTATGCAGCAGCAGAAAGAGTTACAGACAATACTTATACAGGTACTAACGCCGATTGGACTTCAATAACACGACCTCTCGTTTATAGTGCAGATAATGTTTATCCGCAGCGATTGAATATTATTTTAAGTGCTAATGGTACGGAAAGTCCATTTGTAACCGCAGCAACTTACTCAAACGACTCTATTTGGGGTAAATTGTGGGTTGATAATGTGAAATTTGGTTACAGTTCGGTTTTAACAAATATTTATATTAATGGAGTTGCCGTTGGTGGTTTTAACGGAAATGATAATTCTGTTGAATATCAGGCAACTGTTCCCGCCGATGTAATGATGCCTGTTATCACTTTTGATAATCAGGTTGCCGATCAGGAGGTTAGATATACAATTTCAGACGAAAATTCTGACCGTCAAAGAACGGTTACGCTTATTTCAAAAGCAGAAGACAGCAGCACAACAGAATACACGCTTGTTCTCACCCGTGAAATTGCAGCAGTCGATACTCTCGCAGGAATAAGTATTGACGGCGTGGCTATTGCCGATTTTGCAGCAGATAATTTTGAGTATAACGTAACCGTGCCAAACGGAATATTATATTCTCCCGATATTGCGGCAATAAAAGGCGAGGGGCATCAAACCATTTCTTATTCTATCGGCAATAAGCAGGTTTCAATAACTGTTACCGCAGAAGACGGAATAGAGCAGCAAACTTACACTGTTAATTTTGTTGAAGAAAAATCTAACGATGCAACTTTGGCAAATCTTGCAGTTGAGGGCTACGAAACAGCATTTGTATTTGATGCTTTAACTACTCAATATCAAGTTCATTTGTCTTCAGATTTACAAGATATTCCGAATATTTTATTTACTAAAAATTCAGACGGACAAACAGTAACTCTTACAACCTGTGCGGTTAATGGCACGGCTACAATAAGCGTGGCAGCAGAGGACAGCATCAATTTTACCGACTATAAAATTGTTTTCACCATAGAGCCAACGGCAACTTCGCACCTTTTAAGCGAAATTTCGGTTGATAATTTGCCAATAGCCAACTTTGCGCAAACTAATTTCAATTATACCGTTGATTTTGGAAAAGTTATCTTCACAAGAGAATTTGCACAGGACTTAATGAATGTTGTTTATTATGGCGATTCTGTAAAATGTATTATTGGTGCAAACAATTATAAAATAACTTTTGATGCTCCCGTTTCAGACAACGCATATTTATCTGATATTGTTATAAACGGCGTGTCAATAAGCGGTTTTGCACAAACGCAATTCACTTATACTCAAAGTTTTAACGGCAATTTGCCTGATGTTTCAGCAGTGAGCGGTGCAGAAGGACAGACAATTACTTACACTTGGAATGGAAATTCAATAACAATTTCGGTTACCGCACAAGACGGAATTACGCAAAACTATTATGTTGTCAATTTTGTGCCTGCGATGTTGTCGTCTAACGCTCTTTTATCTAATATTTTAATAAGCGGCGTTTCTGTAAATAATTTCTTGCCGAATACATTTAATTATTCTTATACTTTGCCCGAAGATGCAACGTTACTCCCTGTTATTCAAACAGTTAAAGGCGAAGTTAATCAAACAGTAGTTGTAACAACCAACGGAGTTAGCGGTGCAACAACAATTTTGGTTACAGCGCAAAACGGCACAACAGCGACCTACACAATCAATTTCACTGTCGCCCTGTCGAGCAATGCGCTCCTGTCGGGAATATTTATTAGCGGCTCTTTGATTGATGATTTTGCAAGCAATAAATTCTATTACGAATATGAATTGCCTTACGGAACAACAACTTTGCCGGAAATTACCTACACCGAAGGACACGCAAACCAAACATACCAGATACAGGCAAACGGCGTACACGGAAATTACATTATCAAAGTTACTTCCGAAAATGGGCAGGTATTTAATCAATATGTTATTGCATTTAGAGTGGCACTTTCGGCAAATGGTTATCTGAATAATATTTTGGCAAACGGAGTTCAGGTTCCAAATTTTGACCAAAGCATACTTGAATATAGAGTTGAGGTGCCTTGCGGAACAACCGAAGTGCCTGCAATTACTTGGGTAAAAGGTGATGCCAATCAGTTGGTTGTGCCAACTTATGCTCAAACATTGAGCGACACCACAAAATTGCTTGTAACCTCCGAAAATGGCGTTAATCAAAATTTATACAAAATTTATTTTGATACAAAACCATCGAGCAATGTGCTTTTGGCAGACATTATTATCGGCGGAGAAAGTTTGACATCAACTGCAAACGGCTATATTACAGACAATCTGTTTGATGCGGAACAGTTTGAATACAATATTACGCTTCCATACGGCACCACAGTATTACCGACAATCAGTGCAACGGCGCAAGGTTCGGCAGAGTGTTCAAGTATTAACATTGCAACAACCGGCAATGTGGTAAATATTGATGTGCTTTCGCAGGACGGCAGCGTAAATTCGTATGATTTGTACTTCACAGTTGCTCTATCAGACAATTCACAACTGTTAGATATTTCGTTAAGAGGTGCTTCAATTATTAATAATTTTACTTATAATAATGGAACATTTGAATACAATATTCAATACCCTGTTCATAGCAATTTGTCAGTGCTTGCTACCGATGCCGATATTACTTACGTAAAAGCAGAAGAGCATCAGAATGTAGCGGTTGAACTTGAACCTGACGGCACAACAATTAGAATTACTGTTACTGCCCAAGACGGCAGCCAGACGCCTTATGTTATCACTCAGGAGATTATCAAGTCCAACAATGCTTTGCTTGCAGATATACTTATTGACGGCAAATCAATTCAGGATTTTGACCCGAATGTATTTGAATATACATATCTCTTGCCGCTCGGCTCAACTCAAATACCAACTGTTGAGGGTATAAAACAGGAAGATGAGCAAGAGTTAGAATACAGTTTGAATAATGTAGGCGAGGCAACATATATTATTGTTACCGCAGAAGACGGTTCGGAAAATGTTTATTCAATTCTGTTTAAAGAATCTACGGAGGTAATAGGATTAGAGCCGACCAAGAACGATGTTTGCTGGGGATTTTATGGAGACGGCGTTAAATTTACGTCAACAAAAAGCAATGTTTCTATAATGATTTTTGACCTCAGCGGAAGGGTTGTTTATAAAAGCGAAATACCTGTTGCCGACCCGAACTACGATGTTTGCGATGCAGATGGTGCAACTTTCAGTTCGCAACGCAAGGGAGAAATTTACCTCTTTACATTCATCTACAACAACAAAAAGAAGATTAAAGACGCAAACGGTAAATTCTCGTTTTAAACAATCTTAATATTCATTCGCAAGCCCTATTAAAAAAGCGGCTTGCGAATGATTTTTTTTACGAAAAAATATTTTTTTTCGTAAAAATTAAAATATTTTTGCAGTTTTAAAAAAAAGTTGTACTTTTGCACTTTTGTATTTTAATCTCTTTTTTTAAGTAATAATTAACAAATAATAATACAAAAAAATTTTAAAAGATATGAAAAATAAAAAAATTAAAACATTTCTTATGGCGGCAGGCATTTTGTCCTGCGCTACGCTTGCGGCTCAAAACCGCCACGAATTTTCAATCTCCGCTGGAGGAGGTATATCAACACTGCTATATGAGGCATCGCCCGGCTTGCAAAAAAATGGTTTGGGCGGAAATGTAGGGCTTAACTACCACTATTTCTTTACTAATGAATGGGGAATAGGCACTGGATTGGAGTTTGCGTATTACAACACAAAATATAAAGCGGATTTGATGTTTAAATACAACACAACCGACAACGCAGGCAACAATTTTGAATTTAACAGTAAAATAGACAATTACAGCGAAACACAAAACGCAATGATGTTGCAAATACCGCTTATGCTGCAATATCAGGTTGGCAAAATGAACAGATTTTACCTTGCATTTGGTGGAAAATTTGGTATTCCATTGAGCGAAAGGTACAAAAGTTTGGGTACTGTTCAAAATTCCGGGTCTTATCAATCCCCTGTACAGGAAGTTAAAGATTTAGGCACTTTTAACATAAATGAAAAAGGTAAATTTGGGATAAAAGCAGCGGTTTTTGCTTCGATAGAATTAGGCGCAAAGTGGGTTTTGGGAGAAAAAACAACTTTATACACAGGAGCATATTTGGATTATGGATTGAATAATATATATTCCAAACCAAAAGTTAATGTACCGTTAGTTGAATACAATGTTGAAAATCCAACCGATTTAACAATACACAGTGTTCTAAATTCTCAATATCCACAAAGTGTTTCTAATGCTTTTGTTGATAAAATTCATCCACTTTCAGCAGGATTAAAATTGCGGTTGTCATTTGGTTTTGGCAGTGCAATAAAAGATAGAAAATCAAAACAGGCAGCTGAAAACTCTAAAGCAGAAGCACAACGCATTGCAGAAGAGAAAGCACAACAAGAGGCAGTAGAAAAAGCAGCAGCAGAAAAAGTGGCAGCAGAAAAAGCCGAAGTTGAACGTTTGGCAAAAGAAAAACAGGCACAGGAAGCAGCACGCATTGCAGCAGAAAATGCACGAAGAGAAGAGGCACGCAAGCAAGGCGAAAAAATGCAGGCGGCAAAAACAGCAATTCAACAACCGGTAGATTATTACCAAATATCAAAAACAGAATTGACAGACAGGCAAAAGCAACAATTAGACGAAAAAATTGCTCTATTAAAGCAATACCCATATTTAGAGGTATTTATTTATGGACACACCTGCGATATCGGCAGTAAAGCAATAAATGAAAAAATAGGACTGTTGCGCGCAGAAAATGCAAAAAAATATCTTATTTCACAAGGTATTGAAAAAGAACG
>Ga0209628_10000645_pt1 | contig 21552 bp, 11 predicted proteins | sample TergutCu122P4_FD_187285 | JGI IMG/M metagenome (GOLD analysis project Ga0209628, IMG submission 187285) | Cubitermes ugandensis P4 segment gut microbial communities from Kakamega Forest, Kenya - Cu122 P4 (SPAdes) (version 2) | ecosystem: Host-associated > Arthropoda: Insects > Digestive system...
GGGATGAAGCATGGATGAAAGGGTATTCTTGTAAATTTTTACCAAGTCATTCGATGTTGTCATTCTGTGTGTGTAGTTACGACTGTACTTCTTTTGTAATCAGGTCCGAGAGTATGAGTTGAGGAAAGACAACTTCTCAGACACTGGCAATTTTGGATTTGGCATCCAGGAACACATTGATTTGGGTATCAAGTATGACCCTAGTGTTGGAATCTATGGTCTTGATTTCTATGTTGTGCTTGGTCGACCAGGTAAGTGTACGTTGTTTCCTTAAGGTGTTGAAGTTGTAAACATCAGTAGCCACTGCGGTGAAGAAAGCTTGGGTGGAATTGTTCGCACTGCTTGAGAATAGTGCCGTCATGGGAATGGTGGATCTTTCCACACAACTGAAGGAATTGCTTGTGTAGCGTACTTATGTTTGTTCAAGACAGACAAAGGTTAGGGCTGTCGGGTAGTGTTAGTGTCAGAGTCTCATACACATTGAGGTGTGCTGGCTGAGCTATTGACTCTGGTCACTCGTCAGCCACCATGTTGATAGATCGGTGATGGCACTATTCTGAAGTAGATCCGAATTGTTTTCTGTGTATTCCACAACGCACGATGTAGATACATGTTGTGGATCCTAGGTAGGGTGTAGGACAGGTCAGGGTATGGTATATCATTAGGAAGTAGATAGAAATATGGTGCATTTACAGAATGTTTCCAGACACAATACCTTATAGGTGACTCGCATATGTAATGGCATTATTAGCTGTAGTGTAGGTGCATTACTGTTAGGCTCTTGTATTACCCTTTATACGTTTAGTATCACATCAGTACCTTTATATGAAAACGTTATTTCCATATATATGTAAAATATATACACACATATAAATATACATATCTGTGTGTGTGTGTGTGCATGTATATGTATGCAGAACTTGAAAGCCAGACACACAATTGCAGTAATTAAATATTTCTTATCAGTAGAGATTTGTCTACCAAGTAGGTGTGGGTAGAAAGAATTTTTTTGGGATGGGTTTAAGAATGGGTTAAGTCAGAGAGCTACCAAAATCAACCTTAGTATTTATGTCATGCACTAGATGACAGCATGTGTAACCTGCTAATGTTAAAAATGTCCATTACCCTGTTATTACAGAGACCTTGCATTTAACACTTGGTGTGTGCCTGTGTATCACAATTTCCATTTTCGTGTGTTGTGCTGTAAATGCCAGAATTCACAGACTCAAAAATGAATTGCAGTCCATAGTTCTAGCTCAAAAACAAGATGACCATGGTTTAAATACTTTGAGGTTATTGTGGAAATATGTCCTTGGTCATTCTGTTATCATACCACTGCTATTGTGGGTGACGTCACAGGAGCTGCAGTTCTGCTGTAAGGGTAAAGGTAAAGTTCACCCTAGAACAGGCCACGAAGATTCAGGGGTGGAGTAGAGGTATAACTCTACTCTTTCTTTAACCTCAGCGCGAGATGGGGGTAAGTGGTCAACGCCATGTCCCGGCCACTTTACCTCTAGGAAAGGCCTGGTACCCATTGTATAGGAGGCTGGGTGGGCCACAGGGCTGATCTGGATGGGTGCAGAGAGTCTCGCCCCCCCCAACAGGATTCAATCCCTGGACCGTCCAGCCCGTAGCGAGTCGCTATACCGACTGAGCTATCCCTGCAGTTCTACTATGCCTGTAACAAGTGTTGTGTTATCGTAGCAGTGGGAAATAACAGTGCGTGAACAAAGTTTTAGGACTAGATAAATAAAAAATTGAAATCTCAATAAAACAACTTTATTACTCCTTAGCCTACAACATATAACCCTCCTAACTCTGTACACCTACTGACATGGTCATAAAGCTTCTGAATGCTTCTGTTGAACTCGGCTGCCATAACACTTTAATTCACTCATCATAATCTGAATGTCTGCAGTGGTAGGGAGTAGAAAGTAGTCCATAGGTGCTAAATCTGGTGACTAAGGGGGTGGTAAAGAATAGTGATGCTTTTCTTTGTGAGAAACTGCTTGATGATTTGTGGGAAGGAGCATTATTATGCAGCAAGAACCAGTTACCTGATAAAGCCTTATCCAGCCTTACGCACCAAAGTCTTTTCAGATTTTGGTCCATCGCTTCTCTGTAGAATTCACAGTTAACAATCTGCCCTTCTGGTACGAATTCTTTGTGCGTGACTCCCCGCCAGTCATATATCACCAACATGTTCTTCACTTGAGACTTCTGGAATCAAAATTTCTGTAGCGGTGGCAGATTTTCTCTAACCCACACAGATGATTGTTGTTTCGTTGCTGGGTCATAAGCAAAGCACCAAGATTTATCACCAGTTACAGTTTCCTTGGAAGAAGTCAGGATCACTGTCAGCCATCTCAATAAAATCTGGACAAGCAGCAACTCAGTCCTCCACCTGTTCTGCAGTCAATGCAAGTGGTACAGAGCGCGAGCAAACTCTCCTTTTTTTCAGATTTTCAGTGACAGGTGACAATTTTGCAGCAACAGTTGCCAAACCTTTTCGATGTTGCCATCTCTTCAAGAATCAGAGGGGCAGCCTCTCCTGAGGCTGTCTTGAATATCTTCCTGCCCTTCATGATACCATCCATACCAGTGAAAAATGTTAGATCGAATTAGTGCTTCATCTCCCTAGGCTGCATGCACCATTTAATCAGTTTCTTTTGCAGTTTTACCAGCTTTGAAACAAAACTTTATTGCCGCTTGTTCGCTATTGACTGCGTGGCAATACAGTTTTACTGCGCAAAATTAAACAAGAATATACCTTAGAACCACTTTGCTCACACTTGTGTAACTTTGCACAAAAGTTCAGACATGATAGCAGTCAGTTCCGGCAGTGGCCGTTGGATAGTGCAGGTAGTTTTCTTTGGGAAAAAAATTATCCTGAAACTCTGTAGACACTGTGTACAAGTAATTAGTACTGAAAGGTTAGAAGTGCCCATCCAACTGTCCATAACCTTGATGGTAGTATTCCGTCAAGGTAGGGGCTAGTGTTACGTGAGTGTAGGTTTTGTTTGCATCATGGTGTCATGGCAGAGTATGGATGGGTAGTCTGCTAAACCCATCCCAAGTACTGCTGACATAATTCTGGACCAGGGCCTTTCTTTTAATGCTATTTTATATTGTATGGTGTTGGTGGATAACCATTTAATTTTTAGAAGTAGGTTATGTGATTTTATCCCAGCATAGTAGACTGTTGGATCAGAAGCACTTGTTTCACTTTATAGACCACTTATAATCAGTATTGCTACGTAGAATTGGAACATTTGAACGTCTTAGTGACACATGTATCTTTTGTTTGTTTGAACTTGCAAGAAAATGAGCTTTATTGAGGAGGTATTTGGTATTGGTAATTGTGGATCCTGCAGCATTCCCCCTCACATTATTCTGTAAGATCCTTTCATAAGTTATATAAGGAATACCATGTACTGAGAATTTGGTTAATGCACTCTTGTTCAAGTATGACCTATATTTTGGGGTGTTACTTAGTAAAAGTGTGCTAAAGTAAAGTCACTTATTGCAACCCATGCCCACGTTACTACTGGGTGTGTTACTGAAGGCGTGACACAGTAAACAAAAAATGTTTTAGTATTAAATGATGCAGGTTTGTGTAGAATGTAAGGTAATATAACACTTGAGAAGTAACGTAAAGTATGGCTTATCATGTTGGCTCCAACATTTTAATGGATCAAAAATTGATGATCTTGCACCAAAAATCATTGCATGAACCCAGAAAGGGAGTTTTGTTTGTTTGGGCAGGATTTTGCAAATAGTCAAGGCTGTTTTGTTGAGTGATATTCCAGGGGTGTAGTGAGTGAGTTGGAGGTTTGCTTTTGTGTAGAGCAAATTGTCTTGTCAATATTGTACTGCACTTTGAAGTACACAGAATAAAACTGTCTGCTGCTACTGCTTCTGCTACCATCCATGCAAACAGATCCTGTGATTTTTGGTGCAAAGTTTACTGAAAATTTAGACAATTTTGTTCATTTGGCCTACAAGTTCCACTTTCTTCAGTGTCTGCTCCAAAAAATGGCCTTGTGAATTAATTTAAATATTTCAGGTTTCAATGTGGCGCATAGACGAAGGAAAACTGGCATGGTTGGTTTTCAGCACCGTCTGACTAAGGAAGATGCTATGAAGTGGTTTCAACAGAAGGTCTGTGTAACCAAAATGTAATCTTCTTCTTTTACTGGTGGTACAACCCACTGTGGGTTTTAGCCTTCTCAGTGATTTTCTTCCATTCTGCCCTTTCCTTACACAACTTTTTCCACCCTCTTATTTCCATTATCTGTATATCTTCTTCGATGTCCTCAGTCCATCTTTTCCATGGTCTTCCTCTGTTTCTCCTACCTGTTGGTTTCCACTCTAGTAATCTTTTAAGTATTCTTTTTCCTTCCATCCGCATCACATGACCCAGCCAAGCCATTCTTTTGCTTTTTGCAAATCTCACTACATCTGCGTTTTTTATTAGGTTGTTCAGCTCGTGAAACCAAAATGTAATATTGTATGTAATTTGCTGACACATGTAGGAGGATTCTGGTTGTCTGGGATGTGTGGCTGCGTTACTGGATAAGTGTTTCTTGGCATTGTGGAGCATGTATCGCCTTCCACTCTGCAAGGATTCAGGTCCATTCTTCATTCTTCGTGGACCTTGAGCTCTTGAACATGAGGGAAACATATTCATTCAAAATGACAGGAACCATTTAATCATTGACATATCACATCCAAGAAGACCAGAATCATCGGTTACACCTTTGTGGAAGTTTCCAAACCTGCCAAACACATGTTTTTGCTCATGGATCTTGCATAGATGGGCTTATGCTTAAGTCCCATTTCATCTGTATAAAGTGTGTAGGTAGGGGTTGTATTGGCTAATTTGTTAGTATTTTTTATTAGAGGGTCCAACTGAGATCATGAACTGCTGAAAATGTGTGCGCACGCACGTACACACACTCACTCACACCTGCCTCTAAGTATGCCATGCCTCACATATTATTCTTGGACAATATTGCACTCACATTTTTAATTTTGGAGAACTTTGTATCGTAAGGATTATTATTGTACGTTTTTCCCTTCAAGTTAGTACGTAGGTAACAGTAACTAAAACTAAGATGGGGGAAATCAAGAAGGCAAGGGTCCTTTACTGATTCATTAATTTTTCTTGGATACCTTTTGTATCAAAGGGAACTTGCACTTTGCCACTTTTGGATGAATGTTCATGCACACAGCTGTCAAAAGTTTTTTCTATAAATGTTTGTAAGTGAACCAACAAATGTGATTTCTGTTAGGTTTTTGTTCTATTTACTTATGAATATTTGTGAGATTGTTCATTGTATTGCAAGAGTAATGGAATTAAGACTAAATTGTCCTGAGTGAATGTAATGTTCATTTGTTGCCTTACTGGTCACATGGTATGTTGACTGCAGGAATGTCTCATCAGCAGGTTGTGTAGTGATCATAGACCACCTTTTCATTTATTGTTGCTCCTCCTCGTTATCCAGACTCACTGCAGCATGAAGTGCTGTTTCAGTTGTTTCTAGCATCAGGTTCATGATCACCCTGTATTATTCTACATGTTACATGTCTGTCCCTTGCTTGCCTTTTTAGTTTGTTTGTCTTCTTTCTTGGAAAAGAATATATTAGGCATATAAAGATTGGTTACATTGTGGCAATGTGTTCAGTGTGTATGTGCCATTAACTTGTCCCTGCACATGCTGCCATGATATATGTAAGGGGACTGGAGGTACATCTCCACCCATTCTTAACCATGACAGTAGATAGATGTGAGTGCTCAGCCTCACAGCCTGGCCACATTACTCCCAGAGTGGAACATGTGTCTCTCCACTTCTGCTTGCCTTCCCAGATAATTCTTAAGAGTTTTGAGGTATTATCTTGGACTGCTTGGGCCTTAAAAATGGCAGCAGGAAGCTCCCCTGAAAGAGTAACTGTTGACCAGTCAATACTGTGTCATACCCTAGAAGAACTGAAACTTCATTATTTCTGAATGACCAATGAATGTGTGGACTGGAAGTACCGTTTGTCATGTTTGAATATTTTAAAATTTTGTTATAACTTAATTTGTGTGTGTGTGTTGTAATATAACACCTATGTAGTGAAATCTTTGATTTGTGTAATATGGCCTAAATTATGTTTGTTATTATTGCACTTGGTTAAAATTTAAGTTGAACATCTGTTTGAATTAAGTTACCATTTAACTGCATTTCACCAAAAAGTTTGATGTTGTGTGGTATAAGTCTTCTGCCATGACATAGATGAGATCTGCACTTGTCTGGGATAATATTACGCAGCGTAGAGTGGTATTTACATACCAATGTTTCAGGACAACCCGTAAGTCCCATTTCCAAGTGTCAACCTTTGAAGATGGGACCAGTTGGTTGTACTGCAACATGTGTAAGGAATTACCCCATTTATGCTGTGTAATATCCCAGAAGAACACTTATCTCAAGTTTGATTTTATCAGGACAGGTCCATTGTGCCATAAAATATGTGTACAACAGATATTCTACTTTTTTTTTTTTTTTTCCCCACAAAAAATATCAGTAGCCCCACCCCCCCAATCAACATTTAGTATGGATAGCAGAACTGCTTTTAGGAAGTCAAGGTGCTTCATTAAAAAGAATGTTAACAATGAATTAACAAATTCATGAACTGTATGAAACAAATTATTCATCTGATATGTGTTATGTCTTTCCAGTATGATGGTGTCATTTTGGCTGGCAAGAAGAATTAAGATGCTGGCAACTGGATATTGGAAGTTTGATTCATTATTAATAATAAACATAATTAAAAACTGAATGTTTTTTATTCACTGTAATAGGAACCTATTTGATACACTGAAATGTCAAATGAACACTGGTGGATCTTGATTTGTGTTTCAAATTTTCATAGAATATGATATAATTGTATGAAAATGAAGTGACTTATCCTTGAGATTCCATTCTTCTGGGATATGAAACTGCAACAACGGGTAATTGGATTCCATCGTTTCAAGACAACATACTGCCCTCATCTTTGAGCAGCACTGTATCCTAAAAAAACGGAATGGTCAGCTATACTGTTCCGTAATCCCCAAAACTCACTTTGATCTTTGTTTTGTAGGTTTCCTAGCTGTGGAATAATCATTACTTCTCAGTTTTAAATTTTTGTAACTTCACTGTTGACATTTCACTGTATTCTGTGAACCACTGAGATTTAAGGTCTCCTGTACGGCTGAATCCATACATTCTAAAATGTGAAAAGAGTAACTTCAGCTTAGTTGTGTATATTATTAAGAGATAGTGATATCATGGGCTTAAATGTCTTTATAATTTGGACACACACATTGAGGAAGTAACTGAATTTTTATCCTACTCTTTTTCTCATCACAAGCCCTTAATACCTCTTTAGTGTAATTGGAATGTGAACCTTTGTATTGAGCAACTTGGATATGTGAAAGTATTCAGGTTTATACAAAGACTGATCATTAAGAGCTTCTATTTACTTAACTCAATCATTTTTACAAGTTCCATTTACATCTTAAAATTGGTGAAAGATGGTAACTAAGTGAAAACAGGAAGCTTGACAGGGACATTGATGGGGTTTGAGGTTCTAGCCAACACTGTCCTGTATCTAGTCCCATCCAGAAGCACCATAATGTTCGAGACTCTCAATAACACTACTTTTCACAGCTGATTTTGTCCTTATTCTAGCAGAATTTACCATGCAGAGAATTTTCATTTTGCATCATTTGTAATTCTCTTACATTCGTAAGAGCACATTCTGAAATACTGTACACCAAGCACATGTTTTACAACCTAGTTGTGTTCCTGAAAAAGTGGGTAAAAATCAAAAGGCATTAATCAATAACAATATTGCCATAACAAATAATGGAATTGACTGGGGTTAGCATAATAGAGCACAGCCAGCCAAAGAACTTTAAACTGAAAATGAGAGGGCATTAATTAGGAAGTGTATATTGGCAGGGGATGTTGAGGCAAAAAGGCTTAAAACAAGGTCCATTACTATGCTTCAATTTAATTTGAATAGTTTATACATAAAATTCATTTGTTTCTTGGCCAGTTCTAACAAATAAACAGTGAAAGTATGCAAGTGTAAATGTTCAGATTCTCCACTTCTATATAATATTAATACTGAATATTTTGCTGCCCAAAAAGTAAAATCATGGTGATGGCTTGTTGAAAAAAAGTGAAGGTGATTGTGGTATGTACCCATGTGTACTCTGCTACATAAGTGGCCCATGTACCCGCTAATGGTAATTTCTGCACAAAACTACAATTTATTTTTTGTAGTTCATTTTGAGTAACATAACCCAGGGAGGAGCTGTACTACCAAGATAAGTGGCACTTGATCACGTACATAGTTTAAATTAAGATAAAATTGAAAGGAATCGGATATAATTTGCAGTGCAAACAAGATCTCTTTTTAGGCAGGATTCAGGAGTAGAAGATGTAAAGCTCATATTTCTGCTGTTAGTACAACTGAGATTGCTTTTGCTGTGCAGCTCTAAAGAATAACATGTCGAATTTGAACAAAATGAAATATGTATTCCTAAAACAAAATAAACTTGGTCATGTGACAGAGGACTGACTTCTGTTTGAGTACATTTGACTGAAAAAATAGAGCCATGGCTCAAAATTCCAGTCTTCTGGCTGATGATAATCATGGCATACTGATACGAGTTTCCGTAGTTCGAGCCATCTAATCACATCACAAAAAGCAGCTGTTTCCCATAATAGAACAGAAATATGCATAAAAAATACAGGCCACTGTCAGTCTCATATTTTGGTTACCTATTCCTCTAGACAGTGCAGTGAGTGTGTAGCAGAGTAGCTAATTCTGACAGCCATGTGATTCTTAGTTGCTGCAAAAATTACACAAATATTTCAGTACTTGGCTAAGAACACCTTAAATTTTATTCACAGGTTAGATTTGCAAGCAAGAAACTAATTCCTGTTTTGAGGGAATAAGCAGCCCTACATCTCTGAACAGCCACCATGTTTCTAGTCACTTTAATCAGAAGCAAATTCCTGTTCCTGCTTACATTAATGTGAACCAACATACCGTGGACAGCAATTTAAATGTCCAGAACACTTGGTCTAAAATTGTTTAGTACTCGTGAAATATTTTCTTTAGACAGGTCAGAATGTTACCGACAATTCTGTTGCACCAAATTCTGCACGCTTCCTCCTCCCACTACCAGTAAGGTTGTTCACACTAATATTAACAGTTCTAGTTGGATAGTAGTGGAAAAGTTTCATACAATATTCTTGGTCATGAAGGAAACACACACAGATTTAAGTAAAGAGAAATGTACGGCACGGATACTTGATTGAAAGTAAGTCCCAAAAGTTGCATTGCCACTTTATTATCGGTTATGTTTCGAAAGGAAGTGCAGCTCACACTGAAACACAGTTATTAAACTACAGTCATACAGAACTATATGCATCCATACTGTGAGAAATGCTTTATTATGTGTTTTAGTGCTTTCCTTTTGAGCAGTTGAATGAACTGCTAGTGCTCACAGAAGCACCATACACAGTCCTTGGAAGTCAAGCTCACCAGTCTGTCATGTATACGTAAATACTGTTTCAAGATATAAGGCCTGCTTAGAATTACGTTCCACTTAATGAAAAGTGGGTGTCAGAAAAAATTTCAACACTAAGAATTAAGTATGGTGGCTGTGTGGCTCATAATTTGCATATACAGTGGGCATTTGTACTATGCAACTTGATTTAATTTGTTAAGTGGCATGGTATGCAGCAACATTAGAGTAACAGCATCACATACAAGAATCTTGACATGAATATTTTACAGGCACATATGTTTTGCTCCCTGCTAGCTGATTATTGCATTATAGCAGAGAATATAATGTTACGATAGTACGCTGAAAAGTAGAAGGTATTCACATAACCTTACCCAGAATTAAGTTGTGTTTGTTACTGCTTCCATACCAATTTGAGATTTTATTTTGTTTCTTTTGGTCTGTTTTTCTGTATACGTGATTGGAATGGAACCTAGATAATACGAAGAAATTGATGGAGGGGATCATATATTAAATATGCCTTCACAGTAATAAATAACACAAACCTTGAGACCATCAAGAATTTACCAAGTATAGCATCATTATATATAATTTTATAAATAAAATCCTGTTTATATTCTTTGGAACAGCAATGCAGAAGAATGGGAAAATAACTTTCCACATTGAAATTGTTTTCTTCTTTAGTGGATGTTTCATTGAGTTGCATTATTTTTCTTACAAAACATATTATCCTGGTTTGAAGAAATACAATTTGCAAATTGGAATATTTGTTAGTCTGGGGTGTGACACTGTACAGTGTGGTAGAAATTTATTGCAATTGCAGGTGAACCAACTCACTTCATCAGGGTACAAGTTGTTGGTTCCTCCAAACACCAGTAAATTTGTACCAGACTACATACCATCACGTCTGAGAAGAAAGTACCCTTAATAGTCACTGCCATGGGAGTGTAACATCGTGCATGAAATTCCCATCCTCAGAACCTCAGAAATGTACCCTAATGTTTTGTTCTCAAATATGTTGGCATGACAAAGCAACCGTAAAACAAAATTAGTGTAACTTTTCTGGTCAGAGATATGAGAATTTCATGGCAGTGAGTAATGATGCAATTTAATTTTGCAGATTGGCACCACTGGAGGAATGTGCTGACTGCCTCCATGTGGTGCAGGCAGCAGGTTCCTCTAAAATGTTGGTACATATCTACCAACCTACATGGTATCACATCTCAGAGGACCATAATCTTTAGGTCTGTCATTTGCTGTGTATAATGTAGGTTAACATGTTGGATGCTTCATGTGAACCTGACAAGCATGTTTCTTTGTAACATGTATATGGACTGTACTAGTATATACAAAACGTGGAAGATAAGTTGCTCTCCCTTCAGTTTAAGAATCTGTGTTCATGGACATCCTGTTGCCATTAACTGTTATTCAGTCGATACCTGGCTGGAATCATCCGGAAGCAGGTGCAACAGGTTTCCAATGTTTTTCCTCAGTCTCTTCAGATAAATATGATTACACTTAATTGAAAAATATGCTATACACTCTGTTCCCAGCTGGCTTGATTCATGATTTACAAACACCTGTTGCAGTTTGCTATAAAACCTAGTACTATATGCTACATACTCTGGTACAAACCAAGTATCATTTGGTTGTCTCGTACCAGGCTTGGTATCACCTTGCATGATAACTAGTTCCCCATGTGCTGTGCCATACCAGCATGGTTTAACATGTAACTTAATGGACAGCTTCAAGCTCAGGCATCTTTTAACCTGGAGGAGTGTCTGTAATACACTTGCCAGAGGTATTTGTTAGCAATTCTCATGAACAGCCAGATTTTACAGAAGCCATGTCACATCAAATAAAACACACTTTAATAATTTCTAAACTGGGAATGGTCCAGTTTTGGAGAAGTATTGTCCCCTCTTTGGACATACATGAACTAGCAACAAATCCATATTACACATTAAATATTCTGTAAAATATGGACTGAAATAAAAAAACATGGGCATCTGTAAATTTAGTAAATAGGAAACAAAATGGAAAAAATTAAATTAAATTTAAAATGACATACGTGAAACAAAATTGTGAAGTGTTACACATGGCCTTTGAAAATAGTTTGCTTCACTGTATTTGGTAGAAGTTCAAAATTTTGCTCATTCAGAATGTGTAAACAGAAATGAAGACTTGGCTAGCATCGTACAACCAAATGTAAAGCATTGCAGTGTACCTATAATGTTCAGGCACTGTTGATGTGGTGTGCTGTGCACAGGCATGCATGCATGCAAGCTTTTGTCAGTATGGTTTTGAACTTTTGGATATTTGAATAATTTTCAACTGTCAAAGAATACTGTGCATGATGGATGTAGCCTGACCTGGTTTTTAACCCATAATCAGACAAAGTGTGCTGCTAAGAATGTCTGGTTGAGTGTGAGTGGTACATCAGCTAATCCTGTAGTACCTGCACATTGTAAGTTCTGACATTTGCAATGCATCATAGATCAAATGTACTGGGCAACAGAATGTAATGCATCAACATTACAGAGGAACTATTTCTTGCTGTGAAATCGGTATAGCTTCTCGATGCTCAGCCTTTCATTCTCACTGTAACCCAGGATACTTGCAATAGCATTGAGATGTCCTTGGTGATTCTCCTTGTCAGTGAGGAAGTAGTAGATAGCAGACTTCAGGAACTGCAAAGTAATCTCAGGGTCCATTTCACCCCTACCAGTGCGAGCATCCATGGTTTGTCTGTACATGGCCTGTGAAAAGTGACATTTCACGTTATAGTGAAATGAATCTCAGCTTATAGTTATATGACACCCAGACATTATTCTAAAACAGTCTTGTGTATCAGTTATATTCCTCGTGGTTTTGTAAAGTGAAATGTGTAGTTGCATTTGTCTTTCCATGACAGTGTAGAATAGGTTTACTGCATAAATTTGATTATAGAGTTTCATTGTTGAGCACTTTTCAGGAAGAATATACATTTTAATCTTTGCATGTACACATTGTTATGGTCTTTGTTTTTAAATGTTAATGAAAACAGTGGCAGTTCATAAACATTTACTGTACAAATGCAGATTTTAACCTGCAATATATGGTATTTATGTCTGACATGGGAAAATTATATCTTGCACAGAAGGTAAGGCTTAAGAAGATCCCCCCAGTTTTAGTTTACATTGCAGCTATCTGCAGTGATACCCCTGATTATCACTTTCAGTGGCTTCTTGTTTGATACTGTGTTATTTAAGAAAGTAATCTCTTATTTTTTCACAAATACAGGACAAAAGAGAGTATTTTTGAGGTAAGGGCTAATCTGTTAGAAAAGTCAGAACTTCATGACCTTTAATTTGTTATTCTGCAGACCAACAGTTTTTAATAATTGAAACACGTGATTTCAACAAGTGGTCTGCGGAATGTAGGGGTTGCACAAGATGTTCTCTGGTTTTGTAGGTAATCATCATCTTTTCAAGGATCAGGCCTTTGGCCTGTTCTGACTTTACAATGTCCGTCTCTTTCTTGCACATCCCACATCTCTTCTGCCTTTGGAATTATATTTGAAGGACTAAGCTGGCGGGAGCTTAAGCTCCTGGTAGGGCCACCTGTGCCAGACGGACCGAGGTTGACGGGTCACAAGAAAAGTGATATCCTGGTCCTCCAGGTTGGGGGTTGTGTGGATGGGCTGGTAACCCTCCCGCATAAAAATAAATATTTACTCATACTCGTCACAACAGCACTAAGCCAGATGGATTCCTGTAGGTAATGTTATATCATTTTCAGTTCTAATGCCAACATAAAAGGCATGTGATTAGAACATTAAAAAAAATTCCCAAAAATAGGATATGTAGGACAGGTGCTCATATAATTAATCGACAGTCATGGACAGTGAAGAGGTGCTCTTCCAGCTTGGGGGTTGGGAAAAGGGATACCTTAACCATAAAGAAATACATTACAACATTATAACATTTTACACAGTTTCTCAGATTTCAACGTTTGAAATAACCTTTGCAACAGAAAATGGACGTGACGTTCGAATCTTGTAATGTCAGGAATCTGCAGGTTAAGCTCACTCGAAACAGTTTAAGGAAAATGAACAAAGTGTAGGTTACATTTAATGGGCATACAGGAAGTCAAATGGGCCAAGGATGGCACTGAACCAGCACAAGATTTTATTTGAAAAAAAAAAAATAACAAGAATCGTCAGAAAGTGACAGGTCTTAAAATATGTTAGGGAATAGTATCACTTAAGAGAGTATGCTTTAGTGATATGAGGTCAAGTAAAACTAAGAGTTCACTAGTGTGATACTGTTCTGAATGTTGAATCCCTAGTGGTAGATACGCTGATTTATTGGCCAAAAATATACTACAAAAATATGGAAGCCTTTCTTGTCACTAGTACATGCAGCAGTAAAATAAAAAGGATCCCCAGCACATGCTGAAGTACATGCCATGCAAACAAATTAAAACAACCACATACCTAACTACAAAGCAACAGAATGGGCAAACTACTAATGGGGTGGGCGACATACCTTACGAGTACCAAGTATCCATAGAGATATGGCCTCCTTTGCACTGAGCAAAGCTGGCTTTGTTTTGTCTGTTTGTTGGTGGTCCGTATCCTGCAAGGTATATGATCGCCCAGGAGAAAAACCAGTGTATCATTATAACAGTAGAAGTATGAAGTAGACTTTGATTTTGAAAAACCACAATATTGCAAGTTGTTTTCAGTAATTTACATTAATTTCTGATTGTTATATGTAGAACAAAACATTCTTTAAAGTGACTATTTCAAAAAAATACATAAATGTTTAGACTACTGAGGAGAGCTTGAAAATAATGGGTCAGAATGTAAATAATTATATGACGGGCCAGTACATTTTGTCTTGTTAGTGTAAGTACTGGGTTAGTTAACTCATATCACAACAGTCATGATTGGAAATGCATGTTAGCAAATTTATATTCTTTGCAAGACTTGACCTGAAATATTAATCAAGGTGTATGCTCGTATCTGGAAATTTGTTGAATGTTTGGAAACTGTGTCATTGTTCTCCACCCATTCCATAAGATCAGTCTAGAGTGTACTCATCTTCAACATGATCAAATATCTCTGCACTGCCTCTGTAGCTCAGTGTCTAATAATAATGCAAGGTCTCTCCATTCATCATGTACAGGGGTGCTGATAAGTCCTTAGCCCAACCAGGAAGGAAACAAGCTACAGCGACAGAAGATTTTGAGTTTCATATATCCTATTTAAAATCATAATTGGAGGAATTTTAGTACTATTTATATATAACAAGACTAGCATGAAACGAAATATTCTCACCATCAAACAAAGTACATCGGGAAGTAGGTCAGACTAAGGACTTATCAGCACCCCGGTATTGTATATCAATCCAAATCTGCAAAACTGTGTAACATTTCTTGAGATTCATCTCAAACCTGCTGCACACCCCTATCAACTCTGAGAAGGGAAATGCAACATTGGGCAGTTGCATCAGGCATCTTTAAAGAATACTGAGGAAAGAATCACAAACCTCCATGCAACTAACAATAAATAAAACAGGAATAACTCAAGAAGTTGACTGATGTGGCTGTGTTGCAATGTACACTCAAGATTATGTTCTGATACCTCAATAAAATATAAGGATTAAACTGCACAGAATTATAATTTTATCTGTTTGGTGTGGGTGTGAAACTTGGTCTCTCACATGAAGGGAAGAACATAGCCTGAGGGTATGTGAGAATAGGACACTGAAAAAAATATTTGGGCCTTACAGTGAAGAAGTAATAGGGGGACGCACAAATGTGCATAATGAGGAGCTTTATGATTGTATTCCTCAGCAGATATTTTTATGGTGATCAAATGAAGGAGGATAAGATGGTTTGGGCATGTGGCACATAGAGGGGAGAAGAAAAATGCAAAATACATACAGGAATTTGGTGGCAAAAACCTGACAGAGACCACATCTAGGACCTATGTAGAGACTGGAGTATAATATTAAAATAGAGCTAGAAGAAACAGGATGGGGATGGAATTACTCAGGATAGGGACAAGTTGCAGGCTGCTGTGAAAATGGTAATAGAACTTGGGGGTTCCATAAAATACATGAAATTCGTTGAGTAGCTGAGGAACTATTAGCTTCTCAAGAAGGACTCTGTTCTGTGTAGTTGGTTGGTTGGATGGTTAGTTGAATTGTTCAGTTTAGTTAGGCAGGTAGGTGACAGTGTTACCTTTCAGACTGGTAACAGGAATAAGACAGACAGAGAAGACATCCTGTGAATTTAATTTTAAGGGTTTGTGTACTGCAATAACTGTACAAGAAAGCTGAGACCTTACATCATGCATGAAAATATAATGAGAATGAATCTCATTATTGATTTCTGTATTCCAATACAAACATTTCACAAATTCCCAAACTGAAGCCCATCCTGCCACCAAAATAAAACACACAACATTCATGAGTTACTATTCTTGACTATTCCTATGAAGTATTAATTTGGTGGTCAAATTCAAGACCACAGCCAGAATTTGTCTTCAGGAGAAAACACTGAAAGAGCCATGCACCATCCTGTGCATAAAACCTCCTGATATGTTGAGTTTAAACTGTTTGACAGTTCATTATTTCCATATTTTGATGGAAGGATAATTAATTAACTTCATTTAACAAGTCAACTTCTTGGCCTAATTCTACAAACCCTGATTATTGTAACAAATGTTAGTAGCATTTTTGAGCATTATTTTGCCAATTATATGTGCTGTAAAATTAGAAATGGGAAACCCCTGTGCCTTTTTGTTCACATTACTCTCATGTGTAATACACGTACATCTGCTGCATTTGGTAATTGATACTTCTGGTACAAAAGCATGGTAACTGAATTGGTTGGTGTAGCTGTAACACTAAATGGACTTGATATCCAGAAGTTCATAATGATTTTCTACAGTCCCTTTAGGCTAGTGCCAGGACTGTACATCGATTAGACTATGTCTGCTTCCTTATAAACCCTCCCAGCCTATCAGTCATGAATCCCTCTGCCATTCACTGTAGTACGAGCTAATGAAAACATTTTGAAGTAACCCATGAAAGAAATTTATAATGTCTTAACAGAAATGTAAATATATTATATCAGCAACCCAGCCTTAAAAACATTTCTCATAACATGATTAATATTTACAAGTGACATCAGAATCTGAATCATGACTGTCACTGTATCTAGGGTACCTCACAGATAGGCGTGGAAGGAGACGTGACTGAAATTATTCATAGTTACTCTGTGCCAGTACGCAATAAAAGTGAAAACACATCATCACTGTACAGTAAAAGATTTATTAAACCTTCCCTTATTTCATAATAATATTATTTCCAACATGTTTTGGCCTTTGCTTGGCCACCATTAGTGAAATCCTATATGTATAACATGATGAATTACTGTTGTATTTAAATTTGTATCTTACATGATGTAACAATGTAATGTTCTTTAAACTTTAATGATTAATAGCTGAAATTGGTACAGTGTATGGGAAAAGTTAATGTTAGGGCTATGTTTGAAAGAATTTGTATAATGTTGAAAATATGTAATTCAAATGGCTTCTGAGAACTGCTTAGATTGTTTGATATTTTGTATGTGGATTACAATTGGTGTGTTAATTCACCATTAAACCTTATTCTGCGTTCATCATAGTAAGTACTGTGGGAAATTACATCTGTTGTTATACTTTTCTCATAATCTAGGTACCAGTTTTATTTTAAAGTTTTGCTTAATCTTCCAAATTTCAGACTGTTATGATATAGTGCGTGCCATCAACAAAACAGTCGTACTGGTGTTTATTTGTGCTGCTAGAGTGGTCTGTGTGTTATGCTGGGGAAATGTATCAATGTACCTGTTAAAGATCTATTATGCTACTGATTTTCCCATTGTTGCTTCTTACTAGTTGTTTAATACATTCTCTAGTGGGCAGTGATGATGTTTTATGAATATTTACTTTGGACCATTGTATTAAAAAATGTATCTCAGAATTAACTATGAATTTTTTAAATTTATACACTGTGGCTTAATGGATGCGTCAATAAACTAGAAGTAGACATCTGGCTAAGATCTTGCACCCAACCAAATTAGCAGAAAGCATGAACATAGAGTGAACACAGAATATTACTATCAGCTGGGTAAATATCATAACAAAACAGGCTCATGAGAAAGCAAAACAGTCACACTCACTGGGTGTAATTATAAATATGCATAGGTGCCTAATGATGGATAAATCTTTAATATCTAAGTGCATTTTATAGACCGTAAAATGTTTCACATTCCAGTTCAACCTGATACGTAAAAATATCTAAAATTAGAGAATATGACACCTAAAAATATTAGCTAGTGTAAAGAACTAAAGAATACAAAATTTTTTCATGTTTTTCGCTTGTACCTGATGAGGTCGAAGTGTAATATATGGACAAATATTGTCCTGTGTCAAAGTTATGCATGTATACTTCTGGTTTTGTGTCACCATGGCACATAGTACTTGCACATAAACAAGCAATGCTAGAAAAAACCCTGGATGATTTACATGTAATTATACTAAAGGTTACTTTGAAGCGTCTTGCTGGTATAATCAATTGGAATTTATATTTCTGAAGTACGATTTCAAATGCAAAATAAATGCTTTTGTTTCTACTTTCTGTCTAATTGAAAGAACATGCAGGGTGCACATCACAGGCATGTGAATGGGGTGCACCATTTTCCCCCCTTTTTTTCCCTCTCCATAGTTTTTACTTATATAAATCATAGTTGAGTTCATTGTCTATAATTTGTAATTGAAAGTGCTGGCAATTGATAGCTGTTCATGATAGCACTTGCAGAATTAAATGAGAGATAATGTATCATTAATGATTTCATACACCCATTTTTGTAACGTGTGTGGATGCTACTGAATTATTCCTTCATTTTCTTCTATTCTGCTATTATTACTGTAATTGAGTCAAGTACCTGAACTAATTAGGATTTGACACTGATTATTCCATGTTTTATGATATATTAAAACTCTGGTAACACCAACAAATGCACAATTCTACAATCTATGTATTCTTTCTATTCCTTAGCTCCTACATGTTTTGGTGTTGTCACCACCTGCAGGGAGCTTACATTACAATTTTTATTAAAATATACAGCAATAAGTAGTTTATTGCTGTATGTTTTCCAAAATTTCAGTTTAATGCTCTTTGTTTTAATGAAATTTTGGTGTAAGCTCCCTGAAGATCACGACAATGCCAAAACATGTAGGAACTAAGTAATAGAAAGAATACATAGATTATAGAATTGTGCATTTGTTGGTGTTACCAGAGTTTTAATAGATAGGATTTGTTTAAGGTTTTACCTGTATTCAGTGTCTCAAGAGGGACTTCATGTTGGAAAGTCCATCTTAAGCATAATTTTGATTTCATTAAATATACCTACTAATATACCTATTAAACTTGGATTACCACCAAACTGTAATTTGTAGTATACTGCCCATTATTCAACATCATACATTTCAAGGTTCACAATTTCCTGTAGTATAAGGTGTTTAACAAAGTTCCCATCCAGTCTGCAAAATGGAACATTGTAATGGACATTTGGTTTCCATAAAGAAGACAAATTTCTGGAGTGGTGTCACAAGAATTAGTTCCTCAAGACCTTGGGCGTTCATGTCATTAGTTTGTGTGTCCATAAGTCCATCATCAGATTCTACAGAACAGTGAAAATTTCTTTTGAGAGGTTACTGTTTATAGAAGATGAAGAACTGATTTTATGATATATTTGAAATTTTAATATTACAAAAATTGACTGAGCCATAGCTTGTTCAGGTGAAGTAACAGGTGTGCAATGGAAGAAATGATTTATCGTTTTATACATAATATTTTCACCTAACTAGAATTTTCATGTAACCTCATCAGGTTTATATCTAACCTTAACTAGGCGTGATAGCAGTAATGGTCACAGAATGCAGAATTCATACCCACACCTCTAAGAACTTCTGTTGCTTATGGTTACCCACTCACCTTGATATTTTCCAGTTTATTCTCAGTGACTTCCAGTTGCTGAAGTAACTCTGGTACTGACACTCGAGCTGGGGCTCGGTGGGCAAATTCCAAAACCTGCCAGTCACATAGTAATAAAACATGTTATCTCAGTACTGTCAGAACTGTCAAATCCTAATAAAACTGTTGCATAGAAGTTTCTATGGGGTGGGACAGAGTTAACCCCCACTAGTGCAATAATGAACTTGACTGATAGACATAGTGAAATTTTCCTTGCATCTTAGTGTGAAGCAGTCTTAGCCATGAATATTGAAGTATGATTTCCAGACTGATTCAGTGCTAACTTACAGAAAAGAATTGTTTTTTGAGTTTATGTATCACAAATATCTTGTCTTAAACACAACCTGAGCCTGTAGACCTGTAGACCAACCATTCCCCTACTGGAGGAAGTTTTGCTGTGCCTTTGATAATATAAGTGCCTTATATTGTAAAAAACCAGGTTTTCTCCTGTTTCTTCAAATGCACATACTTATGTCTTCTTACCTGATCAGCATGTTCAAACTTGGCTGCTTCTTGTCCCTTCATATACATCTTCAGGTACATTGTCTTGTGCCTCTCTTCCTGTTCCTCCATGCTCCTCCTTTGAGATTCTGTTTCCCTCTCTAGCTCTCGGATCTTGTCCTGTGCTTGGTCATAATTTGCTCGCAACTCACAGAACCTGCATAAAATTATAAAAACTCCAGTTCTTAAGTTATTTATGCAGTAAAAAGAAAGAATGTCATGAGTGAACACCATATCTTTCCGTCTGTTTGTGACCTATATCAATGACTAACTCATTTGCCAGATTTTAATGAAATTCAACATAGGCATTCATTACAAAATGTTGCACGTACTCCATGCGTTTTTTGAAAACAGGCTCAGTGACAGCCATACTTTACCAATGAACGTAAATGATTTTATACCAATAGTTTCCCAATTTAGTGACCAACCTGGATGAAATTTGATATAGAAGATCTCCATATAATGCTGTTAGGAAATTGTGAGTTCCACAAAAACCGATGCAAGGAAAGCCTCGTTTCATATATCAGCAAAAACCAAATTTTTACCATACTTTATACATATTTTTTTCTGATTTGGATCAAATTCGGTATGGATCAAATTCGGTATGAGCGATATCAGCAAAAATGTATTTAGTAAGTATGATTTTCATGAAAACTGGAGTAGTGAAAGCCACAAATTACCTAGGGGTGTATATAAATTTCTGTCTGCAATTGCACATTTACTGTCCCCTTGGGATAAAAGCCAGTAGAGGAGATCTGCACATAATATTGTTGAGGATTTGTAAGTTCCATGAAAATTGGCACAGGATGGGCCTTAATTTTTATGGGCGTACATGAAATTACTTCACGCACATACCATGCAACTGCGTGATACTTTTAAAATAAATAATGGTTTGGTAAAGCCTGTGTACTGCATCTTGGAGTACATCATTTGCAGTATTCTTAAAGAATAGTAAGATTAGTTTGAAAAGAGTTTCATAATTTATAATTAACACCCAGTATTGCCATGTGTTCAAACAACGGAAGGCAGAATACGTAGCAAAATTTAGTGCATACAGAATTTTAGACATACGCTCTAATGTAAAAAACACCAACAAGACCTTACTGTATATGGGAAGGTAATATGAACATAACTTTTTGAGAAATAAACTGTGAGGTTACATACTGGATTTTTGTGACAGGAGCAAGGAACCTTCAGGTTCCATAAGAGTAAGAGAAATAATGAAGGGTTGGGTAACTATTTATTGACCAGGAAATAACATCACCCCTATTCCAGAAATCAGCTCTTTATAAATAAGAAGTAGTGCTTCCACATAGTGTAACAAGTGCTTTGTTGAAACATGTGCATAGTGTTGACTAACCTGTTGTTAACATCGCTAAGTCTCTGGAGCAGGCTCTCCACTTTGTCATTGTG
>Ga0209628_10000646_pt1 | contig 21550 bp, 18 predicted proteins | sample TergutCu122P4_FD_187285 | JGI IMG/M metagenome (GOLD analysis project Ga0209628, IMG submission 187285) | Cubitermes ugandensis P4 segment gut microbial communities from Kakamega Forest, Kenya - Cu122 P4 (SPAdes) (version 2) | ecosystem: Host-associated > Arthropoda: Insects > Digestive system...
GCCAAGGCAACAAAGCCATGACCTGCGAGAACACCATTTTACCTTCGTACATGTGTACCTGCCTGACTTGGAAATTTTTCGGAACCCATTCCCTTTTCAAGTCCTTACAGGTCGATTATAGTTGTAACTTGTTATATTTCAATACCTTAAAACGTTTTTGCGTTCAGTCCTTTGGACGCTAGTGATTTCCTCTACTGTTTTGAGAAACCCAATCAGAGCCGCGCACGCAGTAAGCGGTACCCCCGGTGGTAACGTGAAACCGCTTACTGCGTGCGCGGCTCTGATTGGGTCTGGTGACGTTGTATGGTTGTTTCCAAGTATTCCACGTTCCCTTACCGTCGAATTTCGTCTTTCCCGACCCAATGCCGGAGCACTTCGGGAATCGCAATGGAGCCGTCTTTGCGTTGGTAAAGTTCAAAAATCGCAACGAGTGCCCGGCTGATGGCAATCGCGGTCCCGTTGAGCGTGTGAACGAATTGCGTTCCCTTTTCCCCCTTGACCTTGAATCGGGCGTCGAGCCTTCTGGCTTGGAAATCGGTGCAGTTGGACGTGCTGGTCACTTCGCCGTATTCGCCGCCGTTTCCGCGTCCCGGCATCCACGCTTCCAGGTCAAACTTGCGGTAAGCCGGTCCGCCGAGATCGCCCGTCGCCGTGTCGACGACTTGGTACGGAATCCCCAGCCCATCAAATATCCTGCACTCCAGGTCGAGCATCTCCTGGTGCATCGTCTCGCTCTGGTCCGGTAACGTGAACGCAAACATTTCGACCTTCGTGAACTGGTGAACCCGATACAGTCCCCGGGATGCTTTTCCGGCGGCTCCCGCTTCGGTTCGGAAACAGTGCGAAATCCCGCAAAGTCTCAGCGGCAGTTTTTCCGCGTCAATCGTTTGTCCGGCCAAAATTCCGCCGAGCGGAATCTCCGCCGTTGCGATCAAGCTGAGATCGGTTCCGTCGACGCTGTAAATCTGCGTTTCCGGTCCGCGCGGAATGTAACCGGTCCCTTGAAGCACGTCGTTTCGGGCCAAGTCCGGCGTCGTTGTCAGCGTAAAACCGGCCTGTGCCAGGATTTCAAGAGCGTACCGTTGAAGGGCGAGTTCCAGGAGCACCGCTTCGTTTTTCAGGAAGTAGAATCCGGCTCCGGCGACTCTCGCCCCGGCCTCGAAATCGATCAAATCGAGTTTCTCCGCAAGTTGAACATGGTCAAGCGGCTCGAAATCGAACGTCGGAATCGGCGTTTTGCCGAGGAATCGGCGCAAATTCGATTGATCGTCGGCCCCAATCGGAGCGTCCGGATGCGACAGGTTCGGGATACCGCGATGAATCGCGTCGAGTTTTTTCTCGATTTCGTCGACTTCGGTTTGGACGACGTTTTTCCGCTCACGGAGAACGCGGCCTTCTTCCTTTTTGGCCTCTTTTTCCTCAGGCGTTTTCATCTGCCCGATGAGTTTGGAGACGGCGTTTGCGTCGGCGTTAAGTTTTTCGACTTCGGTCTGTTTTTCCTTGCGTTGTTTTTCCAGAGAGACGAACGCCTCCACATCAACGGCAACACCGCGATTTTGGCAGTTCGTTTTAACCAGTTCCGCGTTTTCGAGAATGAATTTTCGATCAAGCATGAGTGTATCTGATTTGTTAATGTTTTTCAACGGAAACCGTTATTCTAACGGACAGAATCCGGGAACACAGTCCCCGGCTCTCATTTCTCATTTCTCATTTCTCATTTGTTGCCGTCGGGCTTCGTAAAAGAGGATCGCAGCGGCGTTGGAGACGTTTAAGCTGTCCGCAATTCCGTGCATCGGAAGACGGACGGCTTGAATTTCAGGACGACGCCACGCTTCGGACAGTCCGTCCGCTTCGGTCCCGAGAATGATCGCCGTCGGACCGGTCCAATCAAAGTCCGTGTAAGAAACCGCCCCGTCGCAACGGGCTGCGACCATTGTGATCTTTCGCCTTGCAAGTTCCCGATAAATCGCTTCGCTGGTGTCAACGATTGCGGGAACGTGAAAAACCGTTCCCAATCCGGCACGGATCGTGTTCGGATTGTACAAGTCGCAAAGCGGATCGGCAATCAAAACAGCGTCAAGTCCGGCTCCGTCGGCACTGCGGAAAATCGCACCGAGATTGCCCGGCTTTTCGACACGCTCCACAACGCCGATGAGCAAGACGGACGGCAAACGCAAGTCGTTCCATGTGAGCGAACGGGGAATCGCAACAGCCAAAATCCCTTCCCGACGCTGTCCAAACGCGATTTTTTCAAACACCGCTTCGGAGACCTCGATAAGTTCCACCCCTTTTTGCAACGCCTGCCGAAGAAAATCGTTTCGAACTTCCGGCTCCGGAAATTTTTCAAACGCTTCCGGCCATACGTAAAGTTCCCGGACGTCGATTCCGCACAGAAATGCACGTTGGATTTCCCGAAAACCGTCAATGAGAAAACGATTCGATTGACGCCGAAAACGCCCCTCATGCAGCTTCACGACGCTTTTAATACGGGGATTGGATAAGCTGGTTAAGTATGGCAAGTGAAGTACGCAGGGATAAAATCGGAAATGGGAAATGGGAAATCGGAAATCGGAAATAGGAAATAGGAAATGGGAAATGGGAAATCGGGTACTATTTTTTACATCCGATTCCCGATTCCCTAACCCATTGCTCCGCCGCTGCGAGTGCTTCGGGAATTTTGCCGGGGTCTTTTCCGCCGGTTTGCACGAAGTCGGGGCGTCCGCCGCAACCGCTGCCGCCGAGGATCGGGCAGATTTCCCTGGCCCAATCGACGGCACTGAGGTTTTGCGCCACCAAATCCGGCGTCAGCCCGGCCAAAAGGAGCACTTTCCCTTCCTCCGGCGAGGTCAAAAGCATCACGGCGACGCTTTCCGCTTTCCGCTTGAGCTGGTCGATCAGTTGCCGAAGATCGTTCGGGTTGCCATTCGGAATGTTTTGGACAATCACCTTCGTTTTTCCAATCATTTTCGCCGAGTTAATTAACTCGTCCGGCCCCGCTGCCGTCTGCCGTCTGCCGTCTGCCGTCTTAATCTGCTTTTGCAACTGTTTAACCTGACTGGCAAGGCTTTCCACCTTCGCAGGTATTTCTTCGACGGGAACCTTTAGCGTGGACGCAAGTTGTTGGACAATAGAGGCTTCTGCTTGCATCTTTTCGACGGCTTTTAGTCCCGTCAATGCGGTGATACGACGAACACCCGATGCTACGCTCTCTTCGGAAATGATCTTGAAAAGGCCGATTTCGGAGGTGTTTTTAACGTGCGTGCCGCCGCAGAGTTCTTTGCTTTCGCATACATCGTCATCAAAGTCATCGTCACCATAGTAGTAGTGGCATTCCGCTTTAACGACCCTGACCTTTTCAGGATACTTTTCACCAAAGAGCATCATTGCTCCTGCTTTTCTGGCTTCGTCGATGTCCATTTCTTTCGAACTCACGTTATCATTACTGGAAATCCATCCATTGATATTCCGCTCGATTTTTTGGAGCATTTTTTTATCAACCGCCTGATGGTGTGTAAAATCAAATCTCAATTCGTCATCTGCAACCTTCGACCCTTGCTGTTCAGCGTGCCCACCGAGAAAAAGTCGCAAAGTATAATGTAAAAGGTGTGTTGCAGTGTGAGCGCGAGAAATTTCCTGTCGATTGATTATATTGACCCACGCCCTCGCATTATCACCGACTTTTAACACGATTTTTGGAAAATCACAGTGTTCATAGGGAATAAATTGATGTCCGATGTGTACGGTGAGGTCGCCATCAACTTGCGTATTTTCTACTATAAACGCACTAGCAAGTCCCCTGTTCCAATGGCCGAGAATAACACCTGTGTCGCCGACTTGTCCCCCTTTTTCGCCGTAAAATGGGGTTCTATCCAGGATGATTTGTACTGTTTGACCTTCCGGTACGGAATCAACAAGTTTCCCATCGGCAAGAATGGCGATCACCTTTGCTTCGCATTGGTCTTGATCGTACCCCACGAACTCCGTCTTATGGGTTTTCTTAATTTCCGCCAGCGGGTCGTCTTTGAAGAGCGCACCCTTTTCGGCACTACCGGAGATTTCGCCATGCCGCTCCATCTCCCTCTTGAAGCCGGGCCAGTCAAAGGTGTAGCCTCGCTCTAACGCCATTGTTTCGAACAGTTCAGGAGGGAAACCGTAGGTTTGGTACATGTCGAAAATGTCGGTGCCGCAGACGACAGACGGCTGTCGGCAGTCGGCAGGGTTCACTCCTGTCGTCTGTCGTCTGTCGTCTGTCGTCTTAAAAATCCTCTCAATCTTTTCAAGCCCCGAATCGACCGTACCGATGAAATGCTCTTCTTCGGTTTCGATCACCTTGGCGACCCGGCTGATCGTTTCCGACAGTTCCGGGTAAGGTTCCTTCATCAATTCCGCCACCTTTGGCACGAGCAAATGCAGGAAAGTCTCTTTGTGTCCCATTTGGCGACCATCAAGCACTGCCCGGCGGAGCAAGCGGCGAATGACATATTTTTCCTCTTTGTTGCCGGGATAGACGTTTTCATGCACCGCAAAAGTGCAAGCCCGAACGTGGTCCGCAATCCGCCGCAAACGACGGGCGTGATCGTTAGCCGCATCGCCCTGCGATGCGCCCGGTTCGTATTTCACACCAAGTACTTCCGCCGCCGTTTCGACCAGCGGACGCAAAATGTCGATGTGGTAATTCGTCTCGACCCCTTGCAGCACCGAAGCACACCGCTCCAATCCCATGCCGGTATCGATGTTCTTGCTCGGAAGCGGCTGAAGATTGTTCGGCGGATTGCCCACCCGGTTGAACTGCGTAAAGACGAGGTTCCAGATTTCGACCGCTCCGGTCGGGGTGTCGTGGTAAATTTCGCTGCAAGGTCCGCAAACGCCGTCCGGCCCTTCACTGGGAGCACTTGCCGGCCAGAAATTTTCGTCTTCGTCAAGGTATTTTAGCCGGTTTTGCGGAATTCCGATCTCCTCGAACCAGATTTTCGCCGCTTCGTGATCGTCCTTGTAAACGGTAACGGAAAGTTTCGCCGGATCGATGGCGAGCCATTTTTTCGAGGTGAGAAACTCCCAGGCCCACTGGATTGCTTCCCGCTTGAAGTAATCGCCGAAGCTGAAATTGCCAAGCATCTCGAAAAACGTGTGGTGGTACGCCGTTCGCCCCACATTGTCGATGTCGCCGGTTCGCAGGCACTTTTGGCAGGTGGTCGCTCTGGTAAATTCGAGCTTGCACCGGCCAAGAAAGTGGTCCTTGAACTGGTTCATTCCCGCCGGGGTGAACAGCACGGACGGGTCCCACTTGGGCACCAGCACGTCGCTCGGCTTGCGGATGCAGCCTTTGGTTTCAAAAAACGCCAGGTATTTTTCGCGGAGTTCGTTGGTTTGCATAAGATCGTGATAATGTCGAACATGAAAAAAACGGGAGTCCCCATTCTAACGGAACAGGGAAAATTGACAAGATTGTCCGTGAAAACGAACCCGCACACCCGCACACCATGAGCCGGTGCTTGTCAATATCCATTTGCTGTTTTTTTGGTTATGCCGTTTTTCAGTGGAAAAAATTTTAATAATGGGCATTTCCTTAAATCCGGAATTTTGGTACAACTATCGTCCATGTCGGGAAACCGGCAATTTGTATTCGTGTGCAGCATACCTGATTTCACGACTATACCCTTCCTCATTTCTCATTTGAAAAATGCCGATTCCCGTTTACGAGCACCGAATCGTCGTTGGTCATTCCGACATCGACGTGAATAACCACGCGAATAACGTTTGCTTCGTCCGTTGGATGCAAGAAGCCGCCATCGCTCATTCGACCGCAAACGGCTGGTCGTCGCAGCGTTACACGGAACTGGGAAAATCCTGGGTCGCAAGACGGCACACGGTCGAGTACCTGCGGCCCGCTTTGGAAGGGGATTGCATTACGATTCAAACCTGGATCGGCTCTTGGAAAAACGTCAGTTCGGTCCGCAAGTACCGTTTTGTCCGCGATTCCGATTCCGTCGTACTGGCCGTTGCCGAAACCAACTGGGTGTTTGTCAACACATCCACCGGGCGGCCCGTGAAAATCCCAAGCGTTGTCAGCGATTCGTTCGTTCTCCCGGAATGTCCGCCGGGATAAACATTTCAACTGCGCCGCACAAGATGCGGCGGCTAACCCATGATGAAAACCCTCATTTACCTTGCTCATCCGAAACCGGGAAGCTTCAACCATGCGATTGCAGAAACGGTCTGCCAAACGTTGAAAGAACTTGGACATGAACCGATTTTGCACGATCTCTATGCGGAGCGATTCGATCCCGTTTTGCCGGTCGAAGAACTGACACTCCGTAACGAAGAACTTCCGGAATCGCTCAAGAAATATCAAGCCGAAGTTCAAGACGCCCGGGGACTCGTTTTCGTCCACCCGAACTGGTGGGGCAGTCCGCCGGCGATTCTCGGCGGTTGGCTCGACCGTGTTTTGCGGTTCGGTTTTGCGTACCGTTTCACGGAAAAGGGGCCGATTCCGCTGCTTGGCGATAAAATCGTACAGGTTTTCACGACAAGCAACACGCCCCGGGAAATCGAGTTGAACGTTTACCACGATCCGCTCGAAAACTTCTGGAAAACCATCGTGTTCGGTCTATGCGGTTGCGAATCAATGGAACGCCGGAATTTCGAACCGGTCATTCTCAGTACACCGGAGGAACGACAAGCCTGGCTGCACGAAGTTGGCGAAATCACTTACCGACGATTCGGTTAAAAAAGAGCCGCTCGACGGCGTCCCTGGATCGGTCTGTTAGCCTGAATAATTCGTTGGGCGGGTGGTTTTAAAGTTGGCCGTTTGTACTTCAAAATAATCCGGGACCGGTGAGAACATTGGTTCCGAGCGTGCCGTCTTTGACGATGAACATGGACGGATACTTTTTCGTCCAGGGAACATTGGCCGCCGGGCAGTATTGCCTGCTGTTTCCTTCGATGGCCGCTACGGTCGGGATTCTTGCCGACAGCGACGCCGAGTGAAGAAACGACGCCCCGGGACAGGTTAAATCCTGGACGCAAAGAAACAGGTCATACTTTTGCGCGGCGGCACCCATGAGCAGAGCTTCGCTGTGCCCTTTACATGCCTTGAGCGCGATCCCGGAATAGCCCATCTTGCGGCTCTCGTGGAACGATTCAAGGTCAAGCAACGACTCATCAATGACGACCGGCACGATTTCCGCCGCACGGTGCATCTTGTTTTCCGGGAACGCTTTCAAATCCCGATGGGTCGGTTGTTCGATGTACTGCAATCGCTCCATCGCCGCCGGTGTTCGTTTCTTGATTCGGTTCAAAAATTCCAGTACATATTCGACATTGGCACACCGTTCGTTGAAATCCGCCGAGTAACACCACTGCGTACAACCCCGCTTCGCTTGTTCCTCTTCGGCGATGCGGTCAATTGCAAGGACCCGCTCCACGTCCCAATCGAGGTCGTCGCCGTTGAGCTTGATTTTGAAATGGGTCAGACCGTTGTAGTGAATCCATTGTCCCAAATGTTCCGGCAAACCGTCGTCGAGCGGCGTTTTAACGTCGGCATCGGTCAACGGGTCGAGCGCACCGACCAAATGGTAAAGCGGCATCCGGTCTTTCGGTTTTCGTAACGTATATCGGTCGGGATATTCCCCTTGAAAATCCTCCCCCAGGTAATGGGAAAGATCACGGTTACAAAATTCGTCCGAAAGCAAATTGTAAACATTTTCGTCCAACATTTTGCCGTAAGCGTCGAACAGTGCAGCCTCGAAAGGACTTGCGGCGACGAGCTGTGCAAGTCGCGGCATTGGTTCCGGAGCGGAATCGGCCATGACGTTCCGGGAATAGGCGAATGTCTCATATCGCCTTGAAAAATCGTACATCAATTCGAGCGGGTGCCCGAACTCGCGGAAATTTTCCGCTTCCCGAACGACTTCCCTGCCGAAGCGGATCATCGTGTCGAGCGTGTCCGTCGGATCGGTTCTTCCGCCGGGCCAGGCCCAGATGTTGCCCATGGTCATTGAGCCGAATCCCGTACCGGTTTTTCCCGACCGGGACCGGACCTTGACGTTTACGTCGAGCAGCACGATGCCGTGCATGATGCGTCCGCCGAACTTCATCGGACTGCGATAAGCGAACTCCTGCGTCGCACAGGACGCTTCCAAAATTTGAATGTCGGTCGATTTCATTGTTTTTCGTTACAAATATCAGCATGGATTGCAACCGCTTCGGAATTCCATTGTACTCCGGTTTACCGGGATTGGCAATCGATCCCGCGCCTCCTTCAAATCCCTGAACGCCTTCCCGATCAGGTGCCCAATCAGAGCCGCGCACGCAGTAAGCGGTGCCCCCGGTGGTAACGTGAAAACCGCTTACTCCGTGCGCGGCTCTGATTGCCCAGTCCGTCGACAAGTTTGTATCGAGACCGTCATTTCGCGATGCTCCATTCCGGCTTTTATTCATCTCCCCCAATAAAAGCCGGAATGAAGCGAAGCGAAATAACGGTAAAATCAGTAAAAATCGTAAACTTGTCGACGGACTGTGATTGCCCAGGAGGATTGCCTCCCGAACTTGCTTTTCGGGAATGATGTGATAGAATGGAGCGGTACCGTTTCAATTTTCCGCTGTCCGCCACGCCCTGAACGCTGGGCGAAACAACTCACCATGCAAGCAACATACAAAGATAGCGGCGTCGATCTGGAGGTCTACGCCGAGTCGATGGCCCGACTGCCGAAATTGGCCACTCGAACCTTTTCACCGCAAGTATTAAGGCTTGACCGCGGCTTTGCCGGACTATTTCAGCTCAACAGCGACGCAAAAAAATACGCCGACCCGGTTTTGGTCAGTTGTACCGACGGCGTCGGCACAAAACTGAAAATCGCTTGCGCCGCAAACCGCCACACCACCGTCGGGATTGATCTGGTCGCCATGAGCGTCAACGACGCGATCTGTTGCGGGGCGAGACCGCTCATTTTCCTCGATTACGTCGCAATGCCGAAAGATGATCCCGATCTCCTGGAACAGATCGTTTCGGGTATCTCCGATGGTTGCGTTCAAGCGGGCTGTGCTCTGATCGGCGGCGAAACGGCGATCATGTCCGATCTGTACCGGCCCGGCGAGTACGACTTGGCCGGTTTTTGCGTCGGCGTTGCGGAAAAAAAACGAATTATCGACGGCAAAGCGATTCTGCCCGGCGATGTTTTGATCGGCGTTGCTTCAAGCGGCTTGCATTCCAACGGGTACAGTCTGGTCCGCAAGATCGTGTTCGAGATGAACGGCTTGTCCGCCGATACTTTTGTCCCGGAACTGGGCCAAACGGTCGGCGACGAACTGCTTGAGCCGACCCGGATTTACGTGAAAATGGTCCTTGATCTGCTGGAAAAGTACGAGGCAAACGAAAGGATCATCGGGATCGCCCACATTACCGGCGGCGGCCTGGAGGAGAATCTCGGACGAATTTTGCCGCAAACCGTCAAAGCCGTGATACAGCCCGGTTCTTGGAAGGTTCCCCCCGTGTTCGGTTGGCTGCAAAAACTCGGCAATGTCGATCCCGACGAGATGAAAAAAGTTTTCAATTGCGGAATCGGTCTCGTTTTGGTCGTTCACCCTGAATTTGCCGACGAAATTCAGCAGCAAATCGAATTCGAGTCCTGGAAGATCGGGGAGATTAGGGCATCGGGAATAGGTGATAGGTGATAGGTGATAGGTGATAAGTGATAAGTGATAAGTGATAAGTGATAAGTGATAAGGATAAGTGATAAGTGAAGAGTGGGGAGTGGGGAGTGGGGAGTGAAAAGACAATTTCCTATTCCCGATGCCCTAAATTTTATCCAACATGACGAAACGAGATGTTGTCCGACAAGTATTGAGCGGGGAAACGCCGCCGTATGTCCCTTGGTCGTTTTCCTTTACCATCGAGGCTGCGAAAAAACTGAAAGAATACTACGGTGTCGATGATATAGAAACACCGCTCGAAAATCATCTCCTTGGTCTTGGAAGCGATATTGGTTTTTTTGAGGATTTGGGAGACGATATTTACCGCGATTGTTTCGGCGTCACGTGGAACCGCAAGGTCGATAAAGACATCGGGCTTCCCGATGATGTTCTTTTAAAGGAACCGACGCTACAAGGGTACGAATTTCCTGATCCGTTGAATCCGCGTTTTTTTGGAGAGATCGAAAGTGGCATCAATGCGTTCCCGGACCGTTTTCGCGTCTTTCGTATCGGTTTTTCCCTCTATGAAAGAGCGTGGACGATGCGCGGCATGGAAAATTTGCTCATGGATTTTATCCGGTATCCCGATTTTGTGCATGAATTGTTCGAAAAGATCGCGGATTACAATATTGCGCAGGTTCGTGAAGCGTGCCGCTACGACATCGACGCGATCTATTTCGGAGACGACTGGGGGCAACAGACCGGTCTCATCATGGGACCGAAGCTGTGGAAAAAGTTTATCTTTCCGCAACTTCAGCGGATGTATGGAACGGTTCGCAAGGAGTGTGGAAAATTTCTCATGATTCACAGTTGCGGAAAGGTCGATTCGCTTTTCGACGATCTTGCCGGGATCGGGTTAAACTGCTTCAACCCTTTTCAACCGGAAGTCATGGACGTTTGGTCTTTGCTCCCCAGGTATCGCGGCCGTTTGTCCTTTCACGGCGGACTTTCAACTCAAAGAACCCTTCCCTACGGAACGGCAAATGACGTTCGTGAAGAGTCACGGCGGCTGATCGCACTGGGACAAGCGGGAGGATATATTTTTTCGCCAGCCCATGCCGTTGAAGGCGACGTCTCGTTGGAAAACATGCTTGCAATGATCGAAGAAGCACACGCGCAGAGAAGTGATAAGTGATAAGTGATAAGTGATAAGTGATAAGTGATTTCCCATTCCCGATTCCCGATTTCCGAAACATGCAAACTCCGTTAATTCTCATTGGTTATCGTGCGACTGGCAAAACGACGTTAGCGCAACTTTTGGCGGCAAGGTTGAACGCTTCGTGGTACGACAGCGATTTACTGATCGAAAACCGGGCGGGAAAATCGATTGCCCGAATCTTTGCCGAATACGGTGAACCGACGTTCCGCGACTGGGAAGCGGAAGAAATCGAAAAAGTCGTACTCGGTTCGCTGCAAACCGGTCAAAACATCGTTCTTGCTACCGGCGGCGGAGCAATCTTACGGGAATCGACCCGATCCTTTTTGAAAAAGCATGGGTTCGTCGTTTGGTTAACCGCTTCGAAAGAGACCATTTATCGTCGCATGAATCAGGATGCGACGACCGCCGAACGGCGGCCCGATCTGACGAACCTGCCTGCCGAAGAGGAAATCGCGCTGCTGCTGGAAAAACGCAAACCGTTTTACGAAGAAACCGCACACCTCATTGTCGATACGGAAAACGAATCGTTGGAAAACCTCGTCGAAACCATTTTGGAAAAAATCCGAACGGATGAAAATCACTTATTTGTGTGAATACGGTTCGATCAACGGTGCGGAAAAATCATTGCTCGCGGTGTTGCGACTGTTGCCGAACGCGGAATTTTCGTTCCGGATTGTTGCGCCGCCGACCGGACCGTTTGCTGCGGAGCTGAACCGTTTGGAAATTCCGCACATGGATTGGCCGGATGATTTCTCCGGTTTGACGCTTGCGGAAAAACGGTGTCATCTTGAAAAAATCCTGCGTGAACATTCGACGGACCTCGTTCACGCAAACAGTTTATCGATGGGACGGCTCAGCGGGCCGGTGCTAAAGGCACTGAAAATTCCGGGCTTTGCACATTTACGTGACATTATTCGGCTCAGCCGTGCCGCCATCGACGACCTGAATCAACATGTACGGCTTTTCGCCGTTTCGCAGGCCGTCCGGGAATTTCACGTTCAACAGGGAATCGAACCGGCCAAATGCGTTACGCTGTACAACGGCGTCGATTTGCAGGAATTTCGTCCGAAAACGCCGACGCAATACCTTCACCGCGAACTCGGTATTCCGGCAGAGGCCCGGCTTTTGGGCTGTATCGGACAAATCGGAATGCGCAAAGGCCAGGATGTTTTGCTTGACGCCGTCGAACCGATTCTTGAACCGCTTGATTTGCATCTCGTGCTCGTTGGCGAGCGGTTTTCCGGCAAAGACGAGGCGGTCCGATTTGAGAACAATCTTCGCAGTCGTGCTTCTTCCCGGGTTCATTTCCTGGGAATCCGTAACGATATTCCCGACCTTTTGCCGGAGCTTGTGTTGCTGGTTCATCCTGCCCGGCAGGAACCGCTTGGCCGGGTTTTGCTGGAATCTCTGGCGTGTGGTGTCGCGGTGATCGCAACGGATGTCGGCGGCACGTCCGAGATTTTACCGTGCCGATCCCAGTTGATTTTGCCGAACGATCCGGGAGAATTACGTCAGAAACTCATTACCGTTCTCGAAGACGACGCCTGGCGACGAGAAATCTCCGTTGAATCACGAAAAATCGCGGAATCAAGGTTTTCCGATACCGATGCGGTCGAACGGTTGATTCGGCAGTATCGGAGATTGAGAGTAAGGGCATCGGGAATCGGGAATCGGGAATAGGAAATAGGAAATAGGAAATCACTTATCACTCATCATTCATGCTTGACAAATCCCCGCAGACGATCCGGCGACTTTTCGACCAGATTGCGCCGCGGTACGATCTCATCAACCATTCCCTTTCGCTGGGACTCGATTTCTCCTGGCGGCGGCGGGCAGTGGAACTAGCCTGGAAAGAACTGCAAAGCGAACCGCTTGGGGCAGTTCTCGACGTCTGTTGCGGAACCGGCGATTTTTCGATTGCGTGGCACCGTAAACTTGCGACCGCAACCGACGCGGAAATCGACGACGTGCCGAGCGAAGCGTCCGATTCCCGGGAAGCGAACTCGCGGTGGTTCCGGGACCGCCGCGTTGTCGTCGGGATCGATTTTTCCCCGGCAATGCTGGAAGTGGGCCGTCGGAAAATTCAAAAGATTCACGCCGAAAAAAGCATCGTGCTTTGGCAAGGGGATGCGCTTGCTTTGCCGTTTGAAGACGGAACGTTTGCGGCGGTGAGCGTCGGATTCGGGCTAAGAAACACCGTTGATCCTGATCGTGGTCTCGCGGAAATGGTCCGGGTTGTTCGGCCCGGCGGTGTCGTTGCGATTCTCGATTTCGACCTGCCACACTTGCCGATTCTCGGACCGATGTACCGGTTTTACCTGACGAAAATCCTACCCTGCGTCGGAAAATGGATTTCCCGGAATCGGGATGGAGCGTATCATTATTTTGCGAAAAGCGTTCTCCAATTCGAAAAAGGGGAATCGCAGGCCGACAAACTCCGCCAGGCCGGTTTGCAGGATGTGTGTTTCAAACGCATGACCTGTGGTGTCGTCTCGCTTTATCTGGGCAGGCGACCGTTATCGTGAGATGAACCGATGACTTGTTCCAAGAGGATTGCAAAGTCCCTGGGAACGCAGGCTTCCAGCCTGCGCGAAGGTTGCGGAATGGAATCTCTGCCCTCAGATAGGATGCCTACGAACTCACTGGCAGGCTGGAAGCCTGCGTTCCCAGGAAAAAAGCGACTTTGCAATCCTCCTGTGACTTGTTCGCAGCGGCTTGTTTTCGAGGGAAATGGAAGTATAATTCCGTGCGTCCTGTTGTTTCCTTTCAAAGCGAGAAAACCATGAATAAGTATAGAACACACAACTGCGGAGAACTGCGTAAGGACCATGTTGGACGGCGAGTGACGCTGGCCGGGTGGATCGATACGATCCGCGATCACGGCGGCGTTATTTTTGTCGACCTGCGGGATCATTATGGAACGACACAAATCGTTATCCACGAGGCCGCCCTGATGGCCGGTCTGGGCAAGGAATGCGTCGTTTCAGTGGAAGGCGTTGTGTGCGAAAGAGCGAAAGAGACGGTCAACCCCAAAATATCCACCGGCGAAGTCGAATTGAAAGTCGAAAACCTGACCGTTTTGAGCCGGGCAATTCTGCCGCTTCCGTTCGATATTGAAAAATCCAACCAGATCCGGGAAGAATTGCGCTTGAAATACCGCTTTTTGGACCTGCGGAACCCCGTCGTCCACCAAAACATCGTCTTTCGTTCGAAAGTGGTGAGTTTTTTGCGCAAAAAAATGGAGCAGCTCGGCTTCCTGGAATTTCAAACGCCGATTTTGACCTCCTCCTCTCCGGAAGGGGCCAGGGATTACCTCGTGCCAAGCCGAAAACATCACGGCATGTTTTACGCCTTGCCGCAAGCCCCGCAGATTTTCAAGCAATTGCTGATGACGTCCGGGTTCGACCGGTATTTCCAGATCGCGCCTTGCTTTCGGGATGAGGATGCCCGCGCGGACCGGTCGCCGGGAGAGTTTTACCAATTGGACTTCGAAATGGCCTTCGCCACGCAAGAGGACGTTTTTGAAACCGCCGAAAAGGTTCTGCATGAAACATTCTCGACGTTTTCGGACAAAAAAGTGAGTCCGGTCCCATTCCGAAAAATTCCGTTCGCCGAGAGCATGAGGAAATACGGGACCGACAAGCCGGACCTGCGTAACCCGCTCATTATTGAGGACTTGACGGACTTCTTTGTCGGGGTGGATTTCGCCCCGTTCAAAAACAAGCCGGTTCGCGGCATTGTCGCTCCGAATTGTGCCGGTTCACCGAAGAGTTTCTTCGAGAAAATGCTGGCCTACGCCACGGAAATCGGAATGCAAGGCTTGGGGTATATTTCCGTTCTCGACGATCTCTCGCTCAAAGGTCCCATTGTGAAATTCCTGATGCCGGAAAAGCAGCAGGAGCTGATTTCGCGTCTTGGCCTCAAGGCGAACGACACGCTGTTTTTTGTATGCGACGTTCCCAAGTTGATCGACAAACTGGCCGGACAGATTCGCACCGAACTTGGCAAGCGGCTTAACTTGATCGACTTGGGATCGTTTGAAATGTGTTTCGTTACGGATTTCCCAATGTACGGTCTTAATGAAGAGACCGGTGCCGTTGAGTTTACGCATAATCCGTTTTCGATGCCGCAGGGGGAACTGGAAGCATTGGAAACGATGGACCCGCTGGAGATTAAGGCGTTTCAGTACGATATTGTCTGCAACGGGGTGGAGTTATCGTCGGGTGCCGTGCGAAACCACCGACCGGACATCATGGTGAAAGCGTTTGAAATTGCGGGCTACACCAAAGCGGACATTGAAAGCAAGTTTCCCGCTCTCTTTAACGCCTTTCATTACGGTGCTCCGCCTCACGCCGGCATGGCTCCGGGAATTGACCGGATCGTCATGCTTCTCACCGGCCAGGAGAACATCCGCGAAGTGGTCGCGTTCCCCATGAACAGCAACGCCCAGGATATTTTGCTGGGAGCACCAGGGACCGTGACCGAGCAACAACTACGCGAGGTGCATATTAAGATTCGGTGATTGTTCGAATACGCTTGCCCCGAAATTGTGAAAACGCTACAATGGAGTGCTTTACGCCAATCCTTTTGAAAACATTACTAAAAAATGACAAACTCAACATTCACCCGTCGTGATTTTTTCAAGGCGTCCGCCGTGATTGCCGCTCCGCTTATTATTTCTCGCTCGGCACTGGCTCAGGGTAATACCCCTGGAGCGAACGACCGGATCGGCGTTGCCGGGATCGGCGTTGGACGGCAAGGCGGTTCGGTGTTCACCGAAGCGGCCCGACATCCTGCGGCTCAACCGATCTGCACCTGCGACGCTTGGTTAAAACGGGCACAAGACGTCGCCCAAAAGACCGGGGCCGCCGACGCCTATCAGGATTACCGCAGAGTGCTCGACCGCAAAGACGTGGACGCCATCGTAACCGCAACGCCGGAACATTGGCGTTCGCTGATCTGCGTCAACGCCGCCTTGGCCGGAAAACACCTTTACGTGGAAAAGCCGATCACGCTCACCATCGGCGACGGCATCCTCATGCGTAAGGCCGCCCGGAAAAATAACATCGTTTTCCAGTGCGGCAGTATGCAACGGTCTTTCCGCGAGAATTATCTTGGTTGCAAGATGATCCAGGAAGGCAAACTCGGCAAAATTACCGAAGTGATCGCCGCGAATTACGAAACTCCCTGGTACTGTGGTCTTCCGGCACAAGAAATTCCGGACGGACTGGACTGGGACTTGTGGTGCGGCCCGACGGAGCCGGTTCCTTATCACATCGATCTTTTCACGCCGCGGGCGAATCCGGGCTGGCTTTCATTCCGCCCCTATTCCGGCGGCGAAATGACCGGTTGGGGGACGCACGGGTTCGACCAGATTCAATGCGCTCTTGAATTGGACGACGCCGGACCGGTCGAAATCCTTGTCGAAGGAGGCAAACTCGACCCGCCGACTTACGGCGAATCGGAATCCCGAGATCGCGGCAACAGACTTTGCTCCGAACCGAGGTTAAAGTACCGCTTTGCCAATGGTGTTACCGTTCACTTGGGCAAGGACGGCGTGGAAAGCAATCGCGGTGGTGCCATTTTCATCGGCGACAAGGCGAAGGCCGAAATTTTCCGTGCCCGTGTTACGTCCAATCCACAGGAGTTGACGGACGAGTATTTCAAGGAACATGCCGACGTGAAATTGCCGTCGCATGTTTCCAATTGGCTTGAGTGTATCCCGGAACGAAAGCGTCCGATGGGCGATTTTGAGAGCGGCCACCGCACGGCAACGATCTGCCATTTGCTCAATATTGCCCGTTATCTCGGTCGTAGCCTCAAGTGGGATCCGATCAACGAAACGTTCCCCGGCGACGCCGAAGCGAACAAATGCCTTGTCCGTTCGCATCGCAAAGGGTACGAACTTCCGGAAGTGTGAGAGAGCGTGAAAACAAAAAGAGCCGAAAGTGTAGCGTAGCGAAACTTCCGGATAACAACGAACACGCATAAAAAACGGGAACTTGTCGACGGACTGAGGGCACGGAGCAGGACAGACCGCCCAAGAGAACTGCAAAGTCCCTGGGAACGCAGGCATCTTGCCTGCGCGAGGCAGGCTGGAAGCCTGCGAACCCAGGGGCAGGCAAGATGCCTGCGTTCCCAGAGGTGCCTTCAATTTCTATCCATTTTGAACAATGCAGTTCTCTTGACAGACCGCCCCCCATTGCCAAATCCCGGTTTGTCTTGGTATAATGGCGGTCTTTCCCTCGACTTTTCCGGTCGAGCGTGGTTGAGTTCGCCCGAAATCATCCGCCCATGTTTGAATCCCTTCAAGAAAGCCTGAGTTCCGCAATCCGCTCCCTCCGGGGACGCGGTCGGTTGACGGAATCCAATATGCGGGACGGGTTAAAACTCGTGCAGCAGTCGCTTCTTGAAGCCGACGTCAGCGTTTCCGTCGTCAAGGAGTTCATGGACAAAATCACCGAAAAAGCCCTCGGCGAATCGGTGATGAAGCGGCTCGACCCGACGGAACAGGTCGTCAAGATCGTCCACGAAGAATTGATTAACCTGATGGGACCGGTTGATCACAATCTTCATTTGAAGGGACCGAGAGAGCTTTCGATATTGATGCTCTGCGGTCTGCAAGGTTCCGGGAAAACGACCACCTGCGGTAAATTGGGCCAACTGCTCACGGCACGCGGTCTGAAACCGATGTTCGTCGCCGCCGACTTGCAACGTCCGGCGGCGATTGACCAATTGGAAGTCCTTGGTAATTCCTTGAAAATTCCGGTTTACACGGACCGGACAAACAAGGATCCGGTTGCCGTTTGCCAGGCCGCCGCGGAAGCCGCCGCCGTAAAAGACGTCAACGTTTTGATCCTCGATACCGCCGGACGATTGCACGTCGACCAGGAATTGATGGATCAGTTGACCCGGATCGAGAAAAAACTCGAACCGGATCAGGTTTATTTCGTCGTCGATTCCATGACCGGCCAGGACGCAGTTCACAGCAGTGAAGCGTTCAACAAGGCACTGGAACTGGACGGCGTGATTTTGACGAAACTCGACGGAGACGCTCGTGGTGGAGCGGCTTTGTCGGTGAAAAACGTAACCGGTGTCCCGATCAAATTCATCGGAACCGGCGAAACGCTCGACGCACTCGAAGAGTTCCATCCGGACCGTATGGCCGGGCGAATTCTCGGAATGGGGGACATGCTCACCTTTATTGAGCAGGCCCAGCAAAAGCTCGATCAGGAAGAACTGGCGAAAGCTCAAGCGAACCTCGAAAAGGGGATTTTCACCCTTGACGATTTTCGCAAGCAGATGACCCAGATGAAACGATTCGGTTCCATTTCAAAACTGATGAGTTTCATCCCGGGAATGGGATCGCTCGGCAAAATGATGGGGGAAATGAATGTTGACACCGACGACGAAATGAAACGGATCGGCGGGATCATCGACTCCATGACCCTTGCGGAACGCCGGGATCCGACGATTATCAACACGAGTCGGCGGCGGCGCATCGCGGCAGGAGCGGGAGTTCCGCCGCACCAGATTTCCGAACTCGTCAAATTGTTTCTGCCGATGGCCGAAATGATGAAGGCGATGGGTTCGATGAACATGCGGGATCGCATGAAAGCGATGCAGGAATTGACCCAAAAAGTGCAACAGAACCCGATGGGAGCGGTCAAGAGCACGAAAGTCGGGACCGGCAAACGGCTTACCCCGAAGGAGCGGGCTGCCGCCAAAAAAGAACGCGAAAAAGAAAAACGTAAACGAGAACGAGATAAAAAGAAAAACTAAGATTTCATCTATTCCCTTATTAACCCTTAAAAAATGGCAGTACGAATTCGATTGAAAATGATGGGACGAAAACATCGTCCGTTTTTCCGTCTGTGTGTAATGGACGGACGTAACCCCCGTGACGGACGTGTTTTGGAGGAACTCGGCGTTTACGATCCGTTGGTTCCCGAAACCGACGCGAGGGCAATCCTCAACGGAGAGCGAATCGCTTATTGGCTCGGCGTTGGTGCTTCTCCTTCGGAAAACGCCTTGGTTTTGATCAAGAAATACGGTCAAAATGGCACGCATCTGGAGCAACAGAAAGCGGCTTTGGAACGGTTGGCGAAAAAGCGTCGCCGGGGAATCGCCGTGTCGGACATTCCCGCTCCGACTCCGCGCCCGACGAAGAAAAAAGTCGCCGAACCGGTTGCCGTGCAGCCGGACGTTGAAGAACAGCCCGCTGAAGAGCCGGTTGCCGTGCAGCCGGAGGAAACAACCGAAGAGTAATCGGGTGTTGCAATGCTGGTGTTTGACGTATTGACGCTGTTCCCCGGTATTTTCGAGGGGTTTCTCTCGGAAAGCGTTTTGAAAAACGCCTTGGACTCGGACCTGATTTCAGTACGACTGCACAACATCCGCGACTGGGCCGACGACAAGCATAGCACCGTCGACGACCGTCCGTTCGGCGGCGGACCGGGAATGGTGCTCAAGGTGGATCGCGTCGTTCCCTGCGTCGAGCAGGTGCAGGAAAGTGAAAGCGAACCGGGCCGATTGGTTTTCCTGACGCCGCAAGGGAAGCCGCTTACTCAGCCGCTTGTCGAAGAGTTGGCCCGGGAGCGACGGATTGTGCTCCTGTGCGGACGATACGAAGGATTGGATGAACGAATTGTACAAATTTTGCAGCCGGAAGAAATTTCCATCGGAGATTACGTACTCAACGGCGGTGAAGTCGCGGCAATGGTGGTGATCGAAGCCGTCATGCGACTGATTCCTAGAGTGCTCGGCGACGAAGAATCGAATCGGGACGATTCCTTTTCCCGGTCGAACAGGTTGCTCGAATTTCCACAATACACAAGACCGCGAGAGTATCGGGGACTCGAAGTTCCCGAAATCCTCCTGAGCGGCAACCACGGCGAAATCGCCAAATATCGTGAAGAACAAAGTCGTTTACAAACGTTAAAGAAACGACCGGACTTAGTAAGTGATAGGTGATAAGTGATAAATTCACAACCACCTATCACCTATCACCTATCACCTATCACTTATATCATGTCTCAACAAATTATGAACCTGGTCGAGAACCTCAGCAAAAAAGCGGAGGTTTCCTCGTTTGAAATTGGAGATACGGTCAATGTTCACTGCCGTATCATGGAAGGGGATAAGGAACGTATCCAGATTTTCAACGGCGTCGTGATCGCTCGAAGCGGTGGCGGTACTCGTGAAATGTTCACGGTTCGCCGGGTCGTCGCCGGAGAAGGGGTGGAGCGGAAGTTTCCCCTCCATTCGCCGCGTATTGCAAAGGTGGAAGTGGTTCGTTCCGCCGTCGTTCGTCGGGCGAAACTTTACTTCCTTCGGGATCGGGTCGGCAAGGCGGTCCGCTTGAAAGAACGTCGGGTCGAACGCAAAATGGACGAAACAAAAGTCAAAAAAGTCCGTCGCGGCAACAAAGGAAAGCGATCTTCGAAAAAAGCGGAAGTGGTGGAAGGATAAACGAATGGGGACTCAAAACAGTAGAGGAAACAGGAAATCGGAAATAGGGAATCGGGTGTAAAAAATAGTCTCCTGTTCCCGATTTCATTAGGGCACCTCTTAAAATCATCAAATTTCGCATTTTTTGGAGTTGAACGACCAAAATTTCCGTTCGAGAAATATTTTTTCGTCCAATCTCACGAAATCAGGCGAAATTGGGGGCATTTTTGCTCGTTTTCACCTCTTTTCGCCTCCGCCAGTTGGCCTCGGCGCGCACCTTCAGCCCTGTTTCACCCGTTTCGGACGCTTCAAACTTACCAATCGACTCATATTGTACATTAAATTCCGCATCCCAATCCAAAAATTCGCCCTCCCAAAACCAATACTCCGCAACTCCTCATTGGCCAAAGTTTCATTGAAATAGCTGACAAACGATAAAATCTTTTCCCGCATCTGTTCCAACGAAGCGAAACTGCTCCGATTCAACAATCGACGACACAAAATTCCAAACCAAATCTCAATCAAGTGATTGGGAGCATTCCCATTAACCTTCTCAGCCGCCTTGCCCGGCAGAAATTGATTGTCAGGGTCCGGCGTGGTGTCTACCGGGTTCCCGACCGCTTGCCTGTCGGCGGGGCGTGGACTCCCGGCGAATACTCGCTTTTGTCCGCTCTCATGCTTGAACACCAGGCTACCTGGCAGCTTTGCGGTCCCAATGCCTTCAACCGGTACGGGTTAAGCGATCAAATCCCCAATCGACTCTGCGTGTACAACAATCGGCTTTCAGGCAGACGAAACATCGGACAAACTGAAATCCTTTTTATCAAAGTCGCCGATAACCGGCTCGGTGATACGGAATCCTTCACAACCCCTGATGGTTCACAGGTCTGGTTCTCGTCGCGGATTCGTACCTTGGTCGATGCCGTTTATGATTGGGACCGCTTTGGGACGCTTCCACAGGCGTACCAATGGATCAGGTCGGAACTGGATGCCCGGCCTGACTCCGCAAAAGAAATCGTTCGGCTGACATTAAAATACGGGTATCCGTTCACGCCGCCTACGTTCTCAGCGGCGTGATAGGATCATTTTAGCGGACAATTGTTCGGAAGTAAAGAAGGCGGAGCAAGCCCATGCAGAAAACTGAAAATCGCATCCCGAAGAAAGGCCATCACGTTTCGTCCCTGCTTTCGACAGGTGGCCACCGTCGTCCAAAACCGTTCGTGCCACTCGTTGCCCATGTCGCTTCGTGTG
>Ga0209628_10000647_pt1 | contig 21545 bp, 14 predicted proteins | sample TergutCu122P4_FD_187285 | JGI IMG/M metagenome (GOLD analysis project Ga0209628, IMG submission 187285) | Cubitermes ugandensis P4 segment gut microbial communities from Kakamega Forest, Kenya - Cu122 P4 (SPAdes) (version 2) | ecosystem: Host-associated > Arthropoda: Insects > Digestive system...
CCCCCCGCCATATTTTTTTTTAATTACGATACCCCCCATATCATTTTTATTATATTTTTGCCGAACCAAATCTAAAGACATGTTTAACAAAACAATTCAAAGAAATTTATTACGCCCCCCACGGTACGCGCAAAGGAAACCAGCGCGGTGTCTGTCTTTAGAACACGGTACTCCTGTCGGGGGCTTTTTTATTAACACCAAATCTAAAGAGTATGAACAATTTCATTCCGTCGGCTACGATGCCGGCAGCCACGCATGAGGCGTTAAACTTGCAAACCATCAACCCCAAAGCAGTAGCAGAAGAGATTGCCCTGTGGGCGCAAATCTACTACGACAACGAAGTACGCCGAAACACATTAGACATGGCAATGCTCAATTTCTTGCTGGATATAGACATCTCCACGCAGCTGCGCCCCTTCGGGTATCTTAATCCCTTTGCAAAATGCAAACAGGGCTGTATCCGCTACCAGCACGACCCGCTGAGCCAAAAAATTCGCCGCAAAATTCGCAAACACATCAAAGTTTACGACAGCGCCGGCAATAACATCTTAGCAAAGAAAGGAGACGCCCATGTATAAGGAAAAACCCGTAAGAGCCACCATCCCTGCAGCATCCAAAGCCCTTGAGGAGTGCATTATGAATCACGCCATTGCCGGAAACCACAACATTAACAGCAACAGCCTAACCAACGCTACCATCGACAATCACATGTTCCAAACCGGAAACATCTCCATCAACCAGTTGCCCTGCGAAATTCTGTTACTTTGTATGCAAATTATTCAGCAGCTCATACAAGACCGGCAGCAGCCGCAACAAAGAATTATCATTTTACCCTAATTATTAACCCCTAAAAATTATTTATTTATGAAAAACGAAATTGTAAAATTCAAAAACGTGGCAATCGAATGCCCAAAAGTAGATGGCGACATTTATGTTGCCGTAAGACCTATTTGCGATGCAATAGGAATTAATTCACAAACCCAAATCGAAAAGCTAAAAATTGGCTTAAACGGAACTTCAGTTGAAGGGGTCATGATGCCTTCAACTGGAGCCGACGGAAAAACGTATGAAATGTTCTGCATTCCGCTAAAATATGTCTTTGGTTGGCTTATGATGATTGAAGTTGACAAAGTAAAAGAAGATGTAAGAGAAACACTTATTGCCTACAAAGAAGAGTGCCATCAGGTACTTTACGAACATTTTTTCCTGAAAAGCGTACTCTACGAGCGCAAAGAGCGCGAAATAGCCGAAAAGAAACTTGCCATTGCCGAAGCAAAAACACAAATGTATGAACTCAAATCTTCCATCGCCACAATGAAAGAAGAATTAGAGCAACTTATTGATGAACCTGTTGGACAAACAAAATTATTCGATGAATAAACTTTTTACTATATTTGCAGTCGAAAAGCTAAACAAGAAAGGAGTACAAAATGTTAGACGTAATAATACTTTTACTTTGCATTATTGTTATTTATAAATTATGTTCTAATTGCTTTTTTGATTGGTATAAGTATAAAAGGCGATAAATTGTCCTAATATCTTATTCACATAAACTTACTTTAGCCATAAAATTAATTTTTTATGGCTAAATCTGTTAATAAACATATAAACATCTATCTGGATGGTAAGCAAGTAGAAAATAGCGTTACAGCAATCCGTAAAGAAATGAAACAACTTACGGAAGATATGAACAATGCTCAAATTGGAAGTGATAAATATGTTAGAAATGCAAAAAAAATACAGGAATTAAAAAAAATATTAAATGAACACAGGGAAGGTATTAAAGCTACTGGAATAGAATGGAAAAATTTAATAGATGATTTTGGAAAATTTACAATAGCTGCCTTTGGGCTTTTAAGAGTAATAAACAAAGTACGAAGTTTGACAAGCGAATTTGGAGAAGAATTTGCCAAACTCGATAAAGTAATGGCAACTACCCAGCGCGCCACCGGAATGACCCGCGAAGAAGTAGGAGCCCTGAACGAAGAATTTAAGAAGATAGACACCACCACGCCGGTGGAACAACTTCACAACCTCGCCGCCATCGGCGCCAAGTTGGGCTACAACACCAAAGCCGAAATATTGGAATTTACCGAAGCCGCCAACCAAATTAAAGTAATATTCGGCGAAGATTTCGACATTGCCGGGCTCACCAAACTCGTGAAAGTATTTGGCGAAGATGACCGTTTGGGCATTCGCGGCGCACTGATGGCAACCGGCAGCGCCATGGGCAGACTTAGCCGCCAAACCGGACAAAGTGCCGCCGACCTTATGGAGTTTACCCACAAAACCTCCGTACTGGGCAAAGAAGCCGGCTTAACCCAATCGCAAATCATGGGGTTCGGCGCCACCCTCATGGCAAACCTTCAGGATGCCGGTGTAAGCGCACAGGCATTCAACCGGCTTATTTCAAAAGTATATTCCGATTCTTCCAAATTTGCCAAAGCCGCCGGCGTGGATGTGAAACAATTCTCCGAATCCGTGAAACAGGATGCCAACAAAGCCATTCTCGACCTGATAGAAACCATGAACAGCGCGGGAAGTTTAGATAAACTTATGCCTGTATTCAAAGAGTTGGGTTTGGGTGGCAGAACCGCCAGCGTAATGACCGCCATTGCCGCCAACATAGACGAAATTCGCCAAAACCAGCAAATGGCAAACGATGTGTACGAACAGGGAACAGGCATCATAAACGGTTTCAACATTGTAAACGAAACGGCAGCGGCTAAATTAGAGAAGGCAAAGAAGAAAATACTTGAGGCAAAACAAGAACTGGGAGAAAGTTTAATCCCAATTTACACAAAACTTACCGAAAGTACAACCGGATTTTTCAAAACACTTGCCACAGGAGCAAAATTTATAGTAGAACACAAAGAGGCTGTTTATGGATTAATTGCAGCATCGGCGGCATATTTGGCAATAAAAAACAGAACCGCCATAGCTGACAAAGCGGAAATGTTTGTAATGTCTTTCAAATCGAAAGCAAAACGCGAAACCATTGCATTGCAATATTCTGAAGCGGCAGCAGTTGCCAAAGCTACCGCAGAAAGCGCAAAAAACACATTAGCATTAAGAGTAAATGCGCTTGAAAAAATGAAATTGAATTTAGAAACGGCAAAAGGTACTGCGCTAACAAAACTGCAGAATCAAATAAAATTACAGGAAGCATACGTACAAAGTGCCGCTACACAGGCAACAGTAGCTTATACCGCCGCAACGCAAGCCAACACAAAAGCATTGCATGCTCAAAAAATTACTATGGCATCGGTTCCATGGATGTTAATCCTTACAGCTGTTGTTGCCATTGGTGCAGCAGTATGGAAATGGGCAACAAAACAAACGGAACTGAACAAAGCAATGAGCAACTTTCAAAAAGAAAGTGCAAAGGCAAAAGTAGAAGCAAACTTACTGTTTGATAAAATTAAAACACTCAAAAAAGGAACTGAAGAATATAATATTGTACAGAAAAAAATTATTGATACATACCCGGATATTCTCAAATATCAAATTGATGAAGAGGGAAATTTAAAAAATCTTGCCATTGCATATAATTCAGTAACTAAAGCAATAGAAGGAAATATTGCAAAAGAGATGCAAAAAAATGCAATTGAAAATATCGTTACAAATTCAATAACAAAAACTCAGGATATATTAAAAAAATTACCGGAACAATACAGAAATACTATTAAAGAAATGGCGGATAAAGGGATGGGTGCAGAAGAAATAATGAGTAAAATGGGGAATCTTTTGGGCAAAAAAACAAAATTAGGTAATAAAGAAGTTATTCTATCTCCATACTGGGATGCTCTTAAAGAATTGGTTAATGAAGTACAAGATACTCAAAAGCAAATTAAAGAAACTACAAAAGCATTTTCTCCATTCATACCTCCAGAAGTATTATCAGAAATTGGACAACTTGAAAAAAGATTAGAAGAATTAAATGGACAATTTGAAAAAGAAGATACAAAAGGTGGGAAACAAGCAATTAGAGAAGAAATAGACTCAATTAACGAAAAGTTAAAAGCACTTAGAGAAGTAAAGAAAGAAGAAACTACCATTACTGATCCCTCTGGTTCCCCCGACGAAAAAACCGCAGACAAATGGAAAGCACTAAACGACAAAATTCTCAAACTTCAGGAGGAGCGCCGCGAAAAACTGTTAGACGGTTTTGAAAAAGAACGCCAACAAATCACTTTCAAATACGATGAAATGATTAAGGATGTGAAAGAGTTTGGCGCAAAAAATAAAGAATATAGAGAAAAAGCAAGAATTGAAGCCGAAAAACTTGAAACCGAAAAAGGCGAAGCCGTGCTCTCAGCAGCACAAAAATATTTAGAAAAATATGCCGATTTTACAAAGAAATTTCAAGAAGAGATACTAAAACTTGCCGAAAAAACCGCCCCATCTTCCACCGAATCAAAGTTTATTAACGACCTGATGGGCAGCGAAAAAGAGTGGACCGATAAAATAAACTCCATCGCCATCCACTTCACTGCGCTGGAAGAGATGTACAGCAATGCTACCACCGAAGATGAAAAAGCCGGAATTAAAGCAAAAATGGAAGAACTGTACGATGCCAAGTTAGAGGCAGAACTTCAATTCCAGGTTGCCAGAAACAACATCATTCAAAAATACACGCAAGAAACCACAAAATTTGTAGAAGACAGTGAAGATAAGCAATACCTGGCTTCATTATCGAATAAAGAACGCGAAAAGGTATTGTTGGAACGACAAAAAGCAGAAGTAAAAAAACGATACGATGAAGAAATAAAACGGGTAGAAGAACTTATTGCTGCAAAACTGAAACTGAAAGTAGTTAACGAAACCGAAATTGCCCAATTAGAAGAAGCCATCAAAAAACTGAAAGAGCTGAAGGCAAATTCAGATGTTGAAGTTGAATATAAGGTTAAAGATGAAGGCACTGATTCTCCTTTTCAATGGTTTAACATTCTCAATGATATAGATTGGGATAGTTTTGGCGACGACTTTGGAAAAAATATGGCAAAAATTGGCGATGCTATGCAAGCGATGGGTAATGATATTATGACTGTTTGGGGAAACATAAACCAAATTGCCATCAGCAACATGCAAAAAGAACTTAATGCCTTTAAAAAAGCCAAGGATAAAGAGCTTCAAATATTCAACAATGCACAAAAATTGAAGAAAAACGGCTTAGACAAGCAGGTTAAGGATGGTGTTATTTCTCAGGAATACTACAACGCGCAGGTAGAGAAAATGGAAGAGGAAAAAGCCGCCAAAGAGCAACAAATTGCCGATGAAAAAGAGGCAAAAGAGTTGGCAATGAAGAAAGAACAGTTTCGCAAAGATAAGCAAGCGGCAATCATTAAAGCTATCATCAGCGGTGCAGTGGGTATTATGCAGTGTTTTCAAATGGGACCCATTGCTGGAGCAATTTTGGCGGCACTGGTAATTGCCATGACCGCAGCGCAGGTAGCCGCCATTGCATCACAGCCGGAACCCTACCGGTTGGGCGGCTTCACCGGAAAAAAGAGAAACCGGCTCATACAGGTAAACGAGGAAGGGGAAGAGTGGATTGCCAGCAACAAATTGTTGCAAGACAGAAAAACCGCTCCCATCATTGGCGCACTGGAGCAATATCAGCAGGGAAACAAATCCATGTTAGATAATATGTATGTTTCCACGCCCAGCCAGAATATTTTGTCCCAAGCCGCCACCGGAATAAGTAATAATTTTACATCCAAAACCACAGAACGCATTATTGAAAGATATTACGAAACATCCGAATCCGGTAAACAAAGCAATTACGACGAAATGACAGCAGTTATGGGCAAACTCAATACCTTTCTTGAAAACAACAAAACGCTCAATGCTGTCATTTCTCGTGATAAACAATTAGAATTTGAAAACTATGAATCCATACTCAAACAATTAGCAAAAACTTAGATGCACGATATAGTAAGTAAGCCATTTTCTGTAGATTTTATTCAAAACAATATAAAATTTGTTTTGAAAGGAACTAATATTAGCGATTCAGGCGCAAAATCACGGCATACTTTAACTTTTGTTTCGCAACCGCCTGTGGGCGCATCATTTATCCTTAAAATTAATGATAGAGAATTTACATACAATATTATTTCAGAAAACCAGTGGGATGGAAGTATTTATCAAATTATAAACAAGAATGGAAAAATTGATGAAGATTTGATAAAAAAACTAAAAGCAAATTACTATATAATGCTAAATTTCGATTTAGAAATGCAATCACTCACCGGTCAGGTTAGAATTCATTTTTTTGGAAAAAAAATAGGAAAAAACATATTTACTGTTACAAACATTCATACAACTTATTCTGTATTTATTGATTCAAGTGTAAGTGGAAGAGAACGTGCTTATTTTAAAGACTATAAATTTTTAGTGCGTTTTAATGTAGAATATGCAGACAAAGGAAATATTATTGATGAAATGTTGCCCGAAATCTTATTAGATGCAGACATTAACGGTTCTGCAGAACTGCCTTGTACTATCTTATCTAAATTAACAAAAAATATAGATTATCCACGTTCATTCATGTCTCCATACAACGCATATATTCTTAGTCATATTTTGGTAAAATACTCTTTATTGCATTGTGAAATGTACGAGGGGAGTATTCAAAATGTAAAAGAATCAACAATTTTTTTTGGAATTAATGGAAAAAGCTCAACTTCATCAGCAACAATAAATATACCTGATTGGGAAGACATTAGTTTTTTAAAATTGGAAAGTGGTAAATATATTAGATTATACGGGTGTGACAATAATAAAACTTTTTTTTCACACTTGGATGGAAAGGATTTTTTGTATTTATGTTTGTTTGAAAAATTATATGATAATGAATATGTAGGAACATTGATGGGTAATTTATCTATTTTATATCGTTCCGGAAAAACTTCTGTTATTAATTTAAAAGAATTGGAAATTAATAATTTTTCAATTGTAAGAATACCTGTACATCTTAACGCGCTCAATATTCCGGATAAATCCAATGTAATAGAATACACAATCTCTGTTTGGGATTCTAATAATCCAACAGGTGTAATGTGTAGAAAATTTATAATTAATAGTGAAAATTATTTTATTCACGAATTTCTACTACAAAATAAATATGGTGTATTGGAATATTTTTATTGCGAAACAAAAAAAACAGAATCTGTTGTTAATGCAAACGATGTTGTATTAAATAACATAAATGATATTGATATAACTGATAAAAACAAAATATTTACCATAAAAACAGGCGTAAAACAGTACGAACAACTTAAATTATTATCCCAAGCATCTTATACAAGTTATAATTTTATTATCATAAAAAACACATTAGTACCTATATACATAATGCCGGAATCTATTGAAATTATTGATGAAAAAAAAGATTTACAGGAAACAACATTCAAATTCAGATTTAAAGATGAAGATACGGAAGAAATTGTAGTGATGAACAGAATTAATCCGGGATTTGAACGCGAAAATCCTGTTAGTGAAAATTGGAGAGACAAGCTTGGTAATGAGAATGCATTATGGAATGATAGTGATAAATTTAACGAATCTAAAATTTTAAATATATGGAAATAAAACACATACTTAACGGCGAAGATATGGAAAGTGTTCGTGAGAAAATAAATTTAGTAATTGACTTTATAAACTTACACTTTCCCGTTACACGAAGTTATAACGACCTTTTGGATAAACCTGCAATTGATAATATAGAATTATCATCCGGTACAAAGATGTCTGATTTTACAATTCCAATAAATTCGTTGCCAAGTTCATCAGATATATGGAATTTGGTTAGTGGTTTTGCTGAAAATCAAGCTGAAATTATTGCAAAAAAGGTTATTAATGAAGAAGTGATAGAAAATCCATAACATGCTTAAAATTCGTGTAAACAATCAAGAAATATATATAAAAAAAGGCACTTCTATTCAAATGGAAGTAAACAACAGTATTTTTTCCATTGATGAAATACCCGGAGAAATAATATATACATTCGATGTTCCGGCGCAACAAAACGATAAAATTTTCAACTTTGCTCGTTTTGTTTACGTTCAAAAAATAAAAAAATTTGAAGCCGAAATATTGGTAGGTGGCGTACAAATTGCCAAAGGCGACCTATATATACAGAAGGCAACAAAAACTACCTATTCTTTGGGAGTAGTAGTTAATCCATTCCCAACCGGATGGGCTGAAAAAATGCTCAACGAAAGCGATTACGGCGAAATTATAATAAGTCAAAATTCTACAGAGCATAAAGCGAAATGGTTAGCATTTCTTAAAAATTCTCTAAAAGAAAATTCAAATATCAAGTTTCCATTATTTATAAGTGAAAACTTTTATGGTGGAAAAAACGAAGATTTTGGATTCTACGAAGGAAAACAGGCTTCCATATATCCTGACACAGGAAACCCAACACCTGAATTGGAAAAGTTTTTTGTGAATAGGTTATTTACTGAAAATGGAAATGTTGTAGCAGAGATTAATAGCAGTCGTGGCATAAAAGTTTTTAATAAAGATACAGGAGTTCCAATGAACACCTTCACTTTTTCACCCGCATTTCAGTTATTACACTTCCTTCGATTATATTTTAATAGCATTAATATTAATTTAATAGGTAATTTTTTTTACAATCAAAAAATAAAAAGTATCTATTTTCAATCATTAAGAGCGTTAGATAGTTCGAATGAATATAATATTAGATTAGGAGTTTTTTTAAAAACAAAAAACAAAAATGAGATTATTGAATACAATTATCCAGATAATAACAAATTTAAACATACTATTTTCGAATATGAAAACAAAAAAATGCACTATTTTACAGTTTCTAAAAATAGTTATGTAGATATTGAAATTGAAATTAATCTTGTTATTCCAAAAGATTTTTTTAAAGTAGATAACCAAAGTTTTGAAAATATTCTACTCCTATATTTTTTAGATGACCGATTCAAGGATCCAAATCTTATAAAATATTATGATAGTGATAATCCTTGGCTATATGATTTGGCAAGTTTGGATTATATTGATTGTTATTTTTTGCAATGTTATACAAAAAACAGGCTACAAACAGATATAGGATATAATGGAATGGATTTGTTTTATACTTTTAAGTATCAACACAGATTTGCCTTTAAAGCTGGAGAAATATATAGATTTTATATTGATAAATTTCAGCTATCAAAAGGAATTAACCTACCAGAAGAGTATCGGGTAATGAGTCGTAAATATATTGATTTTTTTAGCAATGAAATTAATGTTTATAATTCTTTTTCTAACGTATTACGGATGAATGAACACGTCCCTAATTTAACAAACGGCAATTTTGTTAAAACAATTCTAAACACTTTCGGACTATCATTTTATATTGACCAACAAAAAAAAGAAATTGAATTATCATTTATAAAAGACATCTTAAATTCCTCTTATATTCAATTAGATAAATATTTATTGAATAACGAAAGTTATATCTCTGAATCGGAAGAAAAGAAAACCACATATAAGTTTCTACCGGTAACCAATAATGATGTAGATAATTCAAGATTGACTTCAGAAGTTGAAAATATAACAGATATAGGAAGTGCTAAATCCAATTTTGGTAAAGTGGCATTTATCAGAAAGCAAAACAAATATATAGAAAGCATTCGCAAAGGCGATGCAAACGAAAACTGGCTCTATCTTTACCAAAAATATTCAGGAAACAACAAATCAATAACCATTGGCGAAGGCGAAAAAACCGAAGTAGTTCCAAGTGTTTTAATACCAAACATGAAAGATATTGATTCTAATATTGGAGCAATAGATGTTATATTAGAAATTGATAAAACCGGCGTTTCTCCATTAATAAGTACCGGTACAACGGAGTTGGACTTTATTTTGATTAATTGCACAGGATTACAAAAACTTTCTAAAAAAATAGAAAATAGACAATTATATTATGAAGGTTCGCAATTAGTAAGCGAGACTAACAATGAATACGATTTAACGGTTACCGGTGAGAACTCTATCGGAAAAACATTTATCGAACCATGGCTCACACTATACTCCGAACACGAAACGGTTACACACACATTTTTACTTGATTTAAACACTTTTCTAAAAGTTTTTCAACTTCTAAAGCCCCAAAACAAACAGATGGAGCAACAAACGCGCTGGGTAATGGTTGGGAGCGTAAAACTGTTACCGAAAAAAATGACGTTTCAATTTACCGAAGGCAAAGAGTATATTTTTGCAGAAATTGAATTTGCAAAGCCGCGAGTAGAGATTTAGAATGCCGGCGCTTTTTTACGTATAATTTTGGCTAAATTAGGGTCAACGTGTTTGGAGTAGATTGTAGTCATTTCTAACGAATGATGGTCAGCATGCTGTTTAACTGAAAGTGGGTCAATACCGGATTTTAGCATTTCCGTTATTCCTGTATCGCGCAGTGAATAGAGTTGCATCGTTTTATCGAGTTTTAATTCATTACGTAATTTAATCCACATTTTTCCAAACTTCGCCCTATGTGCCTGAACATATCCGGGCATCATATTTTGAGAAAACAAAAACATGTCTCCTTTATATTTTTTTATATATTGCAAATCATTCAATATTTCATCCGTCAGTGCTACGTATCTTGTATTATGATTCTTTGATATAGTGCTATTGACGCATACTATTTTATTTTCAAAATCAATGTCAGAAACACATAAATTTATAATCTCTTTTGGACGAATTAATGCAGAGTATATCAGCTTTAAAACAATTAAAAATTGTTTATCCTTAGAAGTTAAATATTCAATAATCGTTTTCCTCACGGCTTCATTAATAATAGTTCGCGTTTTGTTTTCCTTCTTTTTTGTTTTCAACAATTCAAAAGGATTTGTAAGAACATAACCCTTTTCTATAGCCCAATTAAAAACCACGCGCATAAATTTCAAATAATTGTTATAAGACCGGCGTGAAACTTTGCGAACATTGTACACCCAATCCATATACTGCGCAGCCTCTATTTTACTAAATTTACAAATAAATGAAACCGATGTTTTTGAAAGAAAAGTGAGAAAACTATTTGAAAAAGATTTATAAGACCTCATTGTATCCGGTCGTGTTTCACGTGTTTTTTCATCCAAAAATCGTTTTACTACATCAGAAATTGTAGTATAGCCTACAGGGTTATCCTCAGTAAACATCGGATTAATACCATTTGCCAATTTTGAGTTAATATCAAAAATAATCTTTTGGCAATGGGTTTCAGCATCTTTACTACTTCCATACCTTTTTTTCAAAAAGTGCACACGTTTTCTCACACGACACATTTCGGAACTAATAGGATTTTCAACATAGTACTCAATAATCCATCCGGAGCGATTTTTACAAAGTTTTGCAGGCATATAGTTGAATACTAATGCTTTTTGATTGAGAAGGGAGGTTTGAATTAAGCGCATTTTTTTTTTACCTGTTTAATTCGTTAATATCTTAATTATTAAACAGATAAATGTTTTGGCACAATTTTGACACACCTTTTTTAGAAATAGGTGCGCAAATGTCTGATTTTCAGACTTTGTGGAGCGTACGGGAGTCGAACCCGTGACCTTTAGACTGCCAGTCTAACACTCTAGCCAACTGAGCTAACGCCCCATCCTTATATTAATGGGCGGCGAAAATAGAAAAATTATTCAACCGCTACTATTTCCATATCAAAAATGATCGAAGTATAGGGCGGAATTACATAACCTGCTCCTCTGGCGCCATACGCTAAACTCGACGGAATGAGTACAGTAGCCTTGTCGCCACCTCTCATTAACAACAACGCTTCTTCCCAACCGGGAATTACTTGTCCACTTCCTACCATCAATTCAATGGGTTCTCCATGATCCACGGAACTGTCAAAAACTGAGCCGTCTAATAATTTTCCGGTATAATGTACTTTGATTTTTGAACCGTTTTTTATCATTTTACCCGTTCCTGAAGCTTTTTTTACAAAATAAAGTCCTGTGGCAGTAGGTTTTACTTTAATGTTATTTTTAACAATATAGTCGTTAATCAAACTGTCTTCCGAAAGTCGTGCTTGTTCCATCATAACCTCACGTTGTATTTCCCGTTCGGCTTGTTGTCTTTCAAATTCTTCTTGAGGCACAATATTATTCAACGCAAGGTCAAAATAGAGCTCTTTTTTCTCAAAGGGAAAGGGTTGCCCCATAAAATAATGAAAGAAGGTGTCTCCGTTCATTATAAAGGTGGCGCTATCTCCTAAGTGCATTCTCTGGATCGCAGCATAAACATCTCCAGAAAATAATGATTCTCTAATCATCTCGCGTAGAGGAACATTGTCCACCAAAACAGAGTCTTTCGTACGAAGACTATAGGTCATTTCCACAATATCCCCAATTTGAGGCTGCGTTTCTTTCTTATTTTCTACATAGAATTTGTAGTAGAAACCTTGTTTGTCTTTTTTAAATCCCGGGTACTTTGAACAAGCGGTTCCCAGTGCTACTAATGCTACAAGAGCAATCATTAATTTTGTTACGTTTTTCATTTTAATTATTTTAAGTTAATTTTCATTATTATCGTTTGATATGGTTTTATTTTGTTTCCATCGCCGCTGGCTCCGTAGGCTAAGTGAGCGGGAATAATCAATCGCGCTTCGGTGCCTTTATTCATCAATTTCACTGCTTCGTGCAGTCCTGCAATCTCTTCCGATTTATCAACTACAAAATGCTTATCTCCTGTATTTTTCGAGTTGTAAATCTCTTCTCCTGTCAACAAAAAAGTACGATATTCCAGCGTTACAGCCTCTCCGGCTTCCATATTTTTTTCGGTTCCTTTGCTCGTTATCTCATATCGTAACCCTGTGTCCGTTTGATTCATCTTCCATTTATAACGCTTTAAAAAAAGTTCAATGTTTTCATTTTCAAGCTCTAATATTTTTTTATTTCCTAATATAAACGGATTCGTTTCCTCTTTTTTTATTGTTGAATTATGGATAACGCCGGTAGGGGTGGAATTATTGCACGAAAGCAGAAAAGCAGAAAAGCAGAAGAGCAGAAAGGAATGAAAGAGTGAAGGAATAAAGGAGTGAAGGAGTGAAGGAGTGAAGGAGTGAGGGGATACGGGAGTGAAGAAATGGAGGATATGGAATATGGAATGAGATTTTTGTTTTTTTATTTTAGCAAAAATGTTTATCAATCTCATAATCAATTTTTTATAATTTGTCATTTTCTATTCATCTTCATCCCCTTCACTCCTTCACTCCTTCACTCCTTCACCCCTTAACTCATCGTGCTTAGAAATAATCTCCTCAAAATACGCGATAGCATTTTCTAATGTGTCGTAATGATAGGCGGCGGCGGCGTTTTTGTGCCCACCTCCTTGAAAGTACGTTTGTGCAAATTTATTCACATCAAATGCTCCCTTTGAACGAAACGATATTCGAATACGTTTGTCTCTTTCAATAAAAAACGCTGTAAAGAAAATACCTTTTAAAGAGATTCCATAATTTACAAAACCCTCAGTATCGCCATCTTTAAACTTGTTTTCTTTTATTTCTTTTTGAGTAAGATACATATAGGAAGTTCCCAAATCGGGAAATACTTTTAATGTATTTAAACAAAATCCCAGCAAACGGATACGACTTTCCGCATAATTATCAAAAATTTTACTGTGAATTTCTTCTCCATTCACGCCCATCTCCATTAACTTTGCCAACAAAATATAGGTTTCGGGTTTGTTGCACGCAAAACTCAACGAGCCGGTGTCGGTAATTATTCCCGTATAAATACAGGTTCCAATTTCTTTATTTAGAAATTGTTGGTCTGTAATTTCCGTTAAAAAGCGATATACATTTTCACAAGCAGAGGTAGTATCAATAATGGAATAAATAATATCGCACTTTGCGGTAGGGTTGGGGTGGTGGTCAATCAATAATTTATACGCATTTGTTTGCAACAGAATGTTTTCCAAATCTACTCCGCTTCTATGTTCGGCACTCATATCCACCAAAAAAAGCATATCGGCTTCCAAAAGCGTTTTTTTAACTTCTTTAAATTGTTTTTGGGCATTCATGATGGTATCCGCGCCGGGCATCCATTGAAGAAACTCAGGCATATTGTTAGGAATTACGCATATCACGTCAAATCCTTGTGCTGTAAAAAAAGATTTCAACGCCAAAGATGAACCAATAGCATCCCCGTCAGGATTGTAATGGGTACACACCGCAATCTTTTTACTGTTTGATAATTTTTGTTGAAATTCTGAAATTTGGGTAGCTGTCATATTTGACCGCAAATTAACATAAAAATATCAAAACCTCCGTTTAGAAAGGTTCGGGGCTTTAAATTCCGGAATTACGGTAGGAAAATTTTCCCAACTTCCCATTTTTTCTTTCATCTGTTTGGCAAAAACACGCTGATTTTCAATTTTTTGCGCACAGAAAGAGCAAGTTTCCGCGTGCTTTTCAATGGCTGCGGTTTCGCGGGCAGTTGTTTCGCCGTCAATATATTTCTGAATTATCTCATCTTTAATACATTTCATAATTCATCGTTTTTAATATTTCTTTTAATTTTTGTAAAGTTCGCGACAAGGTTTTCCCCACCGAAGAAAAATTGATTTCTGCAATTTTGGCAATCTCTTTGTATGAATATTCTTCACTGTAAAGAATTACAATCTTTATTTCCAACGGTTTAAGTTTCGAGATAGCCTGTTTTAGCAAAGTTTCTGTTTTTTGTATTTCAAAAGGTTTTTCCTCGAAAGTTGCATTATCCATTACATTTAATGGCGTAAATTTATCTCTATGTCTCAAATAATCAACACATTTATTCATGGTAGCCCTCGCCAACCAAGCCGGTGTGTTTTTTATATTTAATTTTTGGGCGACCGTAAATGTCGCCCCTACGGTATTTTGCGTTTTTTCAAAATAATATACGAAAACTTCCTGAATAATATCACTCGCAACTGCTTCATCGTGTACCATTTTCATAGCAAGACGGTACATTTTCGGGTAATTTTCCTTGTAAGTAATTTCAATAGTTTTCAAAAAATAGTCTTTGTTAAGCATAAGTCGGTTTTGGGTACGGTTTTGTGACAAAAAACAGTTTGTTTTTAAAAAAATATTTTCTATTAAAAACCAATTAAAGTTTTTTTTCTCTTACCACTCAATAGTCATACTAATTTTCCTGTTTTTTTCCGACCATATAGGGGATAAATCCAATAGCTTCTCCATTACTTTTTTTGCTTCGTCGCAAGAGGAACTGTCGTATTTAATATTGGACGGTTTGCCGGCTTCGTTAATGAAAAAGGTTACTTTTACTTTCGCCTCTTTTTCGGCACAAACATTTTTTTCGGCGTTTTTCAAACAATATTCTTTAAACTCTTTCTCTCCAAATGTTACCGTCTTAGGTTCATTTAGTGCGCATTTTTTTGCAGCCACTTCCTGAGGTGCCGGCTGAGGCGCCATTGGTTTTGATTTTGAAGCAGTGGTATTGGATTGCCTCTCTTTTGTTTTGGCAGCAGATTGCTCAAATTGCTGAAAATCCATCAGCGATATAGCCTCTTCTTCTTTTGCTACTATTTTTTGTTCTGCAAAACTGTTTATTGCAAGATTTTCTGTTACATTGTTACTTATATCTGAATATTCACTATGTACAATTTCATCACAAGCAATGATTTCCATAGATTCACAGGCGGTTATTACCGGAATGAGTTGTCTGTTTTCTTTTTTACACTCTTCATATTGGTTTTCAAGCGTTTCTGTCTCTTCAAAATATACTTCGGTTTGTTCGGATGCATTGCTTTTGTTTTCTGCCATAAGCATACTGTTGTTCGGGGCTTTTACAAATAAAAAGTAATAAGAAAATCCGATTACAAGGAGAAAGGATGCGGCTACGGAGCCATAGAACAACCAATTTCTCTGTTTTTTACGACTATGGCTTACATAAGTAACTCTTTCTTCAAGTTTATCAATGATTTCGGCATGGTTGCCCGCCACTGTGTCAAATCCCTCCATGGCATCCTGCAAAAAGGGGTCGTTCATGGCTTCACGCTCCAGCCGGTTGGCTTCTTTGCCCCGCCGAGCACCTTTTATGTAATCTTTGAGGTTCATATTAATGGTTTATTTTTTTTAAAATACAAATTTGCAGATTCCGCTTTCCGTTTTGAATATAACTTTTCACTTTGTTTAATGCAAAGCCTGTTTTTTCTACAATATCCAAATATGAAAATTCATCAAAAAAGAAATGGGTAATGCACTTCTTTTGTTCCTCCGACAGTGTTTCAAGACAATAACTTAATGCATCCATTTTTTCTTTGTCATTATTTACATCTAATAGATGTTCAAAATCGCCCAATTCCATAATTTGCGGCACAATTTCTTCAAAAATCATGTTTTTATTTTTTCTTAATATTTGAAGACAATGATTTTTGCTAAAACTGTACAGCCATGCTTTAAAATTATCAATTTGGTAATTTCCAAGCTTTCTGTTCAATTCTTCATAAATATGAATAACCGCATCTTCGGCATCTTCGGTTTGTTGAAGATATTTTAAACACAATCCATATACTAAAGGAATATATCGTGCATAAAGTTGTCCCAAAAATTCTTGCTCAGAAGTTTTGATAAATTGTTCTAACAACTCATTATCACTTAATTGAGAATATGGAGTATGGATTTTCAAATTTTTTTGGCAAAATAATGAAAATTTCAAAATAAGAAATTCAGAACTAATAAATAAACGCATCGGCTTGATTAGCGAGGGCTACCATGAACAAATGTGTTGATTATTTGAGATATTGTTCGAGATTCCTGCATTTGTTATTCGCTTGTGTGTAATTCAAAGAATTTTATGTTAATTTGCACTCTATATTATTCATGTTCAGAAAATAATAATAAAACCATACGCCTATGAAAAAAAGTTTTATTTTTTTAACCGTTTTGCTGCCGTTGATGAGTATTACGGCTCAAAACAACTTTATCCCCAATACTGCCGACTGTAGCGGTACGCGCCCTCCGTTCGCTTTTGATGTGGCGAAAGCCTGGACAACGAACACGGGAGATAAAATTGCAACTACCACTACCCCCTTGGCAGGCGATATTGATGGGGATGGTGTTGTGGAAATTTTTGCAGTTGATGATAATACTGTGAACACTTTATATATATTCGACGGTAGAGACGGCAGTACCATCACTACATTGCCGATAAGCGGAGGTTTTATGGGACCCATGATGGGGCGTTCGAGCAGTATTGTATTATGCAAAATAAACGGAAAAGGAGCCATATTTAATGATGGGAGAGACGGCACCCGTACTTTATGGACGGTAAGTAGCGCTTCCGGTGTGCGTCCTATTACTTTTCAGAAAGAATGGCAGATTACCGGAGGTACTATTTATGATATGGTCAATATAACAATGCCCATAGCCGTTGATTTTGATGGCGATGGTATTGTTGAATTTGTTTCAAGAGGTCGAATTATTGATTCGCAAAATGGGAATATTTTGGCTACGATGCCGTACAGTTCGTTGTCGCATAATTTTCTTTGTTCCTATCATACAGCAATGGATTTGAACAAAGATGGTTTGCCGGAAGTTACGGCAGGTACAGAGGTTTACCAATTCAGCAGATATTCTGTCCCAAACTTACAACTTTGGAGAAGTTTAAGTAACGTTCTTGGGGGGGTAAGCGCACGAGACGGTATAAGTGTTGCCGCCGACATCAATCAAGATGGAAATGTGGATTTGGTATTCCTTGATAACTCTGTAGTAAGTGCAACAAATATATATGTATGGACGCCGGCTACGAATACTTTAATAGGAACCATCTCTAATGCTTATGGCGGCGGACGTTCTTACCCGTTTATAGGCGATATTGACGGAGTGGTGGACGTCGGAACAGGAAAAAAATATCCCGAAATTTGTATCAATAACATCAATAATTTACATGCCTATTCTTATACCCCCGGCGTGGGTACCAACTTTACGCTAAAATGGCAAATGCCTCATGCGGACAGTTCGGGGGCTACTTCACTCACACTGTTCGATTTTAACTTGGATGGTGTGGTGGAATTGGTTTACAGAGATGAAGAATATATCAAAATCTTTGATGGGTCGGGAAACACTCCGGTTGAGAGATATAAAGAAAAATGCGGTTCAACAACTGCCGATGAAACTCCCATCGTAGTGGATGTAACCGGCGATGGAAGTGCGAACATAATCGTTACCGGACATCCTACCAATTTTTTTTCTTTTCCGGGTGAAGTCATGGCTTTTGAAGGCAAGGCTTCCAAGTGGGCATCATGTCCGTCGGTATGGAATCAGCAAATGTACAGTAATTTACTTGTTAATAATGACTTAACAATACCAACCCAAATAGGGTCGGTGAATGCAAGTTATACCCAAACCTGTTCAGGAAAAATGGGAAATGTGGTACAGTTTTATAATGGAGGTCCTATGCAGGCGCCTTACGTAAGCGAAGACACTTACTGCCCGATAGATTTGTCGCCCGATATTTATATTGTTAGTGGCAGTATTACCATAACCTCCGGTTCTTCTGTAGATATATCCATAAAAGTGGGTAACCAAGGGCTTGCAGTAGCGCCGTTGAGTTCGCCGATTCGCTATTATCAAAACAGCATTGCGTCAGGAAACATATTATCTTCGGCAAATACTACATTAGGAATGAATTTATTGCCGGGGCAAACCACAGTGATTACCCAATCAATTACCGGACTTTCTCCTATGCCGTCGAAATTCTACGTCAGGTTATTGGACGATGGTACCAACTTTCCGGCTGCCGGAGCCTATAGCGACTGTAACCTTACCAACAACACCAAGTCGTTTGGCACCCTTGAACTTCTTGCCACTACCAACACGCTTTCTGCCTGTACAGACGGTACAATTACCGTTTTGTTGGAACTGACAAACAATAGCGACCAGTTGCAATTGCCTACTACATACAACAATATAATTGTTACCGACAGTTTGGGCACGGGTTGGCAATTTGAATCGGCAACACCGGATCAGGGAAGCGTATCGGCATACAATTCTGTAACACGTAAGTTAGAGTGGAGCATTCCGAGTTTAGCCCCGAACGAAACAGCCATGCTGGTAGTGGTTGCCAAAGCCATAGCTGCCGGTTCCATACGCAATACTTCCTGGGTGGAATCAATAAATGGTACTCCTATCGGCAAAGAGTCTGTGGAAGCATACGTGATTGTGGCAAGCGAGCAGGCACCTGCCGCTCCTACGGTCTCACCGGCAAATTCTCAGATTAATTCCGGAGGTAGCGTTACGCTCACTGCTAACGGCGGTTCGGGAGTGATTTCATACCAGTGGTACAGAAATAATATTGAAATTAGCGGAGCTACGTCAAAAACATACGTGGCAACTACGGGAGGAAATTACAGTGTGGAATATTTTAACGGTACCTGTACTTCACAACGGAGCAGCGCTGCAACCGTGAGTGTAATGAATGGTTCTCCCTATCAAGCGCTCTCATGCACTCCAACTACTTTCGACGTGTTAGCCAACAATACGGAAGTACCTTGTGCCCGCAGTCAAATTACGCTGTCCATCATCAGTGGTTCTAAAGCAGGCGCTACGGTTACGGTGGATGTAAATAAAAATATTATCTATACGCCTGCCGCCAATTTTGTTGGGCGAGACACCATACAATATAGGGCGCTTTGCAGTAGTATTCCTTACGATTTTTCCGTATTTATTACAGTAGCTAAATGTCCCGATAATATTATTACCGCCGAATGTTTTGACGACCCGCCGGCATCGCCTTTCACGTTTGGCCTGTTGGCATCAAATCCTGCCGGAGTAACAGTATGTAACTATTCTCTTCCCATGGTAGGCGATATTGATAACGACGAGCATATTGAAATTATCGTACCGGCAGCTTCTATACCTCCTGCATACGTTTCTAATGTTTTACATATTTTTAAGATGACCGGCAATACGATGACATTGCAACAGTCGTTGTCTGTACTCGCTTTTAACACATTGGGAAACAGTTATGCTATTGCCAATGTTGACGGTGGACCCTACGCATCCATATTTGTAGCAACGAGCACCAATAACAATGCGCCGGCTGACCAACGAATATTAGCCAAATATTCTTTTAACGGGACGCAGTATGTATGGGATAAATGCAGCACTGTTCCCTATTCAACTATTGCTTCCAAGGAAATTGCCCAACCCATGATTGTGGATTTTAATGGAGACGGCATACCGGAGGTAGTGCTTTACGACAAGGTATATAATGCCCAAACGCTTGCCTTATTAGCGGATGGAAACTACTTGAATGACCCTACTATGGGATTTGGACGTGGCGCACACACCAATAATTTCTATACCCCTGAACATTCCTCTTCAATGGCAGTAGCCGATATGGACGGAGACGGCATCCCCGAAGTAATAGGAGGGGATTGTGTGTATAAAGTAAATATCACCAATTCGACCGGAACGGCAGGCAATAGTTTTACGTTGTGGAGCCGTTGCAACAAAATTGGCCCCGGTGGAGAAACCCACAATGAAGTAGCCGATGGCGCAACAGCAGTTGCCGATATGGATGGAGACGGATTATTGGACATAGTCGTAACCGTCAATCCGGCAGAGAATCCATCGTTAACCGATGGGGCGGTTTATATTTGGAATCCCCGCACAGCTAAAGTCATGCATACAGATATAGTAAATAATATTGCAACACTAAAAACAACGTATCCATGCGGACCTTCGGTTGCCTTTATAGGAGATTTAGACGGCGACGGACAGCCGGAAGTATGCTTTACCGGATATTTAATGATGTATGCTTACCAATATGACCCTGTAAACAAAAAACTTACAAAAATGTGGAGCAAGGCAACAAACGATGAATCGGCATCTACTACCATGTCCATGTTTGACTTTAACCAGGATAATAAAGTTGAGTTGGTATATAGGGATATGACCCATTTGCGAATCGTCAACGGATTAGATGGTTCGGATTTGATTGCGCCTATTACCTGTACTTCCGCCACCGCCATTGAATATCCTATAGTAGCAGATATTAATGGAGATGGTAGCGCAGAAATTATCGTTACCGGTGGCACAACTCTTCAAGTGTATGCCAGCACTCCGGCTGGTTTATGGGCGCCGGCTCGCAGTGTGTGGAATCAATTTGCTTACAATTCGGTAAATGTGAACGACGACTTGACTATTCCGCGTTTTCAAATCAATCCGGCTACGGTATTTCCCGGACCGGATGGTATATTAGGAACTTCTGATGATATTCGTCCTTTCAACGGATACCTCAAGCAGCAAACCATGCTCAATAAAAATGGCGGTGCATTTTGGCCCATGCCCAATATTGTATGGGATGCTCCACCTACTATGGTAGTGGAAGGCGACTCGGTAGTAATTACCGGTTGCGTTGAAAATATTGGAGATGCCGCCTTAGTCTCTCCTTTCTATGTAACTTTTTATAAAAATGACACCCTGCTTGTCAACCTCGCAACCCATCGTCTTGAAGTATTGGAAACACCGTTAATTGTGATGGCAGGCGACACTTATTGCTTTAGATTTG
>Ga0209628_10000648_pt1 | contig 21526 bp, 17 predicted proteins | sample TergutCu122P4_FD_187285 | JGI IMG/M metagenome (GOLD analysis project Ga0209628, IMG submission 187285) | Cubitermes ugandensis P4 segment gut microbial communities from Kakamega Forest, Kenya - Cu122 P4 (SPAdes) (version 2) | ecosystem: Host-associated > Arthropoda: Insects > Digestive system...
CATTGACTTACTTTGGACTGATTTCTCGAGGAGTTTTAACGGACTTCGACTCTTTGTAAAAAATCAAAATAAAAAAATCAATTATTAGAAGTACCCATAATTTTGTGCCGTGATATACGGTGATACATAACATAGTAGAGGACAGTGATGCTAATGTTATAAAAAAACTTTTTGTAAATTTTTTCTTTGCAAAATAGAAAATTAACCCAACAAGAGCAGCCACTGCAATAATTATCAACATAAAAACAGCGATCGTATTCCAATGATAATCAATAGTCCCCTCAAACACTCCATAACCAACAAGAGCGATAAAAGTCAAAACAAGTAATGTAATGCTTATAATGATTAACTTTTTCATTGTTTTTTATTTAAAATTTGTTGTTTATTGCGTGTATGAAAATACTTTTGCTATTCTTTAATTTCTTTAATAGCAAAAGTGTTAATTATTTCGGCTCCAAACTAATCAACGGAACTAACATTTCTTCCATCGAAATACCTCCGTGCTGGAAAGTATCCATGAAGTAGGACACATAATAATTGTAATTGTTTGGATAAGCAAAAAAACCTTCGTCTAAAGCAAAAATGTATTTGGTACTGATATTGGGTGCCGGCAAGCCCATTTTGAGAGGATTGGATATTTCATAAACTTCTTTGGGATTGTAACTCAAACTTTTACCCAGTTTATACCGCAAATTGGTATTGGTGTTTTTATCGCCCACTACCTTGATGGGTTCGGTAACCCGTATCGTTCCGTGGTCGGCAGTCAAAATCACTTTATACCCTTTTTCTGCAATTTGACGAAACAGCTCCAATGCCACCGAATGTTTGAACCACGAACGGGTCAGTGAACGGTAAGCCGCTTCGGTCGAAGCCAATTCCCGCACCATTTTCGACTCTGTACGGGCATGCGACAACATATCTACGAAATTCAATACAACGACATTCAGTTGGTAATTTTCCAATTGATTGAAATTCTGCAGCAATTTTTCTCCGTAACTCGATTCGTTGATTTTATGATAGGAAAAAGTATATTTTTTTCGGAAACGTTCGATTTGCGTTTTGATAAGCGGTGCTTCGTTGAGGTTTTTCCCTTCTTCCGATTCTTCATCGACCCAAAGTTCGGGAAACATTTTTTCGATTTGGGCAGGCATCAGACCGGAGAAAATGGCGTTACGTGCATATTGCGTGGAGGTGGGAAGAATGGAATAATACAAGTCTTCCTGAAAAGTGAAAAATTCGGCTAATATGTTCTGAACTTCCCTCCATTGATCTAAGCGGAAATTATCAATCAGGACGAAGAAAATTTTCTCACCCTCATCTAATCGTGGAAACACCCGTGTTTTGAAAATATCGGGGCTCATCAACGGGCGACCGGGCGTGTCGGGAACAGTAATCCAATTTTCGTAACTCTTTTTGATAAATTTTCCGAAAACCCGATTGGCTTCCACTTTCTGCGTACGCAACAAATCGGCCATTCCGGTTTGGGATTCCTCTAACTCCAATTCCCAATGGGTCAATTTTTTGTAAACCTCTTTCCAATCGTCTGCCGAGAACGAACCGCCTATTTGCATCCCTATTTTCATAAATTCCTGTTGGTAACTTGTAGTCGTGGTTTCGGTAATAATTTGGTTTTTATGCAGGTTTTTCTTGATGGAAAGCAAAATTTGATTCGGATTAACCGGTTTGATGAGATAATCGGCAATCTTGCTTCCAATAGCCTGATTCATAATCCCTTCGTCTTCGCTCTTGGTAATCATTATTACCGGGACGGTGGGTTCGGTCTCTTTGATGACCGCTAAAGTTTCCAATCCGCTTAGTCCGGGCATATTTTCGTCCAAAAAAATCAGGTCGAAAGATTCTTTACTCACTGCATCAATCGCATCCTGACCACTGTAAACAGCTACCATCTCGTATCCTTTTTCTTCTAAAAAAAGAATATGCGGTTTTAGAAGATCAATTTCGTCGTCAGCCCAAAGGATTTTGTCTTTTCGCATATAATTTTCAATTACACTCACATTGTACCGCCACTAAATTTCTATCCCCAAAAGCATTATCTACTCGAGCCACATTTACCCAAAATTTATTGTCCTGTATCCAAGAGGCAGGAAATGCGGCTTGGGTACGCGAATAAGGATGATTCCACTCATCACTGCAAACCTTGTATTGTGGATGAGGTGCATTCTTCAACACATTGTTTGTTGCGTCGGCTTTACCTTGAGCCACCTCTTCAATTTCACCCCGAATAGCAATCATCGCTTCGATAAAACGGTCTAACTCGGCTTTGCTTTCGCTTTCGGTCGGTTCAATCATTAACGTTCCGTGAACGGGAAATGACAGGGTAGGGGCGTGGAAGCCAAAGTCGATCAGTCGCTTGGCAATATCGGTTTCGTCGATACCCGAACAGGTTTTGAGGGTGCGACATTCGAGGATTAATTCATGTCCGACTCGCGACTCATTGCCTTTATAAACAATTCCGTAAGCCGATTCTAACCCGGAAACCAAATAATTGGCATTGAGAATAGCGATTTTTGTTGCCAAAGTTAAACCGGCAGCACCCATCATACGGATATAACCGTAGGTAATGGGCAGGATTCCTGCACTTCCGAAAGGGGAAGCGGCTACCGTGTTCAAGTCGGAACCGTCTTTTCCCGGATGTGCAGGCAAAAAAGGAATCAAATGCTCGGCTACACAAATCGGCCCTGCGCCGGGGCCGCCGCCGCCGTGAGGACTGGCAAATGTTTTGTGCAAATTCAAATGGCAAACATCCACCCCGATAAATCCGGGATTCGTCAGTCCAACCTGTGCATTCATATTGGCGCCATCCATATATACTTGTCCACCGCCCTCGTGGATAATTTGGCACATATCCACAATATTCGTTTCAAAAATGCCGTGAGTAGAAGGATAGGTAATCATCAACGCTGCCAAGTTTTCCTTATGGGCTTCGGCTTTTGCCTGTAAATCAGCAATATCGGTGTTGCCATCCGTATCGCATTGTACGGTAACGGTTTCAAAACCGGCTTGAATAGCCGAAGCGGGATTAGTACCGTGCGCCGAAGCGGGAATCAACACAACATTTCGATGTTCCTGCCCGATGGATTGTTGATATGCCCGAATAACCATCAAACCGGCATATTCGCCGGCAGCTCCCGAATTGGGTTGAAAATTGACGCCGGGTAGGCCGGTAATTGTTCCCAAATAAGAACCCAAATTTTCGATCAATTCTTTGTAGCCTTCCGTTTGGTCGGCCGGTGCGTAAGGGTGAATGTTGGTAAAACGCGGATCGTTCAACGGCAACATTTCCGCAGCGGCATTTAATTTCATCGTACAAGATCCCAGCGGAATCATGGATTGGGTCAGGGAAATATCACGCAGTTCCAATTTTTTTATGTAGCGCATCAATTCCGTTTCGGTGTGATAGGAATTGAAAACAGGATGAGTCAGGTAGGGAGATGTGCGTTGGAAAATGCCTAACGTCATTGCGAGCGGAGCGAAGCAATCTATTTCGGTGTTGGATTGCTTCACGACTTCGTCGTTCGCAATGACGGTATTCGAGAGTAATGCTTCTGAAAAAACATACAGCAACACACCGATATCCTCTGCCAAAGTGGTTTCATCCAAACTGATACCGATTTCGCCGCTTTCGAAATAACGCAGATTTACTCTGCATTCCAAGGCTGTTTCTCGCAGGGTTTCCAACGATGCGCCGGGTGCTAAACGAATTTTTAAGGTATCGAAGAAATATTTGTTTTCCTGTATATACCCCATTTTTGTTAATTTTTTCGACAGGGATACGGCGTAAGAGTGGATGTGTTCGGCTATGTTTCTCAAGCCTTCGTATCCGTGATAAACGGCATAAAATGAAGACATTGTAGCCAGCAAAGCCTGTGCCGTACAAATATTGCTCGTCGCTTTTTCCCGTTTGATGTGTTGTTCGCGGGTTTGCAAAGCCAAGCGCAATGCCCGTTTGCCGTAAGCATCTTTGGAAATGCCGATTATGCGTCCCGGAAGATTGCGTTTGTATTCGTCTTTTGCAGCGAAATAAGCGGCTGATGGTCCTCCGTAGTACATCGGAATGCCAAAACGTTGCGAACTGCCGAAAACCACATCAGCACCCCATTCGCCCGGAGGCGTCAAGATGCACAAACTCAACAAGTCGGCAGCTACTGCTATTTTAATATCACGGGTTTTTGCCTGTTCAACAAACGTTCGGTAATCCTCTATCGAACCGTCGGAATTGGGGTATTGAACAATGGCAGCGAAAACCTGGGGTTCTGAATGACAAATTTGTTCAAACTGTTTGTAATCGCCGGTTATGATGCGGATGCCTTGCGGTTCAGTGCGTGTATTCAATACGGCGAGAGTGGATGCAAACACCTTTTCGTCCACAAACAAAACGTTGGCATCCATTTTTACCTGATCGCGACTGCGTGTTTGAAACAGCATATTGGCGGCTTCGGCGGCGGCGGTGGCTTCGTCCAGCAACGAACAGTTGGCTATCGGTAATGCCGTCAGATCACTAATCATCGTTTGAAAATTCAACAGGGCTTCCAAACGTCCTTGCGAAATTTCGGCTTGATAGGGCGTGTAGGAGGTGTACCAGCACGGGTTCTCAAATACATTCCGAAGGATGACTGCCGGAGTGCAGGTATCGTACCATCCCATACCTATATAGGAGGTAAATATTTCGTTTTTAGAGGCAATTTCGGCAATGTGCTCCAAATATTCCCGTTCGGTCATTGCTTCGGGCAATTCCAATTCCTGTTTCAATCGGATATTTGCGGGAAGGGTTTCATCAATCAATTGTTCCAAACTTGAAACTCCAATCGCAGTTAGCATTTGCTGTATTTCACTTTCGTTCACCCCGATGTGACGGGAAGGAAAATTGCTGGTATTGTTCATATATACGGATTATGACGTTTTTCTTCTTCAACGGTTGAAGCCGGTCCGTGTCCGGGATACACTTCCGTATTGTCGGGCAGTGTCAATATTTTGGTGCGGATAGCGTTGATCAATATACCTTCGTTCCCACCCCACAAATCGGTGCGACCAATATCGTGACGGAACAAAACATCGCCGGTAAATACACAATTATTCTGCTTGCAATAAAAAGAAATACTTCCGGGCGAATGCCCAGGTGTGAGCAGAGCCTTCAAAGTGGTATTGCCGAAATGAATTTCATCGCCATCGTTGAGAAAATGGTCGGCAGCTACCGGATCATAGTTTATCGGAAATCCGAAAATAACCGTTTGTTTCCGTAGCCCCGGCATTGTTTCTTCCGATTTGTGATATTCCGGTTTCAATCCGTAAGTTTCGTAGATAAACTGGTTACCCAACAAGTGGTCGAAATGCAGATGAGTGTTAAGCAAATGCTTCGGTTTCAATCCGTGAAAGTCGATATGCTCTTCGACTTGTTCCTGTTCTGCTTTTGTATAAGCGCCACAATCAATTATTACCGCCTCGTTCGTTTCATCATAAAGCAAATAGGTGTTTACGGATACCGGATTAAACTCAAATAATTTGATTTGCATGTTTGTTTTTTTATTAAATCATCGACAAAGTTAGTGTTTTTCCGGTAAAAAATGGATAAAAAGGAATTGTAAATTTTATGATTGGTGTTGTTAATCTAAGGCTTCGAAGCAATCCGGAAAGAGTGAAACAAAAGAAAAAAAAGTGAGAAACCGGATTGCTTCCTGCCTTGGTTAAGAAGTTGGTGTCTCTATAAAAAAGTACTACAAAAACTATGCCAATTGTAATTATCGACAATTATTATTTAAAATACGCAAATTAATTTTTACCTTTGTATCCTCGTTAGGACGTTATGCAACATAAATGAAAGATATGAGACTTTTTTTTACATTTGGAAGATTTTTTATTTTGTTTTCCTTGTTGATGATTTTTTATTCTGCTCCTTTATTATCTCAGCAAGGCACATATCCGCCCAATCGCTATTTTTTGCCTCCGATTTTCGACGGACAATTTCCAAACGACACGATTATGAAAATTTCGCTGCCGAAGAATCCATATACCCTTCCACAGAAATCGCTCGTTCCGGAGTTGAATCTTCCCTTTTCACTTCTTACCTCCGAACAAAAATTTGTCGAACAAATGCGAAAAGAGGCTTACCGAAGTTTCTTACGCCATAACATTGCATCAATCAAATATGTCTCGAATGATTTTTCAGGTAAAGTAGAAAAATTGGAGCAAATTCGTCCCCCTATTGCTCCAAATCTCTTTGCAGTGGAGTCCGGATACAAAACAGATAATATCAGCCCCGACAGGTATGTTCCCAAGCGCAAATATTGGATTGTCGGCTGGAACAGTTTGTTACAATTTTCACAAAATTATATTTCTAAAAACTGGTACAACGGAGGGGTAGGAAATCAAAATTTGCTAAACGTTCAAAAAATTACGTTTAACTACAAAAAAGACAAAGTGCAATTCAATAATTTGATTGATTGGAAGTTAAGTTTCAATACTAATGCCAACGACACTTTACGGTCGTTTCTTTTGGGAGAAGATTTAGTGCGCACTTACAGCGACTTCGGCCTGAAAGCATTCAAAGACAAGTTTTTTTATTCGTCGAACCTCGAAATCAGAACGAAATTATTTCGGGGTTACAGAGAAAACAGTTCGGTTTATACCTCGGCTTTATTTTCTCCATTACAAATCAATATGGGTTTGTTGGGTATCAAATATCAGTTGAACAAAGTCTCGGAGAAGGATAAAAACAAAAAAACAAATTTAGCAGTCGATTTATCCCTTTTGTCGGCTCAATTTACCTGGGTAGCCGATTCGGAGGTCTTGAAGCAAAATCGTTACGGAATTCCGGACGACAAAAGTTTTTTACTGGATGTGGGTTCGACCTTGAATGCCAAAATTACAATTAACATGAGCAAACAGGTTGTTTTTAATTCACGAATCAAATATTTTACGAATTATAAGAAGGTTATTTGTGAAATGGAAAATGAATTAACCCTGTCGTTGAATCGTTATTTTTCGACCCGCCTGTATTTTTACGGACGATTCGATGATACGCCGTCTATCAAGCGAGACGATCGTTTGGGCTACTTCCAAATTAATGAATTGTTGAGCTTTGGATTTAATTACACCTGGTAGATAAATATCGAAACTACGATTGTACTACAAGGAGACGACTTTACGTTTCAACTTATTTGGCATATATCATTTCTCTCAACAAAGCCAACCCTGTACTTGCCTTTTCTCGGATAACTTTCACATTCGAAGGCACATTTACCTCAGCCGGATCGACCAAATAAATGGGAACGCCCGGCTTTGCGTAATGAATCAACCCTGCTGCCGGATACACTTGCATTGAAGTGCCGACAATAATGATGATATCTGCTTTTGAAACAACTTCTGCCGCATCACTAATCAAAGGAACCGCTTCGCCGAACCAGACGATAAACGGGCGAAGTCGTGAGCCGTCGCCCGCTTTTTCGCCCAAACGAATGGGGCAAGTACCGATGTCATACACCTGAGTCTTGCTTTCGTTGCAGGCTTTCGTCAATTCTCCGTGCAAATGAATAATGTTGGTACTTCCGGCGCGTTCGTGCAAATCATCTACATTTTGCGTAACGACGGTTACCTGAAAGTCTTTTTCCAAACCGGCAATAATTTTGTGCCCTTCATTGGGTTCGACAGTATTCAACTGCGCTCGCCGATCGTTGTAGAATTGCTGTACCAAATCGGGATTGTCGTACCAACCTTCGATACTGGCCACTGTCATCACATCGTACTGTTCCCACAATCCGTTCGAATCGCGAAAGGTACTGATACCACTTTCGGCACTCATTCCTGCACCGGTTAAAACCACTATTCGTTTCATATCAGGTATATTCCCAGGCGATGGCGCTGGTGCCCAAGATGGCAGCTTCGGCGCTATCGTTCAGTTGGGAGATAAGAATTTTTGTTTTTCCCTTATACATCTTCAATATTTGCTTTTCCATTTCTTCACGAATGGGTTTCAGCAAAAATTCCCCTGCATGGGCCAAGCCGCCAAACAGGATAATGGCTTCCGGATAGGAAAATGCGATAAAATCGCAAAAGGCATCGCCCAACATTTTTCCGGTAAAATCGAAAATTTCGTTCGCCAACCCATCTCCTTGCTTTGCCGCGTCGTACACATCTTTCGCTGCAATGGGCCGGTCAACAATATTCCGTAAAACGGTTTTCCGTTCAGGGAATAATTCTAAAAGTTCGCGGGCAGTACGAGCCACTCCGGTTGCCGAGCAATAGGCTTCCAAGCATCCGGTGCGACCACATCCGCAAGACCGTCCGTTCTGACGAACCATGCGAACGTGCCCCAATTCGCCGGCTAATCCGTCTTCCTCAAATCCTACGACTAATCGACCTCCAATCACAATACCGCTACCCAAACCCGTTCCAAGAGTAATCATTATAAAATCTTTCATTCCTTTGGCTGCTCCGTAATACATTTCGCCCAAAGCGGCAGCATTGGCATCGTTCGCCAATTTACAAGCTAATCCGGTTTCGGCAGTAAGTAAATCAGCCATAGGAACAACTACGGTTTTAGCCCAAGGGATATTGGCAGCATGTGCAATTTCACCTGTTTTCATATTCCCGTCAGGAGCGCCCATGCCGATTCCTTTGACTTTACCTTTTAAATTGTTTTGTTCAATTAAGTCGTTGATAGCCTTCCCTAATCTTTTAGCGTATTCACTGCCCGTAGCATCTCCTTCGGTAGGTATTTGAGCCTGGTACAAAATAGTTCCACGTGCATCAACAATCCCGATGGCGGTATTGGTCCCGCCCATATCCACTCCGATTACATATTGTTTCTCCATATATTTCATTTTACAGATTAATAATTTCACAAATTTATTCAATTTTTTTATATAACTTTGCAAAAACATATTAAAATTTTCGTTCACGATGAGACTAATTATTCAGGAAGATTATTCCGCACTTTCGAAATGGGCAGCGCATTATGTAGTTTCCAAAATCAATCAAGCAAATCCCTCCGCCTCACGGCCTTTTGTTTTAGGGTTGCCTACCGGTTCTTCGCCTTTGGGAATGTATCGTCATTTAATCGAATTACATAAAGCCGGTAAGGTTTCTTTTGCTAATGTAGTTACATTTAATATGGACGAATACGTCGGCTTGCCGGAAGAGCATCCGGAAAGTTATCATTCTTTTATGTGGAAGAATTTTTTCGGTCATATTGATATCCAACCTGAAAATGTACATATCCTCAACGGCAATGCACCCGATTTACAGGCCGAATGTGCACAATACGAAGCAGCGATTACGGCAGCAGGCGGCATCGACCTGTTTATTGGCGGCATTGGCGCCGATGGTCACATCGCTTTTAACGAACCTGGCTCGTCACTTTCTTCAAGGACACGTATAAAAACGTTGACCACCGATACGATTATCATTAATTCCCGATTTTTCAACAACGATATTAACAAAGTTCCCAAAACGGCTTTGACGGTGGGAGTAGGAACCATTACAGATGCCCGCGAAGTGCTGATTATCGTGAATGGACATAATAAAGCGCAAGCGTTAGCACAAGGGGTAGAAGGTGCGATCAGTCAGAAATGGACAATCACGGCTTTGCAGCAACATCCGAAAGCCCTGATTGTTTGCGATGAGGCGGCTTGCGAAGGATTGACTGTTGGAACCTACCGGTATTTCAAAGATATCGAAAAAGGAAATTTGGATTATACCCAATTGTAAAATAACGCATGAAACCTTTTGCGAAAATTTTATTAGCCGTTTATTATTTATTAGTTAACATCCTTTTTGTTTATAAATACGGACTGCGACAAAATATTATTCCTGTCGGCGCGGTTATTGCCGCCTATTTGCCGTGTGTGTGTGCGGTTTTGTTTTTCAATTTCAGAAAAATGAAACATTTAAAGGCAATTTATCTCACATTGATTGCTCTGATAACACCGTTGCTTATTTTCGTTGTATGCCACGTAGATAAATATGCGCTTGTCGTGGACAGATGGTCGGCAATGGAAGTGGGAGTAAGGGCATGGCTGGGCGGCGAATATCCTTATACTGCTGTTGACCATTTAAACGGACGAACATCAAATTTCCCCGGTTTGTTATTGATAGGATTACCCTTTTATTTGTTGGGAAATGTCGGCTTTTTACAGGTGTTTTCATTTGCGGCACTTGCTTTCTGTTTGTATAAATGTTTGAAAATCGATAAGGCGTTGAAATTTATTGTACTACTGTTGCTTTCGCCTGCATTTTGGTGGGAAATAACCGTTTTGAGCGATTTGATGAGTAATTTTACACTTGTATTGGTTTTTATTCTTTTGATAGACAAATATTTATCGGAAAACAAGTTCAAATATCCGATAGCATTGGGCATTGTGTTAGCCGTTTTGATATTAACGCGAGGAATTGTGTTTATTCCGATTGCGCTTTATTTTGCAAAAGATTTTTATCGTTTACCGTGGACAGGCAAATGGAAAACAGGAATTACTTTTACGGCAGTTGCCTTATTGTTAACCGTCTCTGTATTATGGAATTGTCCTGATTGGGAAACATTGAAACACTACAATCCGTTTTTGTTGCAGACGTCTCAAATACCATCTTTCGTCTATGTGATGGTCATACTTTTACCGCTGCTGCTCACGTTCAGGATAAAAAATGTCCGCTTCAATTTGAGTTGTTATACGGTCGTTTTGGTTGCAATACCGGTTTTATACGTACTTGTTTCTAAAATAATTGCATTCGGATTTCAAAATACTGTTGTCGGCAGCGTGATGGATATTTCTTATTTATCCATGCTTTTCCCATTTTTGCTGATACCGTTGAGTAATTGTTGGTCTGTGACAGACGCTACCGCTTCTGTCGGATTCTCCGAGGAGCCGGTATATCTTCCTCTTTGATAACTGTTTTGTTAAAAATATCCTCTCGATTTCGAGGTCGAAGGTAATTGTAATTAATAAAGTCTTTCAAGAATTTTTGTTCCGAATCCAAGTCTGGAATCGGAAGCATTTCGACCACAGGTGATGACCATATTTTGATTTCCACCGGTTTGCGGTCTTCGACAAAAATCGTGAGATACGGACTTTCTGTTTTGTTGCGGCCTATAAATTCCATTCCTTCCTCTTCGATCGGATAATAAATCGACTCTGTATTTCCCTCTACATCAATTCTGTACAATTCGCCATTGAGGAAAAAAGCTGTCAAATTTCTTCCTTTCATCTGATCGAAATAGCTTGTATCTCTTTCCGCTATGGCAAAAGCGCGACCAATGACATTGACACGTTCGACTGTGCTGTCGTTAAACAATACACTGATGGTGTCGCCGGTAAGTTGGTAGCCTGTATTCCAAAGAATGGGAGTTTTATACATATAAAGCGTCGAATCGGCAGTATTAAACTGTAAAGAATCGGCTACGCCTTGCAAATCTGTCCGGTAAATACGGACGCCGTAAAACGCTTTTAATTCCCGCTCTTCTCCAACGGTCCACATCTGGAGCGTATCGGCGTGGAGAAAAAGCGAATCGGTTTGCGAATATTCGATACACTGCGCCGAATCGGTAGCAAATGCAAATTGCCGCACATCGTCGTAATATCCGTAATTACCCGTTAAAATTATTTTTCTTACCGTATCGTTCAACACCATGTTGCTAAACGCTTCTCCAAAACCGGTTCTGTGATTATAGAACAAAGTATCGGCAGTCATCGTCTTGGTTTTGTCTTTGGAAGTTACAATTGAGCGATCGTACAAAGTGGCTTCGTCTGTTTCGGTATTATACCACCCATTTGAAGAATGAATAATGGTGCTATCGGATTCGATAACGGTAGGGGCTACAATCATTGCTATATTGTTAGCAGTATTGTATTCGAGTGTATCCGAACGAAGGACAAACTGTTGACCTGTTAAAACAACCTCGTCTTTGAACATCGCTATCTTAGTAGCGGGTGAATATTGTCCGTAAATCGAAGTCAGTTCATTGATCGAATCCACCAACATACCCCCATCGAAAAAATACCCCAAATTACGGTTGCGGTCGTAATCAAGATTATCGGTAAAAAGAGTGTTACTGTTGTTTTCCATCCTGACATCTTCCCGCATTTTAGCTAAATTTCGATTTCCGTCGTAAATCAGGAAGTTACCATAAATAAACAGAGTATCTCCCTGTTCGATACGGACACTGCCGAAGGCCTCCAACGAATTGTCTTTTTCAAAAAAATAGGCGCTGTCGCAGTACAAATAAGCATCTTGGTGTCGAAAACGAACATTGCCCCGCATGATATGAATATCGGGATTATTATCTTTTTCAAACATGGTGGAATCGGCATGCTCCATTATTACCCGATTTTTTCTTCCCTGTTGAGGAGGAGACGATGTCTGCTGCATCCCTAAAAAGATAACAGAAAAGATAAAGAGCAGACAAAAAAGCGCTGTTTTCGGAATTTTATTCAATGATCCAACCCTTTGCTTGAAAATCACAATTTTTCCAATTATCGTTGATGCGGATGTAGGTATCCTGTTGTTTTTTTTGCAGCCATTTACTTAGAATCTCTTCGCGTTTTACGTTTTCCACAATGGATTTCAATGCTTGATAGTCTTCCGAAAGGCTGGCTTTGTGCCCTTCTATACGCGATTTGAGCCTGACAATCGCCACCACTTCCTTCTGTCTGGAATTGATTAGAGTAAAAGGCTCGGATATATCACCTACTTGCATCCTGTAAATTACTTTTCCTATTTCGGCCGGAAGTTCCTCCATTTCAAAACGAGAAGTTCCCGTGCGTTCGGTTAGATCTTTCAGGGTTATTTCCGGAAGATTGACCATAAGCCCTTTGTTGTTTCGGGTGTTTTTGTCATGCGAAATATAGGTCGCGACATCTTCAAATGTGCGTTTCCCGTTTATGATACTTGTCCGGATCGAATCTAAATGCTGGACCGCTTCCGCAATTTCTCCTTTGGTAACCCGAGGCCTTAACAGGATATGTCGCACATTGATTCGATCGCCCCGCTTTTCAATCAATTGGATGATGTGATAGCCGTATTCGGTTTCCACGATACGGGAAACCCGTTTGGGATCGTTTAACTCGAAAGCGACTGCTGCAAATTCGGGAAGCAAAAACCCTTTTCCCACAAAACCCAACTCACCGCCCCGTCGTGCCGACTCTTTATCTTCCGAATACAAACGGGCTAAGGTCGAAAACTCCCGTTGTCCCGAAGTAACCTGTTCGGTAAAATCCCGCAAGCGTTGCTTGATGCCGTCAATTTCTCCCAAGTTGATTTTGGGTTCGAGAGTAACAATTTCTACTTCTACGGTGGTTGGAATAAAAGGCAAACTGTCTTGCGGAATGCGGTTATAATAAGCACGGACATCGGCGGGAGCTGCTTTCACTTTTCCCACCAATTTTTGTTGCACCTGCCTGACAATCTGTCCCTCTTTTATCATTTGCCGCCACTCTTCCCGAATAGCATTCAAGGGTTTCCCGAAGTATTCTTCCAGTTTTTCCCGAGAGCCTATTTCGTTGATGGCATAATTAATTCGTCTGTCCGCCTCACTATACACCTGCGAATCAGCCACTTCGATACTGTCTAATTTTGCCTGATGTAAATACAACTTTTGAATAGCCATTCGTTCGGGAAGTTCACAATAGGGGTCGCCATCAATGCGTTGTTTTTCTGCCTGCATTTGCAAACGCATATTTTCCACATCGGAACGGAGAATGGCTTCGTCGCCCACTATCCATATAACCTCATCTATCACATTGCTTTGAGCGTATGTAAATTCTGAAAATGCAATCAGACATACTAATAAGGGAAATAACTTATTCATGCGTAAATATTTTTATTTTTTATGGTCGTATGGAACCCGCTGTTATCTTCATCTTCTTTGAAGAACTTTAATTCATGCGGGTTTCATTGTAAAATGTAATTTGCCCGCTATTGAGCGCTTTATTATATAAATCTTCTTCTGTTTTCCGTAAAAACTCTATCTTTTTTTGATTGATTAAAAGTTCCCTTACCGTTGGCTTAGCGTATTGAAACGGGGCATTATCACCCGACAATAAACTTTCGCTAACTTTTAGAAAATAATAATACTTATCATCAGTTTGTTCATAAAGGGTATTTTTTTGAGGTATTTCCGGAGGATTCGGATAAGTATTCTTCAATTCGTTAAAATCCATCCAATGATCTTCAAAATAGTCGAAACTTGCGGCATTTTTTATGCTGTATTTTTCCAAATTGTCAATGCCGGCATCCGAAATATTTTTACACCATGTTCTCACCTTATCAATGTCGGGCGCATCAATAGGGATTCGCAGGAAAAGCCCTTTAATCAACGGTTTATCTAATTTGAATATCTCTTTATTTTCTTCGTAATACTTCAACAATTCCCGTTCACTGATGTCTTGAACCAATTTTTCGTTTATCAACTGTTCCTGATATTGATAGATAATCAACGACCGGCGATAATTTTCAACCAATTGATTGATGGCGTTTTTATCGATGTTTTTTTGAGCGATATCGTACAGCAAACAATCGTTGATCCATGTTCGGATAAAATACTCGGCAGCCAATGTACTGTCTTCCGGTGTGAAAAACGACGGAAGACTCTCGTCCAATTCCGCTCGTGTCAGGATATGCTTATTTACTTGAACCAGCGCATCAATTTTAGGATTGGATTGAGGTGTGCAGGCAAACAGACATATTCCTGTTAAACCCGACCAAAGAAAACTTATGCCCTTATTCAATTTCTTCTGCAATAACATCCCTATATATTTCTACCGGATATTTCTCATTCAGGTATTTTATCCATTCCTGTTCCAAATAATCCTGATAATCGGTGATAACCAATCCTTTCACATCCGTATATTCTTCCGGCATGTTCGGAAGCATTTTTCCTACAAGAATAAAATCGGAATAAGATGATGGCAATGTTGCCTTATCGCCGCCAAACATTCCTTCATCTACGAAAGCGTTTTGTCCTTTAACAAACAATCCTTTTTCTGCCCGAATCTGTGACGACTCGGCAGTATTGTATTTTTTTGATAAATATTCGATGGCTTGGTCAGGTTGCATTTTCCGGATTTCTTTTTGCATATTTTTCTTTGCTTTGGTATTTTTCAGCAATACCACATATCCTTTCCAATGCGGTTCCGACCATTCGTATTTGGATTTATGAGTATCGAAAAACTGACTCAAACCTTCCGTATCGACCGATGCTTTTTCCCATACTTCTCGATTGCTGACTTCAAAAAGCAAAATTCCGTCTCTATATTCCTGCATAAGATTTTTAAATTCGGGATATTTTTCTTCCAATTGACGATTTTCGGCATCCGCCAATTTTGCATATACAAAATCGCCGTATTTTTCTGAAAGAAATTCTGTGGATAAGTTGAGATACGATCTTGGATTTGTTTGCATATACGTCATAAAATCGGCTATTGAAACCGGTTGTCCATCGATTGTAAACAAAGTTTCCTGATTATCGGCAAATGTTGTAACGAAGAGTTCATCATAAGGGTGCGCACGATGAGCCATATTTACCAACAACTGAAAAACCTTTGCATTCGGAGTATATTGATGAGCTTTTTTCCATCGATCAATGCCCGGTTGATGAAGTTGACAAAAATAACCGGTTTGTTCTATTTTATTTTCCAATTGTCCGCGCAAATCGTCGAACGAAAGGTCCTCATGCCCTTTTTTATCGTGAATTTTCAAAATATAATACCCTATGGACGTGCGCGCCGGCTGCGATACTTTTCCTGCCGGCGTATTGTATAGAGGGAACTCCAGCGCAGGGATAAGATTCATAGGAGAAAACCAGCCTACATAACCCGGGCGATCGCTTTGCTTGGCTCGTTCATCATCGGAATATTCCATGACTAAATTTTCAAAGTCATCTCCCTTATTGGCTTTTTTCCATATTTCCATTGCTTTTTTGTAAAGGTCCAAAGTATCGCTCGGAATAATCCCGCGATCCATCGGGGGAAAAGCCACCAAGATGGCGCTTATTTCTGCCGATTCTTTTGCACGATCAAAAGCCTGACGAGCTAAACTTTCATTTTTCTCTGCCTCCAAATAAGGCTGTACCAATTGCGTACGATAATCGTTCAATTCTTTTTTAAAATCCTCCGTAGTGTCGATGCCCTGCGTTTCGGCTTCCGCTACTTTTAGTTTGAAATTTTTGAAAAGGACAATGTACTCGTCCAACGAACGCTTGTCGATAGCATCTTCGCTGTTGTTTTTGTTGTAAATGTATTCAAATTCCGATTTTTTAACGTCTTTACCGTTAATTTTCATTACCACCGGATCGTTAGCCTGTGCACACACTGCGCCGGCTGATAAAACCAAAACTAAAGAAATCAAACTTTTTTTCATCTGCGATATAATTTATTTTCGTTATTTATTTTCACTCATAATAAAACGGGATTATGGATTGATTATTGTATTTGCTTAACCTCTGCTGTAATTTGGTGCCTCCTGAGTAATAGACACATCGTGCGGATGACTTTCGACCATTCCGGCATTGGTAATGCGTGTAAATTGGGCTTGATGCAACTGCTCGATATTAGCGGCGCCGCAATAACCCATTCCGGCGCGTAATCCGCCTACCATCTGATAAATCACTTCGTATAACGAGCCTTTGTAAGGAACGCGGGCGGCAATGCCTTCGGGGACCAATTTCTTGATGTCGTCTTCCACATCTTGAAAATAACGATCTCTGGAACCTTTTTGCATGGCTTCGATCGAACCCATACCACGATAGGACTTGAATTTCCGTCCGTTGTAGAGAATCGTTTCTCCTGGCGATTCTTCCACTCCGGCGAGCAGCGAGCCCATCATAACCGACCATCCTCCCGCAGCCAACGCCTTGACAATATCGCCCGAATAGCGCAATCCGCCATCGGCGATAATGGGAATGCCGGTGCCTTTTACGGCCTTCGCTACATCGTAAATAGCTGTCAGCTGAGGAACGCCCACGCCGGCAATAACGCGCGTAGTGCAAATCGAACCCGGCCCGATACCTACTTTGATTCCGTCGGCTCCCGATGCAGCCAATATTTTGGCGGCGGCGGCAGTGGCAATATTGCCGATAACCATATCAACGGCAGGAAACCGTTTTTTGGCTTCTTTCAAAACTTCAATCACACCCTGCGAATGTCCATGGGCGGTATCAATAACAATTGCATCCACGCCGGCTTCGACTAAAGCGGTAATCCGGTCGTAAGTATCGTAAGTAACGCCTACTCCGGCAGCCACACGCAAACGCCCCTGTTCGTCTTTGCAGGCGCAAGGTTTATCTTTCGCTTTCGTAATATCTTTGTAAGTAAGTAAACCGATGAGTTTATTGTGTGCATCCACTACCGGCAGTTTTTCGATTTTATGTTTTTGCAGAATTTCGGCAGCCGCTTCGAGATTGGTCGATTGGTTGGTAACCACCAAATTCTCGGAAGTCATCACTTTGTCGATAGGCAGGTCTGGGTCTTTCTGAAAACGCAGATCGCGGTTGGTAACAATGCCCACCAAACGATGTTCGTCGTTCACTACGGGAATACCACCGATTTTGTACTCAGCCATCATAGCCAGGGCTTCGCCAACCGTTTTTCCCCGTTTGATTGTTACCGGATTAGAAATCATCCCGTTTTCGGCACGTTTAACCGAGCGCACCTGTTTTGCCTGTTCTTCGATGCTCATATTTTTATGGATCACACCTATTCCTCCTTCACGGGCGATGGCAATAGCCAATTTTGCTTCGGTAACTGTATCCATTGCTGCCGAAACGATAGGAATATTCAGCGGAATATTTCGCGAAAACATGGTTGTAATATCAACCTGACGGGGTAAAACGCTGGAGTAAGCGGGGACTAACAGGACATCGTCGAAAGTGAGTCCGTCCATAACGACTTTATCTGCAATAAATGACATAAGAAGGGGTGCTTTAGATTTTTATTGCGTGCAAATGTACACAATATTTTTATATTTTCTTTGTGTTTTTCGGAAAAAGTAGTATTTCTGCACTCGCTTTAAGAAAAAATAACAGGTCCCATAGCTCGGTTGGTCAGAGCAACAGAAGGGAATGTTTCCCCTATAAATTTTGAAAGAGATTTTTATGTGTTTGTGTATAATTGGGGGATTTTATGCTAACTTTGCGCATACTTTATGAGTTGTTCGACACCCTGTGGAAGCGGTAGCACGAAATTTAGAGTGAGTAAGGAGAGAGTGTTGACAAAAAAAATGCTAATTTCGCAGGTCGAAATAATTAAAAGAAAATGAGCAATATAAACAGCATTACAACAACAGAATTTCAGCAAGTACAAGGAATTATCTCTTTGCACCGCTCAAAAGCATTGCAAACCGTGAATAACGAGAATTTGTTTACTGCGTGGGAAGTTGGCGCTTTTGTTTCGGCTCGGCTCGAAAATTCTGCTTGGGGAAGCAAAACCGTTAAGCAATTGTCGGAATATTTGAGAACGCAAGACCCGACTTTACGGGGGTACAGCAGCCGAAATATCTACAATATGGTTGCTTTTTACGAGGCATATTCTTCTATACAATTTGCTGAATATCAGGAAAGACTAAAACTGAATGAATTTGTGCAGCCAAAAACTGCACAAATTGAAAGTGCTGATGTTGAACAATTAATTATTCAGCCTGCGGCTGAAATAATTGTGCAACCAACGGCTGCACAATTTCCTAATTTTTTGAATTTGACAACATTAACCAATCACTTTGAAATCCTTAATGCCTGTAAAACGACAGAACAGCGAATATTTTATGTGCTGTATTCACATAAAGAGCGACTAAATAAAAGAGAATTACAGCGTTGCCTCAAAAACAACACTTTTGCTTCGTTAATGGGAGATAAACACAATCTTTCCAAAGGTTTGAAAAACATCTACCCACAAATTACGCCAATGCTAAAAGATACACTATTTGTTGATTTTCTGGGGCTTCCAACCAAACATTCGGAAAAACTTCTGCAAAACAGCATTTTAGATAATATGAAAGACTTTATCCTTGAACTCGGCAAAGATTTTCTGTTTTACGACAAGGAATATCCGTTACAAGTCGGTAATTCAACTTTTAAAATTGATTTGCTGTTTTTCCACAGAGGTTTGCAATGTTTGGTTGCTATCGAATTGAAAACAGATAAATTTAAACCCGAATATATGGGACAACTCGAATTTTATCTCGAAGCATTAGACCGCGATGTACATACAAAGTTGATGATATTGAAAGGACAGCGCAGTGGGATTGACAAGAAAAACGGAGAAGCCGAAAGCCGAAAGTGGAGGCAAAATTTAATTTTTTTATAATATGGATACATCAAGTATTTACACACAAAACACAAGTCAAGCGCAGAACTACCGATTTCAATTTTTTGGAAAGGGGTCGGAGTATTTCGCTATTATGATTGTAAACTGGCTGCTGACGCTGGTTACACTGGGATTGTACTATCCGTGGGCAAGAGCGAAACGTCTCAAATACATCTTTGGACAAACCGCTCTGAACGATGAACGTTTCCATTTTGCAGGAACAGGAAAGGAAATGTTTCGTGGATTTATTAAAGTACTCCTGTTCTACTTCGCAATAATGGCGGTTTATTTTCTACTTTTTTTCAAAGGTTGGATATTTGTTGCCGTTTTATTCCTATTCCTGGCGCTTTTTTCCATTATTCCATTTGCCGTTCACGGCTCTTTCCGTTATCGGATGTCGCGTACATCGTATCGCGGAATACGTTTCGGTTATCGTGGAGATAGAACAGAACTGTTTAAAAACTTCCTCAAATGGACACTGCTCACGCTGGTAACATTTGGGATTTACGGTTCGTGGATGAGTATGAACCTGCGTCGTTATACGCATCAAAACGTTCGCTACGGCAATGTAGCATTTTATAACGACTGCGATGGATTAGACTGGTTTTTACTTAACTTAAAAGGTTATTTGCTCACTTTGATTACGCTTGGAATTTACAGTTTTTGGTGGCAGCGTGATATTTTCAACTACTACATCAACAAGATGAGTTTGCAGAAAGATGAACAGAAAATACAGTGCCATTCCACAGCAACAGCAGGAGGTTTTTTTAGACTTATTGTCGTAAATCTGTTGATTGTCGTTTTTACGCTTGGTTTTGGAACAGCGTGGGCAGAAATGCGTACACAGCGTTTTATTTGGAATCACATTAAAATGGAAGGCGACATTAACCTTAACGAAATTCATCAAACAGAAGAGGAATACACAAATGCTTTCGGCGAAGGAGCATTGGATTTCTTTGATTTCGACTTGGCTTAAAATGTACAACATAGAAGCAAAATATTTTGACGGACAATCGTCTGTTTCACATCAAGTTGTAGTTTCTGCCGATGAAAAAATTGACGAACTCCGTTTGCAATATGCAGACGGAAGTTCGTCGATTTGGTATGCCGATGATTTGAATTTTGAACAATACGGTAATTGTTTGGAAATACGCAGCAAGCAATTTTTAGGTGCACTTTTGCAAATTGAAGACGACCCATTTTCAAAGCAGTTTTTGGAAACAATGAAAAGGAAAAATAAGATTGATGTGCATCATCGGATTATGAACATCGGTTTTCCAAAAATTGTCGGAATTGCCGTTACGTTACTTGCATTGATAGTTGCTGCCTATTTTTGGCTTTTGCCACCAATAGCAGAAAAGTCCGCAATACTTTTGCCCGAATCTTTCGACATCGCATTGGGAAACACTTTTATGCGTACCTTTCTTGATGAGAATAAAATTGATTCCGCAAAAACAAAAATATTAGAGCAGTTTGCCGCAAAAATAAACTTTGAAAATACAGGACCACTGCACTTTGTCGTAGTAGAATCTGATGAGATAAACGCTTTTGCACTACCCAACGGACATGTTGTCGTATACAGCGGAATATTGAACAAATTGCAAAATCTGAACGAATTGACAGCTTTGTGCGCACACGAATCTGTGCACGTTAACAATCGTCATTCTATCAAGATGCTGTGCCGTAACCTTGCAGGATATTTTCTTGTTTCACTCATTTTCAGTGATGTAAACGGAATTATGGCAGTTGTAGCCGACAATGCACAACAACTTCATTCACTTTCGTATTCCCGAAAATTTGAACAAGAAGCCGATGAGCAGGGCTTGAAAATCATGATGAACAATCACATTGACCCCAACGGAATGGTCGAATTATTTGCTTTGATTGAAAAAGAGGGAAAAATCGCTATTCCGAAAATCATTAGTACGCATCCGCTCACAAAAGAGCGAAAGGAAAATATGCAGAAAATCATCGCAAAATCAGAATATAATGTTGTGCCGAACAATGAATTAGATGAAATATTTAAGCAATTGAAGCAATGAAAGATGTTAGAAAACCTGCCTACAAAATTTTTGAAGAAAATTTTTGTTTGTTTCCAAAAATCACTATCTTTGTAGAATAATAGAAATGAAATGAATTATTTGAATTTTAGAAATAGGTTTATTGAATTTGGTGCGTTTTCAACGTATCAAGTTGATGCTGTTTTCCAAAATTTTTCGCCCAAT
>Ga0209628_10000649_pt1 | contig 21477 bp, 18 predicted proteins | sample TergutCu122P4_FD_187285 | JGI IMG/M metagenome (GOLD analysis project Ga0209628, IMG submission 187285) | Cubitermes ugandensis P4 segment gut microbial communities from Kakamega Forest, Kenya - Cu122 P4 (SPAdes) (version 2) | ecosystem: Host-associated > Arthropoda: Insects > Digestive system...
TATTGGTGCGTAATAAATGGCGAAACGAAGAGCATTTTCACAAAACAACAGCGTTTCTTTTTGATTCTATCGGCTCAATTATTTCTCCAAAGAAAATAACCAATACGCTGAAAACCAACAATAAACTTGCCCTTTCTCATAATACAGTTGAAAATTATATCAATGCTTTGGTAGAAGCATTTATGTTTTACGAAGTAAAACGTTTCGACTTACGCGGTAAAGGGCTTTTGATGACACAAGAGAAATATTATACCGTTGATTTGGGTTTAAAAAAATATTTTCTTGGCGACAAAATCAATCTTGATTTAGGGCATAATTTGGAAAATGTCGTTTATTTGGAGTTGTTGAGGCGAGGAAATCAGATAAATATCGGCAAAGCCGACAATACGGAAATCGATTTTGTCGTAAGAAAACCCAATGGCGAGCAAGAATATATACAAGTGGCTTGGACAACAAAAGAACAAAGCACTTTTGAGCGAGAAATGTTTCCTTTTGAGTTAATAAAAGACTTCAACCGACGAATTTTGCTTACTACTGATGTTGAGCCTATAACAACATACAAAGGAATACAGAAAATAAATGTTATTGATTGGTTGTTGGAAGAATAAAGAGAAACACGAAGAAAAAAACCTGCCCATAATAGGCATAGTCGTTGAACGACTCTAATTTTTGAAAGAAAATATTTTTTAAAAAATGTTCGTACTTTTACGGACACAAAAAATAGAGAGCAATGAGAATAGAAAAAATTATCGAAAACAAAAAACAGTTCCTCGACTTGTTGCTATTGGCAGACGAGCAGGAAAATATGATTGACAAGTATTTGCAGAACGGAGACTTGTTTGCTTTATATGACAATGATTTGAAAAGTGTTTGCGTTGTAGTGCCGATAGACAGCGAAACTTGCGAATTGAAAAACATAGCGACATACGAAAAATGTCAAGGCAAAGGCTATGGCAAAGCATTGATAAAATATATTTCTGATTTTTACAAAAACTACTACAAAACAATGCTTGTCGGAACAGGTGAAATTCCGTGGATTTTGTCGTTTTATGAAAATTGCGGATTTGAAAAGTCATATCGAGTAAAGAACTTTTTTACCGATAATTACAACCACCCAATGTTCGATGGAGAAATACAACTTGTTGATATGATTTATCTAAAAAAGTATTTATAATATGATCCTAAAAAATGTGGAAGCAGTTCCTGCAACTGATCCGAGTGGGTTAATAAAGTTACGTGATAGTATATATGCTGCCGATTTGTTTACTGTTGCTACATCTCACCTTAAACTTTTTTCGTGGATAAGTCTTAATAAGGCACCGAGTATTAGTGAAATATGTACTGAATTTCAAATTAAAGAGAGACCGGCAGATGTAATGCTTACTCTTTTAAAATCATATAACTTAATAACTGAGAAACTCGGCAGGTTTTATTTAACAGAACTTGCACAGGAACATTTAGTTGATTCTGCTCAATGGTGTTTAGAACCATATATCGCATCACAAAAAAACCGTTCTATTTGCTTAGATATGTTGAAGGTTTTACAAACAGGAGAACCCATTAGTTGGGGTGCAGAAAAGGATGAAAATGAGTGGGCAATTGCTATGGAAAAAGAGGAATTTGCCGAATCATTTACATCTGCGATGGACAGCAGGGGAGCATATCTGGCACCGGCTTTTGCAAGAAGTGTAGATTTTTCAGCGTATAACAGACTTTTAGATATAGGTGGTGCATCGGGGATTTATTCGGTAGCAGTAGTTCAAAAACATAAACATATAACAGCTTCTGTATTGGAAAAACCGCCAGTTGACAAAGCTACTAGATACTCGGTTAATAAAAGGGAAATGGCTGATAGGGTGAGTGTTATTGCCAGCGATATGTTTAAGGAAGATCTTCCGAAAGGATTTGATGTTCATCTTTATTCAAATGTTCTTCACGACTGGGATACTGATGATGTTAAAACACTGCTTAAAAAATCGTATGATAGTTTATTACCGGGAGGTATACTCTTGATACATGATGCCCATATTAATGCTGAAAAAACGGGACCTGTTGAAATAGCGGAATATTCGGTACTATTAATGAGTTCAACAAGAGGGAAATGCTATTCGGTGAAAGAAATGGAGGACATGCTAATTGGTGCAGGATTTTCGAATATTGAGGTTATACAAACGGTTGCAAAAAGAAGTGTAATTAAAGCGAAGAAAAACGGTGGATAAACCCGAAGATTTTGACATCTAAAGCTGCCAAAATTAAGCGAAAAACAAATCGCTCATAATTCCATCGGAAATAAAAATGCCTTTGCGCGTTAATCTTAAAAAATCATTCTCCAGCAAAACCGTTTGATTTTGAATGTGCCTTTGCGCTTGTTGTAAACAGTATATTTTTTTCTCTTTTCCGTGTAAGGATTCCAATTCTTTTAAATCCATGCCTTTCATGGTGCGCATGCGCGTTAAGATAAAATCGTTGTATGCTTCTTTTTCTCCTATAATTTCAATCTCCGAGGGCAAATTTCCTTGATTGATACTTTGAATATATTTGTCTAAATTCGGGACATTCCAATGACGAACTTTTCCGTTGAAAGAATGAGCAGCGGCTCCGATTCCCAAGTAATGAGTCCCATTCCAGTAAGAAGAATTATGTTTGGACTCAAAGCCCGGTTTGGCAAAATTAGAAATTTCGTAATGCTCAAAACCGTTGTTTTCCAATATGTCCATCATTTTGGAAAACATTTCCACACTTAAATCTTCATCTACCGGAACGATTTTTCTTTGATTCAACAATCCATGAAGTTTTGTCCCTTCTTCATAAATCAAATGGTAGGCAGAAATATGTTGTATATTTAAATTCAATGCCTGTTTTAAAGTATCTTCCCAAGTTGTCGTGGTTTGATTGGGCAGACCATACATTAAATCAATACTGATATTTGAAAATCCGTAATCCTGACAAATTTTAATTGCCTGAATTGCTTTTTGTGCATTATGACGACGGTTTAAAAATTGCAATTCTGCATCATTGAAACTTTGTATTCCTATACTGATTCTGTTGAAAGGCAAGTTTTTTAATGATTCCAGATATTCGGGAGTGATGTCGTCGGGATTGACTTCTATGGTAATTTCGTTAGGTTTCTCGCTGCGCTCGAAACAACGACTGTGCTCGCTGCCTTGCGTTCGGCGTAGTCTCTGACTACGTCGCGTTAAAAACAAAGCTCTGCTTTGTAGTTGCAAGTCTGGAGACTTGCTTTTAGCTATGACGTAGTCAGAGACTACGCCAAACAGTTTTTTAAAATCATCAGCCGAAAGCTGCGAAGGAGTGCCTCCTCCAAAATAAACAGTTTGAATTTCTTCTCCTTTCAAATAATCTTTCCGCAATTCCAATTCTTTACACAATGCCTCTATGTATTGCGTTTTTTTGCTCATTGATGTTGAAGAAAAAAAATCGCAATAAACGCAACGTGTTTTGCAAAAAGGGATATGTATATAAATACCGGCCATAAGACAATCAAAAAACCACACTGTGTGGAAAAATTCCACATAAATAAGATTTTTTTCCTCAAAAAATAATAAAAAAACAAAAAATAGTGAACAAAAAATCTTTGGCACAGGTTTTGTTTAGCTTATAGTGAGGAAAATGTGAGGTTGATATTGCAATGATATAATTAAGAGCACAATTAAACACACTAAAATATAACACACACGCGAAATTACTATTTGATATGTTTTTCTTTTGACTGGAAAAGTTACTTGCTCTTTTGCAAGTAACTTTGTCTTTTTATAGGGTTTCCTGTTTGATTACTTTTCGGCAATCGCTCTTCCGGCAGCCAATGCTTTGAGATTAGTCGCAACAATTTCGTCTCCTTTGCGGCCGAATATACTGCGAATTCCATCTTCCAACTTAGAATAATCGATTCCGATATAGGGAGAGGCCGCACCTAACATAACTATATTAGCAGAACGGGATGCTCCTAAATCTTTAGCGATTTGCTCTATATCTAACATTACTTTGTTTGGTAGAGCGTTGATAGCATCCATTATTTTATCCAATTCCGGATAGTTAGGTATATTAACGAACGGTTTAGAATTGGTTACCACCCAACCATCTTTTTTCAAGTAGGGTAAATAACGCAATGCCTCCATTGGTTCGAGTGAAATAATGATGTCGGCAGAGCCTTTGGCAATCAAATCGGAAGCAATAGGTTGGTCGCTGATGCGAAGATTGGATTGCACATCTCCTCCTCGCTGACTCATACCGTGCACTTCGGCTTGTTTCATAAATAATCCGTCTTTAAGCGCTGCTTTCCCAATAACGGCAGCTATGGAGAGGATTCCTTGTCCTCCTACCCCTGATAATATGATGTTTACTTTCATGTTATTTTACTTTTGCTTTTCTTGCGTATGTTTGAATACACTCTCTTCTTGGAATAATCACCGAAACTCCCTTATACTCAATTTCTTCACGAATCATGGTTTTCATTTCTTCGAAATTCTTTTTCAAAGGAATTATCACCCGTAAATGTTCCGGTTCAACTCCCATTCCAAGGCAAATTGATTCCAAGCGGCCGGTTGCCGAAGAATCTTGTCCGCCTGTCATTCCGGTAGTTTCGTTATCGGAAATAATGATAAGCACGTTGGCATTGTTGTTAACGCAATCCAACAATCCGGTCATTCCGGAGTGAGTAAATGTAGAATCACCTATAACGACAATCGAGGGGAATAAGCCGGCCTCTGCCGCTCCTCTTGCCATGGTGATAGACGCTCCCATATCGACACAAGTATCGATAGCGCGAAATGGAGGTAATGCACCTAACGTGTAACAACCTATATCGCTAAATACTTTGGCATTTTCGTATTCTTTTATCACCTCGTTGAGAGCCTCATATACATCACGGTGTCCGCAACCTTGGCATAATGCAGGTGGACGACCTGTAACAACTTCCGGAATCGTATAATATGTTTTTACTTCTTTCCCTAAAGCTTTGCTCACAATGTCGGGATTTAATTCTCCATCACGCGGAATAGAACCATCCAAGCGTCCGTGTACCTTTACGCCTATCCCTAAACAGCCTTTCAGTTGGTTTTCTACAAATGGGAAACCATCTTCTAAGACAAGAATTTCATCGCAAGCATCCACCAATTGTTGCAATTGTTTTTTAGGTACAGGATATTGGCTTATTTTCAAAACCGGATTCTCAAAACCGACAGGAAAACATTCTTGCAGGTAATTGAAAGCGATTCCGCAGGCAATGATTCCAAGTTTACCCCCCATCCCTAAAAGGGAGTTAGGGCTGCAAGATTGTGCATTATGCTGCGGCAAAGTCCCCTTTAGGGGAAACAACGTTCGGCGTGAGCCAATTAGGGGTAAAATTAATTGATTGTATTGAGATTCTTCCGAACATTTCAAAAATTCATCTTGCTTTTCAATAAGGACTTTAAATCTTTTACGAGCATTTACCGGAAGTAAAACAAAGCGTTGACGGCCATCTTCAGGAGTACTCAACTGATTTTGCAGCAATGGTTTGCGTGTGATAACTCCCGAACGGGAATGTGCCATACGGGTAGTAATACGCAACAAAACCGGATAACCCAAACGTTCCGACAACTCAAATCCATCATAAACCATATCGTATGCCTCTTGTTGATTCGATGGTTCGAATACCGGAATCATGGCAAAATCGCCATAAAACCGACTATCTTGCTCATTTTGAGACGAGTGCATAGATGGGTCATCGGCCGTAACAATAACCAATCCACCATTGATTCCCGTCATAGCGACATTCATAAACGCATCAGCAGCAACATTTAATCCGACGTGTTTCATGCACGAAATAGTTCTTTTTCCGGCATACGACATGCCCAAGGCAGTTTCCAAAGCTGTTTTTTCATTGCAACACCAAGTAGACCGTACACCGCTTTCTTTTGCCGCCGGAGATGCCTGTATATATTCCGTGATTTCCGTAGAAGGTGTTCCCGGATACGAATAAACACCGGAAATTCCCGCATCTATGGCCGCTTGGGCAATGGCTTCATCGCCCAAAAACAATTGTTTTTCCATTATTTTATTATTTTGATATCAATTTCTTCACATCCTTCCATGCAAGTATCTGAGCTTCTCCACGCTGAATACTATCGTTTCCTCCATAAACTAAATATGGCTGACTATTTTCATTTAACTTCTTATAAAAATTTAATCCTTTGAAAAAATCAGAATTGATTGTAGTTGAAGATTTTATCTCTATGCTTTTCACCAAATTACCTTCTTCGATCAAACAATCAACTTCATTACCGGTATTATCACGCCAATAATAAAGTGGCGGTATCTCCGCCCGATTATAATAATTCTTCATTAAATCAGCAATAATCATATTTTCAAACAACGCTCCTTTTGCCCAATGTAAGTCAATATCTTCTTGTTTTTTTATACCTAATAAGCTACAAGCCAATCCTGTATCATAAAAATAAAGCTTGGGAGTTTTCAACAAACGCTTTGAAAAATTCTGAAAATGCGGTTGTAAAAAGAACACAATAAAGCTTGTTTCAAGAATTGAAAACCACGATTTTACAGTTTTTAAATCAACTCCCAATTCAGCTGCGATATTGCTGTAATTCAATACCTGCCCAATACGCCCTGCTGCTAACCGCATAAATTTTTGAAATAAAAACAGATTGGATATATTGACAATCTGTCTTATATCTCGTTCTGTATAGGTCTGAATATATGACGGATAAAACATTGTCGGCTCAATATCTTTATCGTAAATTCTTGGATAAAAACCCTTAAAAATGGGTTCTGAAAATTTATTCAAATCAAAAATTGAACTTTTCAATTCCGAAAAACTGAACGGCAACAAGTATGTAATAAAAATTCTCCCCGCCAAACTTTGCGAAATTTTCGCCGATAACAGAAAATTTTGTGATCCGGTAAGAATAAACTCACCCACTTGATTGTGTTCATCACTAATTGTTTGAATATATGAAAACAGTGCAGGAAAAAGCTGCACTTCATCAATTATCAATCCAGTTTTGTGGCGAGTGAGAAAAAGACGCGGATCGGATTTTGCATCTTCCAACGTATCGGGATTTTCAAGATTGACAATAATATAATGAGGAAAACACATTTTCGCAACCGTTGTTTTCCCCGACTGACGTGGTCCTGTAATAGAAATTACAGGCATTTTCGTTGCCATCAACTTGACTTTCTCTATAATATCTCTTTGTGTCACGTTACAAAGATAATGACTTTTCTTTACAAATCAGGAATCGAACTCCATATTTGTAAAAATATTATTTATGAGCCTTTTATTTTTTGTCGTATTATATCAACGACTCGTGCTAACTCTTCATCAGTCAACATAGAGCCGGAAGGTAGGCACAAGCCTTTTTCAAACAATGCATCGCTCGTTCCGTTTCCATAGTACGGACAGTCGTTAAAAATCGGCTGCAAGTGCATTGGTTTCCACAAAGGACGCGATTCGATATTCTCTTCATCCAATGCCAAGCGCAAATCTTCGCGCGTAATTCCATTCGTTTTTTTTGCATCTACAATAATAGATGTCAACCAATAATTGGAATAAAAATCGGCAGAAGGTTCCGTTTGGAAACTAATTCCTTCGATATCAGCCAAATGTTCTCTGTAATATTGATTGTTTTTTCTTCGTTGCTCTACTCGTTGCGGTAAAACCATCATTTGCCCGCGACCGATACCCGCAGAAATATTACTCAAGGCGTAGTTATACCCGACAGTTGAGTGTTGATAATACGGAGCATCGTCTCTTGCCTGAGATGATAAAAAGCGAGCTTTATCCGTAAATCCTTTATTTTTAGATAATAAAACGCCTCCATTAGAAGTGGTAATAATCTTATTCCCATTAAAGGAAATCATTGCAATATCTCCGAAAGTTCCGCAATAATCGCCTTTGTATTTTGAGCCTAAAGATTCGGCAGCATCTTCCAGCAAAGGAATTTCATACGATTGTGCGATTTGCCTGATTTCATCTATTTTAGCCGGCATCCCATACAAATTCACCCACACGATTGCTTTGGGTTTCTTCCCTTTTTTCAAGCAATCTTTTATTGCCGTTTCCAACAATTCGGGCGACATATTCCATGTTTCTCTCTCACTATCAACAAGTACCGGAGTCGCTCCCAAGTAAACAGCGGGATTAACAGTTGCAACGAAAGTCAAATCCTGACAGATTACATAGTCATCACGTTTTACTCCTAAAATAATCAATGCCAAATGCAATGCAGCAGTTCCGGTGTTAGTTGAGGCTGCATATATATTTTTTCCGAGAAAGCTACAAATATCCTGTTCAAAACCGGTTACATTTTCACCCACAGGAGCAATCCAGTTTTTAGCAAAAGCATCCTGAATAAAATCAAGTTCTTTACCGGAAGGATGAGGAGGAGAAAGGTAAATACGATTATTCATAATTTAAGTTTTAATTATAAATTCTAAATAATTTGTTCTGTTAATACATTGGAACTCATGCTGAGGATAAGCTTCTGCAAAAGCACTTGGCATTTTTACATTTTTCTTCTCATTCCACTTAAATTCAAATGCATATAACATTCCATTTCGTTCTTCTATATAGTCGATTTCTTGCTGTGCATGCGTTCTCCAAAAATAAGTATTTGAATAAATTTCATTGTACTCAATATATTTTTTTCGTTCACTGACCATAAAATTTTCCCACAACGCACCTGTGTCTGTCCTGAGTTCCAACGATTTAAAATTTTGTATCAACGCATTACGCACACCATTATCGTAAAAATAAATCTTTCGACTTTTTTTCAGTTCATTTCTCAAATTTCTGCTCAAAGACTGTTGCCGGAAGACAATAAAAACCTTTTCTAAGAGCCCAATATACCGTTCGACCGTTTCGCTTTTCACTCCTATAGTGCTACCTAATTCATTGTATGACACTTCATTGCCCAACTGTAACGACAACGCTATAAGAAGCTTTGTCAATATATCAGGATTACGAATATCTTTATACATCAAAATGTCTTTGAACAAATAACTGTTACTCAACTCAATCAGTATTTTTTGTGCATCCGACGGATTATTTACCACATCAGGGTACATTCCATAAATCATACGCTGTTCGAGCAAACGTTTTTCTTCTAAATAGGAAGTTGCATTAATCAATTCTGCAGTTGAAAATGGATAGAGTTGATACTCGAATTTTCGTCCTGTAAGAGGCTCGTTTAAGCGATTGCGCAAATCAAAAGCCGACGAACCTGTCACGAATAATTGAATATCAGGAATGTTATCAGTTATTAACTTGAGAGTTATTCCAATATTTTCAACTCGCTGCGCCTCGTCAATCAATATTATTTTTTTGTTTCCAATAAGATTTTTCAGTTCGGTAGAACTTACATTTTCCAGCATTTGTAATGTTTCGGGCTCATCACAATTCAAGAGTAATGTTTCTGATTGTTTACTTCCTTCAATGATTTGCTTGAGCAGAGTGGTTTTTCCCACCTGTCGCGGGCCAACCAATATGATAGCTTTTTTTTGAAAAAATCGTTTTTCTATTGATTCAAGTATTTCTCTTTCAATCATTGATTAATCTCACTTAAAGAATGCTGCAAATTTATTAAATATTTCCGATATAATGGAAAAAATCATATTAATTTTTCCGATATATCGGAAAATATCATACCGTTTCATTAATCTAAATTTCAACAATAGTAATTTTTCAACCAATATTCAAAAGTACTGATTTGACGTGTATTCAAACTGTCTATTATATTCGTAAACAACAAACTTAGTTGGTCAATTTCCATATCAAATTTTATTTCTCTGTAAATACAATAAAATTATTTGAAATGATTTTATTTCAATAGATTTCTATTGTCATTGTAATCTCATTATCCAAATATCTCTCTCAACTCTCTATTACTCAACTTACCTATCCAATTTTCTCCGGTGGCAACGGTCATTTCGGCAAGCTGTTTTTTGCGTTGAATCATTGCGTCGATTCGTTCTTCAAAGGTGTTTTTGCAAATCATGCGGTGCACCATCACATTGTTTTTCTGTCCGATACGGTAGGCACGGTCGGTGGCTTGATTTTCTACTGCGGGATTCCACCAAAGATCATAATGTATAACGTGCGAAGCGGCAGTAAGATTCAATCCCGTGCCTGCTGCTTTGAGCGAAAGAATGAAAATCTTGTCGGCACGATTATGCTGGAAACGATGCACCATTTCTTCGCGTTGTTTGATGCTGCAACCTCCGTGATAAAACATCGGTTTATCGCCCAAACGCTCAGAAATAAATCGCTCAAGCAATGTGCCCATTTCAGTAAATTGCGTGAAAATCAACACTTTTTCGCCACGTTCAACAATACTGTCCAAGAGTTCAAAAAGCAATTCGGTTTTTCCCGAAAGAGAAGCATCGAATTGTCCGTTTTTCAAAAATTGTGTCGGGTGATTGCATATTTGCTTGAGAGCCAATATCATTTGCAATACTAACCCTTGTCGTTTGAAAAGTGTTTGCGGATCTTTTTCATTGCCGATTCCTTCGATTTCTTCCATTGCCGCCAACATTGTTTTTTCGTATAAAGCAGCTTGTTGTTTAGAGAGTTGTGCCCATTGATTTTGTTCGATTTTGTCGGGCAAATCCGAAATAATCGTTTTGTCGGATTTCATGCGGCGCATCATAAACGGCGCAGTGATTTTCCGGAATTTCGATGTAACTTTCTCGTCGTTAAATACTTGTATCGGATTGGCGAAATCTTCCTTGAAAGTTTTTACTGTACCCAAATATCCCTTGTTGGTGTAATCCATTATCGACCAAAATTCGGTCAGGCGATTTTCGACGGGCGTACCGCTCATGGCAATCCGGATATTTGCCGGAATACTTTTAACAGCTTTCGATTGGGCAGTATCGTGATTTTTAATATTTTGCGCTTCGTCGATAATCATCACTTGCCATTTTTTCTTTTTCAGCAATTCAAAATCGCTTCGCAAAACGCCGTAAGTTGTCAGCATTATATCGGCATCAAATTCTTTTATATTGCGTTGCGTTCCGTGAAAAATATGCGATGAAAGAGACGGTGCAAATTTGGCGATTTCAGCTTGCCAATTGGTAAGCAATCCGGTAGGAACAACCACCAGCGCAGGGTGTTTTTTATCCAATACGCCTTCTTCTTTGAATTTTAACAAGATACAAATCACTTGCAAGGTTTTTCCCAAACCCATATCATCGGCAATAACACTGCCGAAACCGATACGACTGTTGCGATACATCCACGAAAAACCGCGTTGCTGATACGGACGAAGCTGAGCGTTAAGTCCTTGCGGAAGCGGAACATCTTCAGAAGAAGTGAGTTCTTTTATCAAATCCCGCACTTCGTCGGTAAGCAACACAGGTGCACCTTCATATTCTTCGGCCAAAGTAGTTTGCAATAACTGGTAGGGATTGAGCGGTTTATTGGAAGTGAATGCTTTGTGCAGTTTCTCAATATCAGTTTCGTTTACATAAATATAATTTTCCTTGAATTTGAAAAGTTTTGATGCGTTTTTCATCAATTTATCAAACTCTTCGGGCGACATAACCGTATCTCCTATAGCTACTTGCCAATTGAACGAGAGTAAATCGCTCAAATTGACAAATCCTGATTCGTTGTCGCTTTTCTTTATTTTTACAGATACTTTTGGCCGCAGCAATTCTTGTAACGATTTGGGCAGCATTATTTTAATATCCAACAGGCGAACTGCGGGTAAAACTTCTATGAGAAAAGGTGCAAATTCGTTATTAGAAAACCGGATAGGTGTATCTCCTCCAAAATTTATGTGTGTATCCAAACCGCGAATAAACGGTGTGAGCAACGAAACGCTTTGCAAAATTTTGAAACGCTGTTTCTCAAATTGTTTCTCTTTCAATATTTTTTCGAGAGGAATGGGCAAATTACCGGGTTGCGTGGTATCTTCTACCGAAATGTGCACTTGAAATTCTTCCATCAATGTTTCTTGCACCGTAATCACAGGCTTGTAGGTTTCGGCAGTAAGATAATAACGGTCTAACCAGACTTTTATGCCGCCGCTCAGTGCGTTTTCGGCAATACCCGTAAAGGCATAAGTTTTGTTTCTGAAAAACATATCTTCAAACAAATCTCCGTTTGAAGATGTCGAAATTCGAGCAATTAATTTGCTGATAAAGGGAGATAAAAGTTCGATTGTTTGATTTTCAATCGGAACAAGTTGCTCTTCTTTGCGAATCGTTTTCCGGATTTGCAGTAGATTTTCAGGTAGAATTTCCGTCAGTTTTTCGACAATTACTTTCACTCGATTGTCAATCGTAGCAGGCAACCAACGAATAACAAAGTTTTTATCCTCTAACTGAACAATTTGCGGAATCACCATTCCATTCGCCAAAAAGTGCAGTGACGCAAGCAAAATTTTGTGAAATGCCACTATGGAAGGTTCAAAATCAAGCAACCGGTCGGGATTGAGGGCGAAAAGCGCAGGAATAAGTTCTTCCAAACGTTTAATTTTATGATTTTCGCCGGTAATTTCTATTTCGTTTTTTCCGTTTATTATTAACGAAAGTGTTGAACGGTTTGTGAGATTTTGTTTGTCGGAAAAAGGGAATATCGCATTGAGATCCAATTTTTTAGCAAAAATTCGTATCCCTTCTTTCGCTATGCGGGCATGTTTTGCTGCGTATTTTTCGCGAAAGTTTCCCGAAGGATAAAACGGTGGCGCATCAGGCAAAAGTTGTACTAACGCTTCGGATATATTTTGTAATTCGGAAAAATCAACTCGCTCGTAAACTGAGTCGTAATTCAGGCTGACACGCAGGTCAGCCCTTACGGGTATCAGCAAATTTTTTAATTGTGGGATTTCTGTCTTTTTCTGGTCGGGAATAAAAATTTCACGTTTTTTCAGTTCTTCGAGTAGATTAACATTGTGAATCTCAAAAACAAGGAACGGATTATTATCTATTTCACGACTCAACATATAAATCACCGACGCCAAATGTTTGCACGGCACAGCCCAATCGGGACATGAACATTGCATCTTAAAATCAGTCCATTGACGTGGGAATACTTTCAATCCTAATTCTTCGGCAATAGTCAAAATAGCAGGGTCAAGTTCGCGGTTTAACAGTTTGGAAATGAGTGCAGGACGTTCGATAATTTTCGTCATCAAACGGTTAACGTCTTCTTCAAAAAACGGAGGTACGATAACCGTAACCTTGTATGGTGTGACACGACTTCCGGCTACTTTTGCAACAATTTGATTGCCATTTATTTTGATTGATTTTACATATCCATTTCGGGCATAAGAGGCTCCACGAGGCAAGCGATTATCATAATCTACATTTTCTAACGAGCGCAGCCAATGCTCTCCCCACCATGTTTTGCCAAATTTTTCGGCCATAATTTTTATTATTTTTTATTGTTTACGATAATGTTTTGTTTACTCAATAGTTCAATCCAAAAGCCCACAAAGGAATAACGTTTTTGTAGCCATATTCAATATCGTCTTTCACGATATAAGCATTTTTCAAACCTTCGAAACGGTTATGTATTTTTAATTCGATATTTTTAGTTTATAAATCTTCCATTGAAAGTCCTAAATATTCAACATTATAATCAGGAAATTTCTTGACTATTTCATCTGCTTTATTTTCGAGTAAAGGCAACGAAATTTTATTTTTATTACGTTTTGCTTCATAAAAACACAATCGTTTTTCCATCTCATTGACAGCAATAATATCAATTTCATTTTCCCCTTTACGATTCCAATAACTGCCTATATCGGAAAATTGCTTTGACTCAATCAATTGTTGGCGAAAATAACGTTCCAAAATCAGTCCACTATAAGTTTCATAATCACGCTCCACAATATTACGCACATAATCCCAATTGCCGATTTCTATTGCACTACGATACTTGTAAATAAAACGAAACCAAAAATTCAGAAAATTGTCTTCTATAAAATACTTATTGTTTCTGCTGCCTTCTTTGGCTCCGAAAGGTTTTTTACGGCTGATTATTTGGTACTCGTTTTCCAATTTATCAAGATAGCCCCCTATATCGAACCCAAGAATGCTCTCAATCTCGCTTCTTGCCGTTTTTGAAGATGCTATCAATGACAGTATGGAAAAATAAATCCCATAATCCTTGCCAAACTCATCTATTAACACATCACGCCCTTCTTTTAGAAAAAATGAATCTTCGGAAAATATATAATTGAAGATCTTCTTTTTAGTTACAGCATTATTGTCGATCAACTGTTCTGCATATTTTGCAATCCCACCCGTAATAACATAAAAAGCCAATAAATCTTCGGCTGTATATTTCTTATTCTTGTCAGAAAGGATTTGCTTAAGCACCGAATTTGCAAACGGTTTTATATAAAGTTTTGCAGTTGCTCGTCCAAATAATGGCTCTTTGGAACTTTCAAAAATCCGTTTCATCATTGAATAAATAGAGCCACAAATCACAAGATTTATTTTAGAATCGTTTTTATTGGAATCCCATACATTTTGCATTTCACTAAAAACAGATGGATTTATTTTTCTAAACTCTTGAAATTCATCAATTATCAATGTAAAATTCCGGGATTTGGACAATTCCATAAGATAGGCAAAAAGGGATTTGAACTTTTTATATTCCCCAAAAACACTAATACCAAGAGAAGATTGAATCTCCTGAACAAACTCTTCGCACAATAATGTTTCAGTTTTCTTTTCCACAAAAAAATATAACACAGGCGTAAAAGTAAAAGAGTGTTTGAGCAATTCTGTTTTCCCAACCCTTCTTCTACCCATCACAATAGTCATTTGAGCATTCTTTTTTGAACGCTTTTCTATTTCTTGTAATATTTTTATTTCATTTATTCTATCGTAAAACTCCATACATTACCTTATATTAACGAAACCACCATTACTATAATCCGCATTGCGTTATTTTAATGTGTAATTTTTAGTGCTGCAAAGCTACAAAATATTTTCCGCATCGTAACAGCGGTTACTGTAATATCTGTTACGATTCACATTGAGATATGATCAAGAGTATATTTTTTTACTTAATTACTTCCGCGACTCGCTGTATATCATTATCTGTTAATGATGAACCTGAAGGAAGGCATAATCCTATATCAAACAGATGCTCGCTCGTACCATTAACATAAGCCGGAGCCCCCGTTGAACGTAGGCTATTGTGCATTGCGTTCAGCGTAGTCTCTGACTACGATGTGCTAAAAACAAAGCTCCGCTTTGTAAATCTGCAAGTCAAAGACCTGCTTTTAACGCGACATAGTCAGAGACTATGCCGAACGCAAACCATTCATTCTCAATACACTACGTCGAACTTGAGGTAGATTGCTACGCTGTATCTCTACTTGATTACCCAAATCTGTCATATTGGGGGTAAATGGTGTCATCGCTGCAATTACAGTCAATAAGCGTTTTAACTTTTGCACAGAAACAACATCGTGGTTTTTCCAGTACCTCTTGCCCCTACAATGGCAAAAAGACGATTGTCCCAATTAATTCGTGGCATCAGATAACGGATAAAATCGTCATTTGCCTGCTCCAAGCGATTGCGATATGTATCAATTAAAATTTCCATATCATACTGTATATTTGAAAATGCAAAGTTATTCATTTTTCGTATATTTGAAAATACACTTTCGTGTTATTTTATCTTTTCAATATCGAAACCCTTATCTAAATTTCAATCTGCGTTTCAAAAAAACTATTTTATTATATCAATAAAATTCGAAATTACATAATCTACTGCATCATTGGTAAGACCTGTATGAAGTGGAAGTGTTACCTCATTACAATATTGGTTATAAGCATTGGGATAATCAGCAATATCAAATCCAAGAGCTTTATATGCAGTCATCATTGGTAATGGCTTATAGTGAACATTACATGCAATACCACGTTCTGCCATTTTAACAATCACATCATTGCGGTATTTTTCATCTTTACCTAATAACCGCACCAAGTATAAATGCCCACAAGAAACATGATCCTTATCGTAATGATTCAATACTTGTACATTATAAGGCTCTAAACGAGCATTATAACATTCGATTATTTCTTTACGACGAGACAACATTTCCGGATAACGCTTCATTTGTATTAGTCCTATTGCTGCCATAATATCCGTCATATTACATTTATAGGCAGGCGAAATAATATCATATTCCCAAGCTCCTAATTGAGTTTTCGCCAAAGCGTCCTTACTTTGTCCATGCAACGACAACAACATAAATTGTTTATAAAGCCAATCATTATCAATTCCATCGATATTGCGCCAAGTTAGTGCTCCTCCTTCTGCTGTTGTGAAATTTTTTACCGCATGAAAAGAAAAGCTGGTAAAATCGGCTATTTCGCCACACATTTTACCCTGTTGTTCTGCTCCAAACGCATGAGCGGCATCAGACAAAACCACAATTCGTCCAAATGCTTTCTGAATATCATTCGTCGCTTTAAATAGTCCTTTTTTAGCTTCTACAACTTCAAATATTTTTTTATAGTCGCACACTATTCCTGCCAAATCTACAGGGATAATAGCTTTTGTCCGGGGAGTAATGGCTTTTGCCAATTGTTCATAATCCATTTCGAAAGAGTTCGAAGCAGTATCAACCAATACCGGAGTTGCTCCCACATGGCATATAACGCTCGCCGATGCAGAATAAGTGTAAGCAGACGTAATTACTTCATCGCCTTTACCAATTCCCAACACATGAAGAATAAGTTCCATACATGCGGTTGCCGAATTTAGGCATACGGCTCTCTCTGTTCCGCAATAAGCCGCAATTTGACGTTCAAGTTCTTTAGTGCGCGGACCTGTTGTAATCCAACTGGAACGAAGAGCATTTGCTACTTCTTGAATCTCTTGTTCCGTAATATCAGGGGGAGAAAAAGAAATGTTCATGACTTTAATTTTTTATATGATAAATCGAAATGTACATTACCGTAATGCACATTTCGATAGCACAAAGGTAGAATTTTCTTTAATTATACAAAAATGCATAATGCTTTTTTTGCATAATTACAAATGTGCATTTGCAAATCGAAAATACTCGTCTATATTAATGGTGCCAAGTGACATTATTTGAGTACTTTGATAAAATGGTCGCTTTGCCGACAGAAAAATCTCGTTCATCAGATGTTGTCTGCTTCCCGAAAAAACAAATTTAACGTTGGGCAAAAATTGGATATACGAACGTAGCAATGCCTCCCTTCCTTTTTAAAGCGTGTTGAATCAACCCTGTTTTTCCAAACCTGCGTGGACTCATCAAAGATATATTTCTATCATTTTCGAGTGCCGAAATAAGTTTTTCCGTTTCCATTTCTCGGTCGCAAAAATACTCAGGACTATAATAGCCTGCTATTAAAAACGGATTATAGGGTTTGTTTTTTCTCATCTATTGATATATAATGAATTTGAAAGCGCAAAGATAAATAAAATTTCGCAAAATGCGAAATCAATACATTATTGCAAAAAGTAAGTAACTTTTTATTTCAACTCAAGTGCTTGCTATTTGATAATTTTATAAATGGTCAAAAATATAAGTTTGAAATATTCTTTCAAACTACGATTGTCAATATATTTCATATTATAGCGAATTTTATCAGGCATAACTTGCTCTATGTACGCTCGATCGGGGTCGGATGCTTCGCCTAATATGCGATTTTCATCTATATATTCAATAGAGGCATAATCAGTAATTCCCGGTATGGCAGACAATACTTTTCGTTGTTCTTCCGTATATAAATCAACATATTTGCGTACTTCGGGGCGAGGACCTACCAAACTCATATCGTCCTTCAGCACATTGATTAGTTGGGGCAATTCATCTAATTTATATTTTCGCAAGAAAAACCCGATTTTAGTAATTCGGTTATCTTTCGATCCAATAGTAATCAAGCTGCCTTTGTCAGAACCTGTTGCCATTGTGCGAAATTTGTATAATTTAAAATCAATATCATTTTTCCCAACTCGCGTTTGTTTATAAAAAACACCACCTTTGCTATCTACAACAATGCAAATAGCAATTATCAGGAAAAAAGGCAATAAAATAATTAAACCTAAAAACGAAAATAATATGTCGAAAAGGCGTATCATAAATATTTTAATTTTACATTATACTTTCCGCATCACTTATGCAACAACTTGTAGCTCTTTGCGTTGAACATTGTTGTGGAATTGGACATTCATTTCACAAATCTTCCATTGAAAGTCCCCAATATTCAACTTTATAATCAGGAAAATTCTTGACTATCTCGGTTGCTTTATTTTCAAGCAAAGGGAATGAAATTTTATTTTTATTGCGTTTTACTTCATAAAAACACAATCTTTTTTCCATTTCATTGACGGCAATAATATCAATTTCGTTTTTACCTTTTCTATCCCAATATCCACTAATGTTGGAAAATTCTTTCGCCTCTATTAATTTTTGTCTAAAGTAGCGCTCCAGCATCAGTCCGCTAAAAGTTTCATAATCGCGTTCTACAACATCGCGCACATAATCAAAATTACCAATTTCTATAGCGCTGCGATACTTATAAATAAAACGGAACCAAAAGGATAGGAAATTATCTTCAATTTTATATTTAGTATTCCGGCTTCCCTCCTTTGAGCCAAAAGGACGATTGCGTTTAATGATATTGAAATCTTTTTCGAGCCGTTCCAAATAACCGCCAACTGCCATATTCATTATACTTTCCATTTCAGAGCGTTCTGTTTTTGACGATGCTATTAGCGATAGAACCGAATAATAATTTCCGTAATCATTACCGAATTCATCTACCAAAACAGCTCGACCTTCATCAACAAAAAAAGAACCTTCGCGCAACACCTCATCCAAAAGTTTTTTCTTTGTGAAAGCTCCATTATCAACAAACTCTTCGATGTATTTAGCAATACCGCCCGTGAGCATATAGAATGTTAATAAGTCCTCATTTTTATACCGAGGGTAATAGTCGCCCAAAATTTGCTTAACAACATCAATTGTGAAAGGTTTTATCATTATTTTTGCAGTAGCCCTGCCATATAATGGTTCCTTTTGACTCTCAAAAATACGTCTCATCATCGAATAAATAGAACCACAGAAGATAAGATTGATTTTTGAGTTATCTTTATATGAGTCCCAAAAATTTTGAATTTCGCTGAATACAGATGAATTAATATTCACAAATTCCTGAAACTCATCAACTATTAGTGTGAAGTGATGTGTTTGAGATTGTAATATTAATGCTTTAAATAACTGTGCAAACGACTGATAACTACCAAGTAAAATGCCCAGTTTTTCGTTTGCCTGTTTCACAAATTCTTCACAAAGAAGGGCTTCGTTTTTTTTCGACACAAAAAAGTACAAGGTATTTTCGGCTGTAAAAACATGCTTCAACAAAGCTGTTTTTCCTACTCTTCGCCGACCCATGAAAATTGTCATTTGAGCTTTACTTTTCGATTTCTCTTCAATATTCCTCAAATCTGCCATTTCTACATCTCTGTCGTAAAACCTCATAACGAGCTGTTTGATATTAATTAAAATGCTTCGAATGGATAATGCAACCGCCATTGCTGTAATTGGCATTGCGTTGCAAAGATAGCAAATTCTTTTACAAATAATGAGAATAACATATCGAAAAAACGTATTATAATTTTTTAATTAGTCTATACATTTTTCTATTGGGATAAGAAATAAATTCATAAAATATTTCAAATCCTATTTTTTTATGAAAGTTCAATGTTTTTTCATTGTTGAAATAGTCTGTTGTTAGCGATACTTTTTCGCAACCATGTAATTTTAGTTCCTTTTCTATTTCAATAAATAACATTTGACCAATACCTTTTCCTTGACTATCTTTAGACGTAGCCGCTGACAAATGTTCTGCATAATATCCATTATCATCTACCTTTTCACTTTTTTTTGTTAAATTTTTCACCAATCTCAATAATGAAGAAAAATTGAAAAATAATAAATAGATTGACATACAAAAGTAACTTAGTAGATTTGATTTTATCAATGACGTATAAAATCCTCTTGAGACATAAGTAGCAGCACAAAAACTCAACAACTTATCATTTTCAAAATAACCCAATAACAAACCTTTTTTGTGATTTGCTACTGATTTATAAAACAGCGTTAAAAATTGCGTCCCTAACTCTGTCATGAAGAAATTCTGAAACGAATCTTTATGAATCATAACTACTTGTTGAATATCTTTTTTGTCTTTAATTTTTCGAATTTGTGTTATCATAAGTTTTTTCTATTATTGAAAGTAATTTCCTGAGATTTTCTTTTTTTGATAAATTTTTCAAAGCATAATTTCTGCCATTTTCTCCTTTTCGCACTAATTTATCTTTTGGTAGGTTTATTACTTCCTGTAATTTTGTTGATAATATGAATACATCTTCCGAAGGCAAAACCCAACCACAATCGGATTGTTCTATGGCATCCGCCGTATCTGTATTTTTATCCACACAAGCTATAATAGGTTTAGCAGAAAACATGTAAGCAGGCAATTTAGATGGGATAGAGCTTGATGCCGCACCTTTTTTGATTGGCAAAAGCATAACATCAGCTTTTGCTTGTATTTCCGGCACTTTTCCATCAGGCACATCCCAAAATTCTATATTATTTTGGCCCAAGTATCGATTTTTCAGTTTTTCTTTCATCGAACCGGAGCCGGCTATAATTAATTCTGCGTCAGACAAATTCGCATGAATAAATGCATTTATCAATAATTCTACTCCTGCGACAGGTCCGATATTACCAAGATACATAAATTTAAACTTGTCGGTTTCACTTGCAGTATGTATTTGTTTATATTGAATAAATGCCTCTTCGTCCTGCCAGTTTTGTACGACAGTTATTTTTGACGAACTAACACTTCTCGTTTGCGCAAGATAATTTTTCATCTTCTCCGAAATAGCAATTATATGTGTAGAATGCTTTAACACATAACGATCTATGGGAAGTAGAAAGATATTACATAATTTTCCGAGTAAGGGTATTTTATTTGCAAAAGACTCCGGATAAATATCTTGTACATGTATTATAATTGGAATATTGTATTTCTTTGCTGCTTTTACTGCCAAAAATTGTCCAAACAATGGCCATGTATTGGCATAAATAGTACCTATATCATCCTTATTTTTACAGATAAATTTTTGACAATGTTTACCAAAGCTATAACTCTCTCGAAACCTTCCAAAAAATTTGGACTTTGGTTGAGTATAAGAATCTAAAACAATATGCTTAAAATCGCATTTTTTCACTTCCTCTTGACTAAAATCATATCCATAGGGGCGAGTTGGTTTTGGAGACAAAACGACAACTTCGTTAGCTTTTATTAATTCATTAGCTATATCAAACGACAACTTTGCCGAAACAACAGGTTCAGGGGGGAAAACACCGGATATGATTAAAATATTATTTTGCATTTGTTGACTTTCTATATAAATCTAAATATGTACTGTTTGTCCTATCGCGTACA